>Ga0079104_1001168_pt1 | contig 18963 bp, 15 predicted proteins | sample MedtruBG_FD_76829 | JGI IMG/M metagenome (GOLD analysis project Ga0079104, IMG submission 76829) | Root nodule microbial communities of legume samples collected from California, USA - Medicago truncatula BG | ecosystem: Host-associated > Plants > Roots > Nodule | place: USA: California...
AAACATTTCTTGTGCAATATTGACGTGTTGCGTCGCAACATCGCTCGCTTAGCAAATATGGAATGTTACATGAGCGAAATTGCAGAGAGTTCCACCGACTAGTACAATGCCTTAACGTTTAAATTTCTTTTTTCAACAACACAATGAAGCGATCGCATGATCGTATTTGATACCGTGATTCCACACACCAGCGGCTCATGCCGCCGTAGCTTGCCGCGTGCAATCTGCACAAATGTCGCCCATTCCGGCGTCAATTTCTTTTCCGCAGGGAGCCGCGACGCATGAAGCCGATTGATGCATTCCTTCTGCCAAGCAAAGCCTGGCATGCCAGTAAGGTCGCCGAGCGCAATTTGCTGCTTGGCAGCGACCTGCTGGCGATGGCGCTGACCACCGCACTGATCCATATCCTGATGCTGCTCACAGGCGTCTCGGCCGGTGAGAGTGCCAATGGCGCGTTGGCGTCGCTGTACTTGGCACCACTGGCACTGGTGATTTTCTGGACCCAGGGTCATTACAGCAAACGTAAGCCCTATGCCCGCGAAGTGCGCGAACTGCTGCACGCGTGTGCCGGCTTATTCCTGGCCCAGGTGGCGCTGGCATTTTTCAGCGGTTGGGAAATGCCCCGCCTGTTGCCACTGGTGCAGTGGACGCTGGCGCCGATTCTGCTACTAAGTCTGCGCGCAATCCTGAAATTCACCATGCTGCGGCACGGCAGCTGGAGCCGTCCGATGGTCATCGTCGGGACTGGCGCCAATGCCCGTGAAACCGCGCGCGTGTTCGAAGCCGAACGCCTGATGGGATACCACCTGATCGCCTTCCTGGACCTGCCAGGCAGCGCGCCTACTGCCACCCAGTATCACGATCGCCGCGGCCGCTCGGTACCATGCCTGCACCTGGGCTCGCAAACCGATATCACCCTCAAGCAGCTCGGCTCGCCGCACGTGGTGTTGGCGCTGGACCAGGGCGGCATGGAATCGTCGCAAATGCTGATCCAGCAACTGAGCCGCGATTGTGCCAACCTGCAAATCGTGCCGTCCCTACGCGGTCTGCCGCTGCACGGCATGTCGATCAACCATTTCTTTGCCCACGATATCATGGTGCTGGGCATGCGTAACAACCTGGCGCAGCGCGGCCCGCAGATGCTCAAACGTGCGTTCGATGTGTTCTGTTCTGCCCTGCTGCTGGTCATGACCTCCCCGCTGTTCCTTTGGGTGGCAATCCAGGTAAAACTCGGTGGCGGTGGCGGCGTGTTCTTCGGCCACATGCGTATCGGACAGGATGGTGTGCCATTCCCTTGCTACAAGTTCCGTACGATGGCGGTAAATGCTGATGTCCTGCTGAAAGAATTGCTGGCAAACGACCCTGCCGCCCGCGAAGAGTGGGAACGCGACTTCAAGCTGAAGAACGATCCGCGCGTGACCAAGATCGGTCGCTTCCTGCGCAAGACCAGTCTCGATGAACTGCCACAATTGTGGAACGTGCTCAAGGGTCAGATGAGCCTGGTTGGTCCGCGTCCGGTGATCCAGGCGGAGCTGGAACGTTATGGCGATCAGGTGGGTTACTATCTCGAGGCCCGACCGGGCATCACCGGTCTGTGGCAAACCAGTGGACGTAACGATGTAAGTTACGAAACCCGGGTTAACCTCGATGCCTGGTATGTCAAAAACTGGTCGATGTTTACCGACCTGGTGATCTTGATCAGGACGTTCAAGGTGCTGGTGATCAAAGACGGTGCCTATTAATCAACGACGTTCTTAAATGAACGCAACACTTTGCGCCTGTTTCCAGGCGCTTTGTCATTATTAATCTTCACGGAATATCATGAACAGAACAGAAATCGCGGACATCATCGTTCAAAAGCTTGAAGCTAATTTGCCATCCATGCAAAAAATGTACATAGAGTCAGAACCCGCGATCGGATACTTCTATATTGATGATTTGTTGCCGGAAGAAGTGGCACGCAAAATCTACGACTGCTTTCCGGATGGCAGCAATATGCGCCTGAAGAAAAGTCTCAAAGAGTATAAGTATATCGCAGCTCAGATGAATAACTACAACCCCATCCTGGAAGAGGCGATCTATGCTTTCCAGGACTCCAGGGTTGTCGCTCTGGTCTCCAAGATCACCGGCATCAAAACCTTAAGCCCTGACGAGCATTTGTATGCAGGCGGAATTTCGTTGATGGGTAACAAGCACTACCTCAACCCTCACTTGGACAACTCCCACGATAAAGACCGCGACCAATGGCGTGTGCTTAATTTGCTGTACTACGTTACTCCGGAATGGAACGAACAATTTGGTGGCAATCTTGAACTTTGGCCTGAAGGCCTGGATTGTCCACAGACCACCATACACAGCAAATTCAACCGCCTCGCTGTCATGGCTACCCATGATGATTCCTGGCACTCGGTCAGCCCGATTGACGCGGAAGGTAAGGCACGTTGCTGCGTTTCGAACTACTATTTCTCTAAAACAGCCTTAAAGGCAACTGATCGCTTTCACATTACCTCGTTCCGTGGACGTCCTGAGCAAAAAGTCCGTGATGCTGTACTGAAGGTTGACATCCAGTTGCGCATGGCTGTGCGTAAAATCTTCAAAAAAGGTATCGTCGAGAACAAGCACGTCTACAAGAAGTAATCCGCTACCTTCACGGGGCGCACAATGGCGCCCCGCGTATGTCAATGACCGCCATCGGGGGTCAAAACCAGCCAAGCAATGCGAATATGCTAAGCACGCAGCGGTCGCTGAACCGTCGCCGGCCATGGTTGAAGCTCAGCTTCGCCAACTTGAAGCGACGCGACCACGATGGCGCCGACTGCAACACCGCTTCCAATACCGTCGAACGCGCATCTGTCCCGCCAGCCAGACGGAATATATTCAATGCAATCAGCAACTGCTTGATATACCAGCCTTGCCTGATTAGTGCTACACGCCGGCGCAACCCCGCAAGCCCTCCCCGCGCGCCCATATCATTATTCTCGTGTTGACGATACTGCATCGCAGGTGCCGGATCGAAGTGCCACAGTCCACCGCTTGTGCGCACCAGGATATAGATCAGCCAGTCGTGGAAGTGAAAGCTGGCCAGCGCGTCGGCATGCCGGCGGCAGAACAATTGCACGTCGCTCATGACGCTCGCGGGCAAAACGAAAGTGCAGCCTTGGCCGGCGCCCTCAAAAATAAAATCAAGCGTCCTCACCTTGGGAGACTGGTCCAGAACGCGTCTTTTACCATCCGGCCAGAAGGCATCTACCGTTGCGGAATACCCAAGGGCACCAGTACTTTGCAGAGCAGAAATAGCACCGGACATTTTATCGCAGTGCCAAATGTCGTCCTGATCGGCCAAGGCGACATAGTCAACATCAGACAAGTCGGCACGGGTGATCAGTTTACGGAAATTGGCGCCGGCTGACCCGGTTCCGACGTCATTAAGGTAAATCACAATACGTTCCGGATTGCTGGCGGCATACTCGGCGATGACGGCCGGAGTATTATCGGATGACTTGTCGTCCTGGATCAGGACCGAGATATCAACATCTTGCTGGGCAAGGATAGTGTCAAGTTGCTCACGTATCCAGCTTTCGCCGTTACGGCAAGCCAGTAAGATCAATACTTTTTTTTTATTCGACATAAACGCTTCGTTAGATTCTATGGAGGGAAGTAAGCACCAGCTTAAAGGCGGCCGAGCACGTCCCAGTACCCGATGCCGGTTTTATCCCATGAAAAATGAGCGGCGCGGATCAATCCATCGGCACGCAACCGTACACGCAATGCCGTATCACTACACAGGCGCTGCATTCCCGCCGCGATATCGGTGGCGTCTTTGGGATTGACCAGTAGCGCGGCGCCGCCTGCCACTTCAGGCAAGCAGGAGACGTTCGAGGTCAGGACAGGGGTTCCACTCGCCATGCCCTCGATAATCGGCAAGCCGAATCCTTCGTATAGCGAGGCAAACGCGACCATGTGGGCGCCACGATACAAGGCAGGTAAGTCAGCCTCTTCGACAAAGCCGAAATAGTGAATGCTGCCACCCAGGCCATACAGGTTTTCTAAGGCAGCTATGGCGTCGTCCTTTTTCCCAGTGAGGCCCAATATATATCCTTGTCCGGCCAGGCCGCTTTCAGCGAAACCGCTGAGCAAGCCCTCGATATTCTTGTTACGCCGACGATTGCCGATATAGAGGATGTATGGCCGACCAATATCTGTTACCGCACCATCTGGCGTAAACACGGGATCAACGCCGTTGTACACCCTGACCACTTTTTCCTCGGGCAGCTTTGCCCATTCGATAATTTCTTGTCTGGCGTGGTCGGAAACCGTGAAGATCACATCCACTCGGCTGAGCAGAGGACGGATCACGGCATTGTAGTAAGCCTTATGCGTCCAGTGGAAGTAATGCAGGTGCGTTAAATCGTGAATCGTGATAGCGCTGGGAATACCAAAAGAGGTCACCGGGGGAATGAATCCCGGAGACCAGAATTTCTCGACCCGCGCCTTTTTGATGCTCGATGCGAGAGCAAGCGTTGTGAACTTCGTAGAATTAGGAAATCCTTCACGAATGCGAACCAAATCGATATGCTCCGGCTTTCTGGCAACGACCTCATTCAACATCCTGCCGATACCCGAAGGACCGTCCCAGCTAAAATCGACTGCGATTTTCATAATACATGACCAATTAACAAATTTATTTTAAATTCAGGATCGAGACGATAATCGCTTGACGATTGATCTGCGTCTTTCGTTGCGCATGGACGAAATCGGCTGCCGGTCCGCCGTGGACCATTTTAAGTGCCTGAAGCAACGACTCGGCATCCGTATACCTTAAACGCCTTTTTGTAACCCCGCGCATGCCCGTAATGTCGCGGGCCACACATGGCAATCCGCGCGCGGTGAATTCGCGCACGACCAGCGGTTCGCCTTCCCAGCGCGAGTTCATGATCAGGCTGTCTTCAGTGCCCACGAATGTATCCACGCCGGCAACCGACATCCAGGGCTGGAAAGCTACCTTGATATGCTTGGCAGCTTGGGCTTTGGCAACGATCACCGCACGGTCGGGACCATCGCCGATCATGACCACGTCGGTATATGGATTGTCTTGGTGGTCGAGCAATTCGATCATTTCGACCAGCCCTTTCTGACCATCGTCGAATCGTCCCAGAAAGATCAGGCGCTTACCTTTGGTAGTGACCGGCGCGTGTACCGTCTGGATCGCGTTCTCCAGTACCCTGACAGGACGCCCGTAATGTTTGCTCAGCAGATGGGCCTGGATGCGGTTGATGGTAAGGTACTCATCGACCACGCCCGCCATCCGATTGACGATGACGTTGTAGACATGCCCCACCATGCCATGGGACAGCGAACGATCGATATACATCGGCACATAGGCCACCACCTTGGGGCTGGACCGGCTGAGTTTTGCGGCTCTTGCGGCGCCAATACAAGCCTCGATTGTACCGCCGCTGACCATCACGGTGCCAGCCTGGGCAAGCTGGGATGCGAGCGCGGCTGCGATGGCCGGCGCCGACCGCCATTGATGCCAGACCTTTCCTTCGATGCCGAAATCGGCCTGGATGACAGCACAGGGTAACGCCGCGAAAAACTCATGCGTGGCTGGGGTCTGGCACACCACTTGCACCGAATCGCTCAACTCGCATAGATCCTGCAAAATGGCTTTCAGCTGGATTTCGTGGCCACCAATGACTTGTCCGCAGACGAGCACTAAGATATTTTTCTTCACAAATAAGTCTTTCAAGAGCCCGCCACTGCGTGGACACCGGCGGGGGCCGCACGTAGCTGACTGCGATGCGATACGGAATAGACGAGCAACGCCAGCACAATATGCTCCGGAAGCAGATTGCCAGAGCCGATAGGAATCAGGATGATTCCACTCAGGAAGCAAAGCAAGATGAAGTCACCTGGGTTGGCGTACATCCGCAGCCGTGCCATGATTGTGCGGGTGAAAAGACCACCGATAAATCCGGTCAATGCGCACACGGGCACCGCCAGTAATCCGAAATCGGCATACATGACGCCGACGCCAAACGACGGAACACCCGCGTCCCGGTAGAAGGAGTCGGGGAAATATTGCAGTGCAAGGGCAAAGCTGCCAAAATCCTTGGGCTTATCAGGATAGAGGGCGCGCGGAATCCGCGAAAAAATATTATCTTCAAAAAATATTCTTCCCCACTCGAGATCGCGGGAGGAATCGATCAACATCACTGCGTTGCGGGTATAGTCCGAATAACCGGCCATTACCAGCAACAAATCACCTAGCTCCACTCCTGAGACCATACTATAGAACGCCATCACCCCAAAGGTGCCGAACAATGCCACGACCAGGGCCACAATCCAGAACTTGACCCGTTCCATCGATGTCGAAATATAATACAGCATTCCAATGAACAACACCGTCATGATCTGGCCTTTGCTACCGTGTAAATACGCAAAGACTACCGAAAACAATACCGCTGCCGCCTTGCGCTTCCAGCCCCAGGAAGCGTTAAACAATGCCAATATACAAAACAGATAACAGGCCATGATCGAACCATAATAGCTGATCCCGAAGCCGCTTCGTGTTGCAATATAAATCGCCCGCGGATTGAACAAATCCCCCGCAAATTGCTTCATGACCGGGAGATACAACAGTACGCCGGCAATCAGAAAGCCGATTGCCAGCGCAGATGTATTTACCGTCTTGCACCTGATATTAGTCAGAGAATTTATCGGTGTGATATACATATAACCGATAGCAAAAGTGAGCGTTGGCAACGTGTAGATCAGGTAAACCACCAGATAGCCGAAGTCCGACCCACTGTCGCCATCGTAATATAAATGAATCATTTCAAAAAGATAAATCGTCGGCATCGCCAGCAAAAACTGCGGGGTAAGAATATTCAGCCACGACTTGGTCTTAATTGAAAAAAAGCAATATATTGACATGCTCAATATAAATGCCATTAAAACAATATAAAACTTCACGTTAAACACCTACCAGGGTTAAAGGAAACATAGAACCCGATCAAAGATCCCGGTTCCCGGAGAGCCGGCGCTGCAAGCGCTCAACCACATAAATTGGACTCATGAAGCGCAGGACGCCGGTAGCGAGATAAATGCGAGGGTAGCGGCGCAGTGCACCTTTCGCCAGTTTGAAGCGAAATATTTCAAGCAGCCTGTCCCAGCGCCGCCATGGGCCAAGACGGCCAACTTGGTAATGCTGATAAAACGTCACATGGTCCTGCAAAAACTGCGGGTTTGCAGAGGTGGAATTCTTAGATGCAGATAACGTCGCCTCGCTCACACGATAAGCGACCAGCGGCTCTGGTAGCCAGGCGAAACTTTTACCTTTCGCCAGCAAGTTGACCCATAGCGGCCAATCATCAAGGTGGAAAAACCTGCGGTCGATACCACCCGCCATCTCAAAATCAGCACGACGCAGCAGCACTGCGGGTGCCGGCAGCATATTCCTGACCCGCAGCATCTGCAGCAAGTGATGCGACGGTAATCCGATCTGCCGCGCCGTAGCCTGCGATGGCACCACCTTACCGTATACATTCTGGTTCTCGGAAGAAGGGGTAAAGGTCCTCATTTGCGAGATCACCAGCGAATAATCACCTTCGAGCGCCTTGCTGACATAACGTGGAATGGCCCCCGGCATGATCATGTCGTCACCCGCAATCGGCTTGATCCACTCGCCCCTGGCGGCAGCATATCCTTGCGCAACGTTGGAGCACACGCCACCGTTACTCGCGGCACACACGAGCTCGATTCTCTCGAATGCGGAACCGTGACTGTTCATCCATTCCCTGACAACGGCTACCGTATTGTCCTTGGAGCCGTCATCACTGACAATCACCTCGAGGTACGGATAATTCTGTTTGAGCAGGCTATCGAGGGTTTCAACCACCGTTGCCGAGCTGTTGTAGGTGAGGACAACGATTGACACCAGCGGTAATGGTGCTGTCAAGGGCGGGGACAACTGAATATTTTCTTGCATGAGGAGTTATTTCAAGTTCCGTTCTACATACGAAGGCATACCGCTGGCAATGGTATTTGCAGGGATGCTTCTGGAGATGGTCGTGCCAGCACCAACGACGCTGTTCTCCCCCACGGTAACACCTTTGAGCAATGTCACACGCATGCCCAGAAAGACGTTTCTGCCTACTCTGACTGACTTGGCCTGATGTCGACCACCAAGGCGGGAACCGGGCGACAGTTCGTGAAAGTCCGAATCGAGAATACATACCTCCGGACCGAGCAAGGTACTTTCTTCCAGCGTGATGGACGTGCGTTCAGCAATCAGGCATGCAGAATTATTGACATGGACACTATCTTCGATTTCCACCCTGGCACCAGCCTCACGCGCCTCAATATGAATGTAGCCCGAAAAAAATTGGGGCGATGGGAAATAGCCGAGAGTACATTTTCCCAGCACGATGGTGCCCTTTCCGGAAAATAATACGGGCTGCAAAATCGTTGCACCGTTGTCGATCACGGTGGCGGTACTGATCATCCTGTAATACTTAATCCTCGGCCATTGCAACGCACGGATTATCCCGCGATATAGCCGTCCACGAACCTTTTCCCAAAAGCTAGGCTGTGTGCTCATGGCGACCGCCGCTTGAGACGCCACTGCACCACAATGCCATACATTGTTATCAAATGAAGGAAATAGTTAAATGCATATGCCATGGCCGCACCTTTGAAACCGAATTGGTGTATTGCATAAAGGGTAAAGAAGTACAGGCTAGCTGAAAATGCGATTTCGGTAAGGATGAAAGTTTTCATCATTGCCTTACCGACCAGTACATAACCCAACAACCAACTGGCAATCTTGATGACGTCGCCAACCATCTGCCAACCAAAAAGCTGTGTAACATCGTAAAAATCAGCGGAAAATAACAGCTTGACCAACGGCTCGCGCAATAAATAAATAGCGGCGGCAAAGGCGCCGGTCGCCGGCAAGATCAGTTTGAAAGCACTACCGATCTCCTTACGCAGTTCCTGGTCTTCGCGGATCTCAGAAATACGCGGCAAGTAATACAAAGAAAGGGTGGTGGTAATTAATGCCAGGTAAATGCCACTGATTTTATTCATGGCATCCCAATAGCCCGCATGTGCCACGTCAAAAACGGCAATCATATCGCTACGTATGAGCATTTGCGTTAATGGCGCTGCCAATGCGGTCGCCAGTGCCATGGCAATAAACTTTACCAGCAACGTCAAGGTAGGCTTGTCGATTCCGCCCCAGAAGACCGAAACCCTGCACCACTCCAGACGACGGCAAAAATACAGCGTCGTGAGCAACGAAAGCGCCTGACCCAGGCTCAAGGCGATCAGCGCGCCCTGCAAGCCGAAGAACCATGCCAGCGAACCGGACACCATCAACCCTACCAGGGAACTGGCGATATTAGCGAGAACGTAGCGACGGACTTCCTTCTGACCAGCCAATACCGCCAGCAGCAACGCGTTTACGCTGATCAAAATCAAGCATGCTGCAAGCCAGATCAGGGCTTGCTGATAGTCTTGATCGCCAAACAGCCACCGGTTGACCGATGCGCTCATGAAGACCAGCACGATGCCAGCCACCAATGAGCCGACCACGGTCAGGGTGCCCGCAGTCCGGAATAACAGGCCCTTTCGGTCCGGTTCGTCGTAATACTCGGCCGTGTATTTCGTCACGCCCGTATTGACCGCGCCCGCTGCGAAGGTAGTCACCATCGCAATGAAATTCTGCAACTGCCCAATGGCCGCGAAACCTCCCGGGCCCAGGTGGATGGCAAATATTTTATTTAATACCAGCCCCGTCCCCATTCGCACACAGACTGCAATGCCATTCAGCAGGCTAGTTTTTAATAAGCTCATTCGCCGCTCTTACTTTATATGTCATTATTATTATTTAGCGCCATTTCATGGACTGGGCGAGCATCACAAGACGCGAGGCATTTTCAGGATTATTTTTTATCCTGGTTTTAATCTCGGTATAAAACGCATAGAACACAGCCAGGATGAAGGCCATAATGCCTGCCAACAGTACCATCAGGCTGCGCTTTGGCGACGCCTTTTTATCTGGGACGACCGCAACATCGAGCACCTGCACCAGCGTGCCTTCTTTGGCCTCATCAATCTTCGCCAGTTCAAACTGTTTGGCAAACAACTCCAGCAGTGTTTCCTGGTATTTCACCTCACGCAGATTGCGGACGTACTCCAGGCCCACCTCGGGAATTGCGCGGATCGCCACCGAGATATCACCTTGGCCACCGTTCGCACCGCGCTCGATCTTGCTCAATTGAGCGCGCAATCCAGCCAACTCGGTTTGCGCGCGTTGGAATTCTGGATTGTTGCTGGTGGCAAAAGTGCGCAGTCCACCCAGTGCCACTTCTTTTGCCGCAATTTCAGCCTTGATGCTGGCGGCAGCTTTGATCACACCTTCGGCTTGTTCATTTGGTTTGATCAGGCCGGTAGCTTCCTGGGTCTTGCGCAGGTTCATTTCGGCCGTCACCAACTCACCCTTGGTCTGCTGCAGTTGTTTCTCGAAGAACAGTCGGCGGCGCGAGGCTTCAGTCACCGCCACGGTCGACGTCAGCTTCTGCAGTTCGCTGACATAGCCGTTCGCAAGGGCGGCAGCCAGCTTCGGATCCTCGTCGGTAACATCGATCATGATGACATTCTCCTTGCTACTCATGATGGAGCTGGCGTTTTGCAGCTCCACCCGAACGTCGGTATGAATCTTTTTGTCGTACACCTGCGCCAGGTTGAATTGAGCGATCAGGTTATCGGATACAGTTCTGCTGCCGAGCATGCCGATATAAGTATCGTTGGGATTTTTCAGGGCACCGCCGGCCAGTCCGCTCAAGCTGCCCAGCTGCCCCAACAGGGCGCTGGAGCCGGACTGCGATTGCGGTGGCAGAACTTGCGCGCGCGCAGTGTATTTGTTCGGCATCAGCAAAGTCAGTCCAGCTACCACTACCATGACTACCACGGTAAACACGACAATCATCTTTTTGTTTTTAGCAAGGACGATCGCCAGATCCAGCAGCCCAATACTGTCGCCGCTATCAAAATTCTCGCGCTTTTGCAGCGACGCGTCGTTATTCATTGCCATTTCCTCGCTCATTATCTTATACCCAGTTTCGCCACATAATTAATTTCGAATGCCATGGACCACTCAATGTTTCAGGTGCTGAGCGGTCGATCCTTGACATAACGCGCAGGAACTCCTGCGACGATCGTGTATGCCGCCACATCCTTGGTAACGACAGCTCCGGCCGCCACGATGGCGCCATTGCCTATCGACACCCCCGGCATCACCTGGGCGCCGCATCCAATCCAGACATCATCACCAATGATGACATTGAGCCTCGAAGCATCCCAGGGCTGATCGACAATGCACCGGCTTCGGTCGATTGAATGATTGCTGCCAATGATGCTGACCTGCTGCGAAATCAGGCACTTGCGCCCGATCTGCACCATAGCGCCACCCAGCCTTATATTGTTCATTTCGCCGATATATGTATGCTCGCCGACAACCAGTTTTGAGACACTCTGGTGGGTGCTGTCTTCGTTGGTGCAATGAATTACTGTATGCGCGCCGATGCTTACATTGGGGGCCAGGACCACGTCCGTAACTCTGTCGTAGAAGATCCGTGCCGTGCTATCGATGCGACAATTAAACTTCGATGACAGCAGCAGCAAACGAGCTTTCATCCTGAAAAACTGGTACGCATAGCGAGCGACCACCAGCGGAATGAACTGATTCTTTATATTGTATTGAGAGCCCATATAGACGCATCCACCTCGGTGACCGTTAATCCTTCAAGACTTTCAAGCCGGCTGCGCCCAAGCCGAACTGGTAGAAAATCGACGTCCATTCCTTCAAACTCTGCATGAAAGTGCTGCGGTCAATTTTTTCTGGCACCACGACCGTATCTCCCGGATTGAGCGTGTCGCCGCCGAGGCTGTTGAACCAGCCGCTGCTCTGGCTACTTTGGGCCGTGCCATCGGCGCGAATGATATACATTTCCGATTTGTCCGCACCCGCAGTCAACCCACCAGCCTGGTTGACATAGTCGTTCACGGTGCGACGGGGTCGATAGACAAACGCGTTCTGCTGGAATACCGAACCCAGCACGTCAACCGTGCCCGGACGGCGCGGAATATAGATACTGTCGCCATTCTGCAGCGGGATATCCGGCAAGTTTTTTATTTGCGTTTCAACGCCGGGCAGTTCGAGAACGATACGACCCTCGGCTTTGATGGTCCGCAATTTCTGCACGATACGACGTTGCTGCTCCACCTCGGCTGCCAACTTGGCCACAGCAGCTGGCTCGCTGGCGCTGCTCAGACGCTGGGTAGAATTGGACTCCGTTTCACGTTCGAAGCGGGCTGCCACCTCGTCCAGTTTTGCCTGCTGCTGTATACGTACAGAGTCGCGGGTGAGCTGCATTGCATAAAGATAGCCGTTTTCATTGGCGCCACCCACGCGGCTGATCAGCTCGCGCAAGGTTTCCCCTTTCTTCAAGCGGAAAATACCGGTTTGCTGGACTTCGCCGCCGATGCGCACATATTCATTCTGGATTTGTGCTTGCACCGGCACTGCGCCTGGTGCGAAGGCGCGCAGGACGTCGGTTGGTTTGACGGGAATGGCAGCCAACTGCTTGCTACTGACGACGTTGTCAGCCGTAAATTCCGCCACGGTCACGTATTTGTTGTCGACGTTCTTCTCAACGATCACCTGTTTGGTTTCAGCGGCAGAGTCAAAGCCGCCAGCCCAGTTGATGACATCGCCGAGGTTGGCATCGCCCTTCAACTCGAAGATGGCTGGCTGCTTGACATTGCCGGTCAGTGCCACCAGCGGACCAACTTCCGGAATATAAATGACATCGCCATCGCGCAAGGTCGCGTCGCTGCTCTTGTCGCCCTTGGTCAAGATGTCATACAAGTCGAAGCTGGTAATGGTTTGCGCACCGCGTTTGAGCTGGATATTGCGCATACTGCCGGTCGCATCCGGACCGCCCGATGTGAACAAGGCGTTCAACAGGGTGCTCATGGCGCTGAGCGTGTAAGTGCCTGGTCGCGTGGCATGGCCGACAACGTAAATCTGTACTGAACGGGTCTGCGCGATGCTGGCGGTGAGTTCAAAATTATTGTAGATCTTGCCAACCGCCTTCTTCAGGTAGCCCTGCAAGTCCTTGTACTGCACGCCGCTGACCTTGACGGAACCCACGCGCGGAATGAAAATCGCGCCGCTGCGATCGACAGTGGCGCTGACATCGATATCGACCATGCCCCAGCCGCGCACCTGCAGTTCATCGCCAGTGCCGATCACGTAGTCCTGGTTAACCTGGACACTGTCAAACGGCGCAAAGGTCGAAGGCACGTCGCTGAACAGGTCGTGGCCGAAAATCTTCAGGTCTTGACCGGTCACACCGGTGGCATACCTCTGGAACGGGCCAGCTTCGGCCGGGGCACGCGTGGCCGGGGCACGCGTGGCCGGGCGAGTCACTGGCGGCGCCGTTACCAGGCGCGAATCGGCACGGCTGCGTATGGTCGGCAAGCTGCCGCCCTCCGAGGCCGCTTGCGCCTTGGCGAGATCGCCAAGCGAAAGTTCCTGGGCCACGGAAAAGGAAGTGCTCGCTCCAAGCAGGCAAGCAGAGAGTATCAATTGTTTCATAAGAGGCTGGGATGGGCGCAATTGCTTTTTCATGCTGGTCTTTGTCTGAATGATGAATATTGGGTCAATGTGCGATGCAGGCGTTCGCGCTAGGGGTCAACTGCCACTTAATATTTGGTTTGCCAGGTCACACTTATTTCCTTCAGTCCCGGCACAATCGACAGGCCCGACTTGGCCTGGTCGCGCTGCGCGTGCCACAGCCAGCTGCCAACCGCGTAGCCAAGGACGCCGCCGGCGACGGTATCGGATACCCAGTGCTTGCGTCCTGCGACACGGCCTGCAGAGCCGAGTGCCGCAACGCCATACAGCCAAGGAGCGTCATACTCCTTGGCAAATGGCGTCACTGCGGCAAACGCGACTGCGGAGTGCCCGGAGGGAAACGAGGCGTCCGAGCGAGAGTAGCCATCACCGACGCGCGACCAAGGACCGCGCTCTTCTTCCGGACGGGCACGGCCGACCGCGTACTTGCCCACCAACGACACACCGGTGGCGGCGGCAATCGACTGCATCGAGATCAGGCCGGTGTTGCGCATGCGTTCGTCACCCAGCGCGAAGGCGGCACCGGCGGCGCCTACCAGCACGTAAGGCAGTGCATTGCCATAGGTGTTTAAACCTCGCAGCACTTTTTTGTCCTGGTATTTTTTCATCTGGCGATCCACCGGCTTGTCAGCCAGCGCCGATACCAGCACCGCGCCGATGGCCATGCTCGCTGGACGCAGCCATTCTCGTGGCGCAGGCACGGCATTGAGCGACTGGTCGATGCGCTCACGGACCACAGGGATTGGATTGTCAAGCGGCACATCGGGTGGATTTACCGCTGGCAGTTGCTGCTCGTCGGCACGCTCCGCAAAGTTGCCCAGGCCATCATAGGTGTTCATGTCGCGCCGAGGCTGTTCGATCATGTCATACAGGTCGCCGGGGGACGCCACCATCTGGCCCACGTCGCGAGTCCACGGCGAGATCGAGAAGCCAGCGAGGCCCTGCGAATCCATCGGCAGCATGGTGTTGAACGGCACCGACAAAAAGATGCCGCGGTCGTGATATGGCTGCCCTGGCCTGCCCGGTGGCGTGATGTCGTTGCCGTTAGTGCGGCTGTACCAGGCGCCGACTTCTATGCCCGACTGGAAGCGGCGCTTAAACTCAACACGCACGCCTTCATCTTTGGCCAGAAAGCGGCCCGCGCGCGCGGTTACCGTAATACCCCGTGGCAACTTGTAATGTAGCGACGCGATGGCGGTCACGGTCTTGTAGTCCAGGCTATCGAAAAGGCGTTTGTAGCCACGCTGTTGCAGCGCATCGACCGACAGGTCGACCGCCCAGCGGCTGTCCTTGGGTAGATACAGCATCTGTCCGCCCACACCGCGATACATATCCTCGTACAGACCCACGGAGCCACGCACATACAAGCGTTCAGCCGGGTTCAAATACTTGTTGAGCAGTACGCGGCTCAAGGCGAAACGGCTTTCACCTAAATACTTGGCCACGTCCGTGCGGACGTGCGGCAGGTTGCTGTTGGACGGCTGCTTGACGCCCGATACGGTTTCGATCAGTGTCAGACCGGCTGCCGCGTTCAGATACAAGCCGTCGCCGAGGCGACGATCGTAGTTAGCGGCAGCTGAGAGCGAGTACCGGAAAGCCCCACTCGGGTCGTTGAAAAAGAAACCGAGCTTCGGCGCTACCTTGAAACGGTTACTCTCCCTGTCCACCGACGTTACCTGAACTACATCACCCTCGTGCCCCATGGCAACCCGCAACTTGCCATCGTTTTCCACTTGGCGCGCATTGGTGGCCACTGCGGGAGCGGTCGCCAGGCCCGCCGGTGCAGGCACCTCAGACACGCCAGTTGTCGGGCTGAGCGGAACCGGGGGCGGTGCATGAGCGGAAGAGGTGTCGGAAGCGGCTGGGGGAGCGGCTTCAAGTGCCTTTACCGACGCCGGGCCATCGAGGAGGCCGGCCAGCCAGCCCTGCTCGGCATCGCTGATCACATCATCTGGGCGCGGATAGCGCACCAGCACCGCTTCATCGAATGTCGCTCGATCGATTTTGCCGGCAAGATAATTGTTTAGCTTGGGCAAGTCGAAGAATTCGTACGTCGTCATCGGCTGGTCCAGCACCGTGTAGGTGACGTTGATCGCGGTCGCCCCTGCCGGCATGAAGGCCAGCGCCGTACGCACCGCACGACCCACGGCACGTCCCATATTGGAAATGCGGCTGTTGGTGAGTGTCAGGTGCAGCACATTCCCGTTCAAGCTCACCCGGATGTTCTTGAAATCCTGCGCCGCCAGCGCTTTGACCAGGTCGGCGCCATATTCAGGATCCTGGCGCCACTCCCGGTTCGACGGCGGCGTTATCGGATCCTTGTCCTCAAAATAGGCCGGCTCGTAAATTTTGGGAATGTACTCGCGCTCGCCGAAAGGTATGCTTACGAAGGCATTAACGCTGAAATGATCGCGTCCACGAGCCGCCTGGATGCCCAACCAACCCCAACGGTATTCGAGGCCAACGGCAGGGCCTTTGCGACGCTTGGCTGCACCGGTAGCTTGGGGTAAATAATCTTGTTTGTAATCGATCGAGTTATATTCTGCTACAACTGACCAGTTTGGATGACTGAGAGACGTCCAGCGGGCACCGGCAAACAAGCCATCAATGCGCTTGGTTCCATAGCCGAGACTCAACTCCATATTGCGGGCAGCGCCCACGGTCTTGCTGGCCACAACATACTGACTCTTGAACAATGCCGTACCAAACACATCGTTGGCCCCGACGGCTACCGACGGCATCCAGTCTCGTTCCTGCCACAACTGTAACTTGCCGTCGACAACTTTGTCCTTGTAGCGGCCATAGCCGGCGCCATATTCGGGATCGGTCACCGAATTGGAAAAGGCGGGAACGCCGGTAATGGAAACGTAGCGTCCGGTCACCTGCAAGGCAGGCAAAATGGTGGATGTTACCCACATCTGACCATAAGGACTGTCGTAGCCGTAACCGACGCTGAAGGTACCGTCCGCTTCTACCACCGCGCTGGGCGTATTGATATACCCCGACTGGCCGTTGTTGCCCGGCGTCGCGGCGAAGCTGTTCTGCCCTGCGAGGATCAGGCAGCCACACCACGTATATTTAACCGATTTTCTAAGCGCGCTTAACAAGTCCAACTACCCAAAAAAATACTCCTAATTCGCTACTTCCTTGTAGATCAGGAGCCGAGCAAGCTGGAGGTGGAATTCGAACCAAAGAGAAGCATGGCGCCATCTTCTGGTATGTGTGATCACGTGATACCGCTCTCCGGTGCACGCGCCGCCCGCATGATACATGAGCGGACCACGAGTTTCACGGACGGCTTTGATTTTTAACAAACTTCAGCAGTCAATCGCGACCATTTTACCATCGTTAGCAAATAAGTACGCCGAAATATTGCTCCAAAGCTCTACCCGAAAGGCGCTATCGGCGTCAAAAACCACACTGATATGCATCTGTCAAGATGGGAAATCAATCACATAAATATTCGTCGGCCGATCTCCCGGCGGTAATAACTTTATTTCCTGAAACCGCAATCCAAGCTTGTTTAACAGCCGGATCGAGTTAACGTTGCCCGGCGCGGTCAGGCCCAGCACGCGGGTGATGCCGAGCGGTCCGCGCGCCAGTTGCAGCACCGCCTGCGCCGCTTCAAACGTATAGCCCTGGCCAAAATGCTCAGGCCGGATGGCGTAGCCGATATCGACATCAGGCAGGAAATCGCGCCGAATCAGCCCGCACAGACCGAGCGCCCTGCAGTCTTGCTTGCGCTCCATCACGTACAGCGAGTGGCCATGCCGCGCCTGCATCGCCACCGGACCGTCGATGATCGCGGCGCGGGCCTGCTCGACGCTGCGTATGCCCTTGTCGCCGATGAATTCGAGCCAGGTGGGATCGTTGACCAGCTCATAATAAAATGGGGCGTCATCGGCCGTGATGGTGCGCAGGCGCAGGCGCGCCGTCTCCAGGATCATCATGCGTCGGGCCAGTGCGAGGGGTCTTCCAGCAACTGGTACATCACGTACACGTCAACATAGCCCAGGTACTGGTGGTAATAGGCGCGCGGCAGCGTGCCGACGATGGCAAAGCCGAGCTTTTTCCACAGCAGTACGGCGGCGACGTTGGAACTGACCACGTAGTTGAATTGCATCGCCAGGTAGCCGTGCTGGCGCGCCCGCGCCAGGCAGTCGCGCCCCAGCAGGGTGCCTACCCCTACGCCCTGCGCCGCTGGCCCCACCATGAACGAGGCGTTGGCCACGTGGGCGCCACGGTCGCGCTGGTTGGCGGTGAGGCGGTACATGCCGAGCAGGCGGCCGCCATTGAGTTCGGCCACAAAGCTCTCGATGCCGGGACCGAACCAGTAGGCGTGACAATCGTCGCGGCTGGTGTCGGCGGCAAAATAATAGGTGTCGCCGGTGGCGATCAGTTCCTGGAAGATAGCCCACATGGCGCCGAAGTCGGCTTCCGTGGCGGGGCGGATCGCGATTTCTTTCAAGACAGCTCCATGCGATGGCGTCGGTGTTTGATTGTCATGGATTTCTGCTGGCAAGTCCAGCGCACCGCCGCCGCGCCCACTAGCGGGCGAGGCGGAAATCGACGCCCTCCGGGCGTCCCGGCAAGCTCAACCGCGCTTGTGCGCGCGGCGACTCGGCCACGATCTGGCCGCGCCGCATCACCAGCCGTCGCGCCGCGCGCAGGCGGATCGCTTCCACCGGGTCGGCCGCGTCGAGCAGTACCAGGTCGGCATGGCAGCCCACGGCAATGCCATAGCCGTCTAGGCCGAGGATGCGCGCCGGGGTATCGGTCACGGCCGTGAAGCAGGCGCGCATGGCGTCCTGTCCCGTCATCTGCGCCACGTGCAGGCCCATGTGCGCCACTTCCAGCATGTCGCCCGACCCCAGGCTGTACCACGGGTCCATCACGCAGTCGTGGCCGAAGGCGACGTCGATGCCGGCCGCCAGCATTTCCGGCACCCGCGTCATGCCGCGCCGCTTGGGGTAGCTGTCGTGACGGCCTTGCAGGGTAATGTTGATGAGCGGATTGGCAATCGCCGCCACTCCGCCCTCGCGGATCAGCGGCAGCAGCTTGCTGACATAATAATTGTCCATCGAGTGCATCGAGGTCAGGTGCGAGCCGGTCACGCGGCCGTGCAGGCCCAGCCGGTGGCTGTGGTATGCGAGCGTCTCGATGTGGCGCGACAGCGGGTCATCCGACTCGTCGCAGTGCATGTCCACCCGTAAACCTTTGTCGGCGGCAAATTCGCACAGCAGGCGCACCGACTCGGC
>Ga0079104_1001177_pt1 | contig 18832 bp, 13 predicted proteins | sample MedtruBG_FD_76829 | JGI IMG/M metagenome (GOLD analysis project Ga0079104, IMG submission 76829) | Root nodule microbial communities of legume samples collected from California, USA - Medicago truncatula BG | ecosystem: Host-associated > Plants > Roots > Nodule | place: USA: California...
CAATTTTCTCACCTTTGCCCTGCGTCGTTGCGGCATAGCGGTCGGCGGATGGTTTCTCCGTAAACGCACCGTTGGCAAACATCTATGCGATGGACATGATTTCTCTCAGCGGTTTTACGCTGTGGTCTGCTTGGCGCTTTTGGGCGTAGCAGCCGTTGTGCCGCGGAAAGAAAATGCCTTTACCTCCCACCTATTGTATGCAATATGTATACAAAATTGCGTACAATAATTGCATATCTACTCGGGAGGAGTTGATGCTTTCCTTTGTGGCAAAGAGGTTACTGGGCCTCATTCCCGTCATCCTCGTCGTTTCCATCGTGGTCTTTCTGCTGTTGCGGCTGAGTCCCGGCGATCCGGCGGTGGTCATCGCCGGCGACAATGCCGATGCGGCATCTATCGAGCGCATCCGCACCTCGCTTGGCCTCGACCAGCCGCTCATCACACAGTTCTTCATCTGGGCCGGCGCGCTGCTGCAAGGCGACCTCGGCATCTCGATCTTTTCCAATATTCCGGTCAGCGATCTCATCCTTCAACGGCTGGAGCCGACGGCCTCGCTGGCGCTGACGACGCTGGTCTTCGCCATCGTAATTGCCGTGCCGCTCGGCACGCTGGCCGGCGCGACGGCCGGAAGCTGGCTCGACCGGGCGCTGATGCTCGTCTCCGTGCTCGGCTTTTCCGTGCCCGTCTTCGTGCTCGGCTATTGCCTGATCTATGTCTTCTCGTTGCAGATGCGCATACTGCCGGTGCAGGGTTTTGCCAGCATCCGCGAGGGTATCGGCCCGTTCTTCTCCTCCATTGCGCTGCCGACGGTGACGCTGGGCCTTGCCTATCTCGTGCTGATCGCCCGCATCACCCGCGCCAGCGTGCTGGAGATGATGGGGGAAGACTTCATCCGCACCGCCCGTGCCAAGGGCGTCAAGGAACGCCTCGTCGTCACCCGCCATGCGCTGCGCAATGCCGCCATCCCGATCCTCACGGTCATCGGCATCGGCGTGGCGCTGCTGATCAGCGGCGTTGTGGTGATCGAGACCGTCTTCAACATCCCCGGCGTCGGACGCCTCGTGGTCGATGCGATCCTCAAGCGCGACTATCCGGTCATCCAGGGCGTCATCCTCATGTTCTCCGGCGTCTATGTCTTCGTCAATCTGGCGATCGATATCGGCTATGCCTTCCTCGATCCAAGGGTGCGCTACTGATGAACAGCCTTGTTTCCCCCTCGGCGGCCGCCAAGCGCCGCCTGCCGGCCTTTCTCACCCACCCGTCCGTCCTCGTCGGCGGGCTGCTGATCCTTTCCGTCGCCCTTATGGCGTTGGCCGCACCGCTGCTCGGGACGATCGACCCGAGCCGCATCGAACCCGCCATGCGGCTGAAGCCGCCGTCGGAGCTCGCCTGGTTCGGCACGGACCTTTTCGGCCGTGACGTCTACAGCCGCGCCGTCTACGGCGCGCGCAGCTCGATCCTCATCGGCCTGTTCGTCGCCGCCGCTGCGCTTCTCGTCGGCGTCGCGATCGGCCTCGTCACAGGCTATTTCCGCTGGGTCGATGCCATCGTCATGCGGATCATGGACGGGCTGATGGCGATCCCCACCTTCCTGCTCGCCATCGCGCTCGTCTCGCTCACCCGCGCCAGCGTCGCCACCGTCGTCGTCGCGCTCACCATTCCGGAAATCCCGCGCGTCGTGCGGCTCGTGCGCAGCGTCGTGCTGACGGTGCGCGAAGAATCCTTCGTCGAGGCGGCGATCTCCGTCGGCACGTCGACGCCGAAAATCCTCATCCGGCACATCCTGCCCAGCACCTATGCGCCGCTGATGGTGCTCGGCACCTATATCTGCGCTTCCGCCATCCTCATCGAGGCGGGCCTCAGCTTCCTCGGCACCGGTCTTCCGCCGGAAATCCCGAGCTGGGGCAATATGATCTCGGAAGGGCGCACCTTCTTCCAGGTCGCCCCAAGGCTGGTCTTCCTGCCGAGCCTTTTCCTGGCGCTGACGGTGCTCGGCATCAACCTGCTCGGGGACGGCCTGCGCGACACGCTCGACCCCCGGATTGCAAAACGGATGTGAAGGTGATGCTGATGAACAATCCGCCCGTCATCGAGGTCGAGAACCTCGCCATTGCGCTACCCGGCGACGGCGACCGCGGCTTTGCCGTCGACCACATCTCCCTCTCGGTTGCCGCCGGCGAGATCGTCTGCGTTGTCGGCGAATCCGGCTCCGGAAAGTCCGTCACGGCCCAGTCCATCATGGGCCTCCTGCCAAAGGTCTTCCCGAAGCCGGAAGGTCGCATCCTCTTCGAGGGCCGCGACATCACCAAGGCGACGCCGGCGGAAATGCGGGACCTGCGCGGCCGCGGCATCGGCATGATCTTTCAGGAGCCGATGACGGCCCTCAATCCAGTGCACGCGGTCGGCAAGCAGATCGACGAGGTGTTGCGCACCCACCTGAAGCTCTCGCGCAGCGACCGCTTCGCCCGCGTCATCGACGCCATGAAGGAGGTGCGCCTGCCCGATCCCGAGCGGATGTACCATGCCTTCCCGCACCAGCTTTCCGGCGGACAGCGCCAGCGCGTGCTGATCGCCGCCGCCCTCATCCTCGGCCCGAAGCTGCTGATCGCCGACGAGCCGACGACGGCGCTCGACGTCACGACGCAGGCGCAGATCCTCAAGCAGATCCGCGACCTGCAACGCGAGCGCGGCATGGGCGTGCTGTTCATCACCCACGATATCGGCGTGGTGCGGGAGATCGCCGACCGCGTGGTCGTCATGAAGGGCGGCAAGGTGATGGAACAGGGGCTGGCGGCCAAGGTGCTCGACGCGCCGGAAACCGACTATACCCGCATGCTGATCGCCGCCGTGCCGACGCTCGAGCCGAAGCGAAAGAACCATGTCGTCACCGGCGATGTCGCGATCACCGTGGAGGGGCTCGCAAAAACCTACCACAGCGGCGGCCTCTTCCGCGACAAGCGTACGGTGCACGCCCTGCAAGGGGCGTCGCTCACCGTGCGCCGCGGTGAGACGCTCGGCATCATCGGCGAATCCGGCTCGGGCAAGTCGACGCTCGCCCGCTGCATCACGGAGCTGATCGAGCCCTCCTCCGGCAAGGTGACGCTGGCGGCCGGCAAGGACGGCCGGGCCTTCCGCCAGCGCCTGCAGATGGTTTTCCAGGACCCGTACCGCTCGCTCAACCCGCGGCGCACGGTCGGCCAGTCGATCGTCGAGGGACCGATGAATTTCGGCCAGGGCAAGGCGGAGGCGACGGAGCGCGCCAAGGAGCTGATGCAGCTCGTCGGGCTGGAGCCGCACGCGATCGACCGTTTTCCGCACCAGTTCTCCGGCGGCCAGCGCCAGCGCATCTCGATTGCCCGGGCGCTCGCCATGGAGCCGGATATCCTCGTTGCGGACGAGGCCGTCTCGGCGCTCGACGTTTCGGTGCAGGCGCAGGTGCTGCGCCTCATCGACGACATCCAGAAGCGGTTCGACCTGGCGATCCTCTTCATCACCCATGACCTGCGCGTCGCCGCGCAGATCTGCGACCGGCTGATCGTCATGCATCGCGGCGAGGTCGTCGAGGAGGGCACGGTGGCCTCCGTCTTCGCCGCCCCCGCCCATCCCTATACACGCGAGCTTCTCGCATCGATACCCGGCAGGGCGGATGAGATGGTTCCGGCCTGACGACACGCTTCAACAAAAAGGGGAATGACAATGTTCAACCATGTGAAAACATCCTGCCGGGCCCTGCTAGCCTCGGCCGTCCTTTTCGCAGGCATGGGCGCAGCGCTTGCCGAGACTACGCTGAAGGTGGTGCCGAGCGCCGACCTCCAGGTGCTCGACCCGATGGGCGCGACCGCCGACATCGTGAAGATGCACGGCTTCATGATCTACGACACGCTCTATGCGCTCGACGAGCACTTCAAGCCACAGCCGCAGATGGTCCAGGACATGACCTTGTCGGAAGACAAGAAGACCTATCGCTTCACCCTTCGCGACGGCCTGAAATGGCATGACAGCCAGGCGGTCAAGGCGGAGGACTGCGTGGCCTCGCTGAAGCGCTGGCAGCAGCGCGATGCCGCCGGCCAGTTGATGGCGCGGCAGTTGAAGGAGATGCGCGTCGTCGACGACAAGACCTTCGAGCTGGAGTTCAACGAGCCCTACGGCATCGTGCTGGAATCGCTGAGCAAGGTCGCCTCGAACATCCCGTTCATGATGCCCAAGCGCGTCGCCGAGACGGACGCTTACAAGGAGATCACCGACTATACCGGCTCCGGCCCCTACAAGTTCGCCAAGGACAAGTGGGTGCCCGGCAGCAAGGTGGTTTACGAAAAATTCGCCGACTACGTGCCGCGCTCCGAGCCGGCGAGCGCCTTTGCGGGCGGCAAGGTGGCTCAGTTCGACGTGGTCGAATGGAACATCATCAAGGACCAGCAGACCGCGCTTTCGGCGTTGATGAGCGGCGAGATCGACTTCTGGCAGAACCCGTCGCTCGACCTGCTTCCGGTCATCGAGGCGGCCGGCAACCTGAAGACCAAGGTCGTCAACGAGACCGGCACGCAGGGCACGCTGTTCTTCAATCACACCCAGCCGCCCTTCGACAATGCCAAGGCGCGCCAGGCGATGTTCTACCTGACGAACCAGCAGGCCTACCTCCAGGCCGTCAACGGCAATCCCGAATATTTCCGCACCTGCGCCTCCTTCTTCATCTGCGGCACGCCGATGGAGACCGATGCCGGCCTCGACGCTTTGAAGAAGCCCGATCCGGAGAAGGCCAAGGCGCTGTTCGAGGAATCCGGCTGGGATTTTTCGAAACCCATCGTCATTCTCGACCCGACCGACGAGAGCATCGTACATCCGGAAACCGTGGTGACGGTGCAGGCGCTGCGCGACATCGGCCTCAATGTCGACGTGCAGGCCATGGACTGGGCGACGGTTCTGAAGCGCCGCAACTCCAAGGAGCCGGCAGACAAGGGCGGCTGGAACCTGCTGCACTCCTATGTCGGCGGCCAGGTCGTCTCCAACCCGGTCTGGAGCATCACCTTCTCGGCGGCCTGCGACAAAGGTATCTTCGGCTGGCCCTGCGACCAGGCGCTTGAGGATATGCGCCTGAAATTCGCCCTTGCCGATGGCGAGGCGGCCCGCAAGGCGGTCGCCGCTGAATATTCCACCCGCGCTTTCGAAACCGGTCACCACATCCCGCTCGGCCAGTGGAATACATTCGTCGCCTTCTCCGACAAAGTATCCGACGTTCTTGTGACGCAGGACGTACCCGTCTTCTGGAACCTCAAGAAGAGCGATTGAGGTTTCAACGCGGAGAGCGGTATCCGTCGCCACTCTCCACCCTTTTCAATTTTGACATCAGAGTGAATATCATGTCCATCGACTACGATCGTCTGCCCTTCCAGCCGGAAGAATACCTCGCCCGCCGCGATGCCCTGCGTGCCCTCATGGCCGAGCGCGGCATCGATGTCTGCGTGCTCAATTCCACGTCCAATATGTACTACCTGACAGGCTTCGGATCGCTCGCTTATGGTGCAACCTCGCTAATCGTAAGGGCGGACGGGAGAGCCATTTGGGTGATGCGCCTTACCGAACTTAGCAACATTCGCGCGCTCAAGGGTAAGATATGGGTCGACGAGGGCGTCGGTGTGCGAGATGGGGAGGACTACGCTACGGTCCTTGCACGCACCATTGCAGACCTTGCGCCCGGCAAGCCAGTCGTCGCCGTGGAATATGGTAATGTGCAGCAAGCCTTGCGGGGCTTTGTGAAACCGACGGACGACGCGGTCCTCAATGCTTCCGGCCTCGTCGAGCACCTGCGTCGTGTCAAAAGCCCGGCCGAAATCGCGCTCCTGCGCAAAGCCGGGTTTATTGCCGCGCAATCGTGCCGGGATGGGTTTGCCGCTCTTCGCGAAGGGATGACTGACGCAGAGCTTGCAGCCGTCGTCACGAATAGTCTGCTTGCGAACGGTAGCCATCGTGTCGCGCAAATGCCCAATGTGTGTGCAGGTCCGCGCACCGCGCGTGCGCACGTTACCTGGTGCGGAGCGCCGATTTCCCGCGGCGATCTTATCAATATCGAGCCGGCAGGGTCTGTTTTCGACTATCATACACCTGTTTACCGGTTCTACTCCATCGGCGAACCCTCGGCACGAGTCCGCACCATGTTCGAAGTCTGTAAGGAGGCACTGGACGAAGGCTATGCGAACGTGCGCCCCGGCATGACTTCTCACGAGGCTGCGCGGATATTCGAAAGCGTCTTCGAGCGGCGCGGCTTTGCCGAATGGATGGTTACCCGTCCGGCCTACAGTATCGGTGGGACCTTCCCTCCCGGCTGGGGTGAAGACAATGTCATGGCGATCCGCCGCAATCACGATGCCGTCCTCGAAGAGGGCATGTGCTTCCACATCAGCCCGGTGCTCTATCAGGACGGCATCGGCTGTGTGGGCGCCAGCATGCCCTCCGTGCTCACCGCCAACGGATTTGAATCGCTCAGCGGCGACGAAGCTGTATTCGGCGTGAAATAGGCACCGCACTGACATCCGTGCCAAGAAAATGCCGACGGACCGCTGACGTTGCAGTGAGCGGTCCGTGAAGCACTCCGGCCATTTCGATCGACGCTCCATCGCAAATTGCCGAAAGCTTGAGACGCTATTCCGCGGCGCGTCGAAGTGGCCTTGCCGTGCCGGTCAGTCCGTGTTCAACTGCCTAGTTCAGGTTCCTTTCGTGAAACTGCTACAATTCTCTACTGCGTTGCTGACTGCGAGATAGTCGTCATGCGCGGCTGGCCCTGATTGGGCGATGAACTGGTCGAATTGTTCGCGGCTCCGTTCGCGTTATCGCGCGTGAGCACTTGCTATACATCTTGTCTGATATCGCTGCCGGTCGTACCGGCTCCGGTATGCCAAAACCGCTGGCCCAGGTGTTTAGCTAGGCGGAGAGCCAGTGCAACGGCAGGTAACATGGGATTTGCTTGACTGCCGGTTGGAAAACACGTGCCCCGGCGAGGATGCGATTGGGAGAAAGCGGGATCGCGCTCGAAAGGGCTTGTTCGCGCGGGCCAACACACCCGAGCCGATCTCCCCTTCCAGGAATACTGTAGCACAGCGGGGGCAGCCACACCCCTCGCTCTTCCAAGTCCGCTCAGCCTATTGTACCGCGCTCTGCCGCGACAGGATGCGGTCGAGCGAGGGCGCGAGGCGCAGGAGTTCCTTCGTGTAATCGTGCTGAGGGGCGGTAAACAGCGTCTCGGTATCGGCCAGCTCGACAATCTCGCCCGATTTCATCACCGCGATGCGGTCGCACATCTGGCGGATCACCGCGAGATCGTGGCTGATGAACAGCATGGAAAGGCCGGCGAGATCGCGCAGGTCCTTCAGGAGGTTGAGGAGCTGCGCCTGCACTGAAACGTCGAGCGCCGAGGTAGGCTCGTCACAGATGAGGAGCGACGGGCGCGGTCCAAGCGCGCGGGCGATGGCGATACGCTGGCGCTGGCCGCCGGAGAAGGCATGCGAGAAGCGGCTGCCGGCATCTGCGGGCAGACCCACGGCTTCGAGCAGCGTCTTCGCATCCAGCCTGGCCTCCTCGGCATTGGAGGCTAGCTTGTAAAACAGGATCGGCTCGGCGATGGCGGAGTTGATGCGCAGGCGCGGATTGAGCGCCGAGTAGGGATCTTGGAACACCATCTGCAAGGACTTGCGGACGGTTTTTTCACGTTTCGCCCCGAGTGCCGTGCCCTGGAAGTCGATGCTGCCCGAGCTCTGAGTGACGAGACCGGCGATGGTGTTGGCGACGGTGGTCTTGCCGCAGCCGGATTCCCCAACGAGTCCGAAGATCTCGCCGCGGCGAACCTCGAAGGAAACGCTCTTGACCGCGCGGAAGACGGAGGACTTGCGGCCGGGGATCAGCGAGCGGTCGCCGTATTCAACCGCAAGGTCGCGAACGGAAAGAATCACATCGTCCTTGCCGCCCGTCTCCCTTTTCGTGTTCTTGCTGCGCACATTCGCGCGCGCATCCAGCGTCACCTGCGTTTCTTCGCTCGGTACCGGCAGGCGTTCGAGCCGGTGCTCGATAGGCGGCACGGCGGCGATCAGGGTGCGGGCATAGGGCGCCTTCGGGGTGGTCAACACCTCGCGGGCCGAACCGCTTTCCACTACCGCGCCGTTCTGCATGATCGTGACGCGGTCGGCAATTTCGGCAACGACGCCCATATTGTGCGTGACGAGTAGCACGCCGACGCCGCGCTGGTCCGCAAGGTCGCGGATCAGTTTCAGGATCTGCGCCTGGACGGAGACATCGAGCGCCGTCGTCGGTTCGTCGGCGACGATGAGCTTCGGGCCGCAGGCCAGCGCCGTGGCGATGACCACGCGCTGCCGCTGGCCGCCGGAAAGCTGGTGCGGATAGGAGCCGAGCCGGCGTTCCGGTTCGGGAATGCCGACGTCCTTCATCAGTTCGAGCGCGCGGGCCTTCGCCTCGGCGCGGGCGAGTTTCAGATGCGTCAGCATGCCCTCGCAGAGCTGGCTTTCCACCGTGAAGAGCGGGTTGAGGCTCGTCATCGGGTCCTGGAAGATCGCGCCGACATCGCGGCCAGGTATGATGCCCGCGGTGCGTCCGGTGCGAAGATCGATCGGTTTGCCGGCGATCTCGATGGAGCCGGAGACGATTTTGCCGGGGGCCTGCAACAGGCCCATTAGCGCGTTGCCGACCGTGGTCTTGCCCGCACCGGATTCGCCGACGAGGGCGTGGATCTCGCCCGGGCGGATTAGAAGGTCGATCCCCTTGACGGCGACGAGCGTGTCACCGTTTGCCAGAGGATACTCGACGCGGAGCGCCTTGATGTCGAGAACTGGGGTTGTCGTATCGGTCATATCAGCGGGCCATCAGTTTCGGGTTGAAGCGATCGCGCAGATAGTCGCCGATCACGTTGACAGCGAGCACGAGGACGACGAGAACTGCCGCCGGCATGACGGCGATCCACCAAATGCCGGAGAACAGGAACTGGTTGCCGATGCGGATCAGCGTGCCGAGCGAGGGATAGGTCGGCGGCATGCCGGCGCCGAGGAAGGAGAGCGTCGCCTCCGTCAGGATCGCGCCCGCAAGGTTGATCGTGGCAATGACCATGACCGAGCTCATGACGTTCGGCAAGATGTGCCGGCCCATGATGCGTCCGGCGGGCAGGCCGATGACCTTGGCGGCGCGCACATAGTCGCGGGCGACTTCAACCATGGTCGAGGCGCGCACGGTGCGGGCATACTGCACCCATTCGTTGACCGCGATGGAGAAGATCAGGACCAGCGGCGCCCAGGCGAGCATCGTCTCGGTGCTGAGCTGCGCGCGGGCGATGCCGCTGATGAGGAGTGCCACGAGGATGGTCGGGAAGCTCACCAGCACGTCGGCAATGCGCATCACCACATTGTCGATGATGCCGCCGAAGAAGCCGGCGACCAGGCCGAGGATCACGCCGAGCGCCGCCGCAAAAAACACTGCACCGAGACCGATGACGACGGAGATGCGCAGACCGAACAGGATGACGGAGACGAGGTCGCGGCCCTGGTTGTCCGTGCCGAGCAAGAAGCGTGGATCGCCGCCGTCCATGAAGGCGGGCGGGATCTCCATGTCGATCAGCGAAAAGGAGGAGACGTCGCGTGGGTCCATCGGTGCGATCAGCGGGGCGAAGAGGACGAGCACGAGCATGATGGCGAGCACCAGGCCGGCGATCATCACGGAAACCGGCGGAAGCCGGCGTACCAGGGATTGCGTGGCCATTATCGTGTCCTCAGGCGCGGATCGATGAAGGTATAGAGAATGTCGACAACCATGTTGATCATGACGAAGAGGAAGCCGACGAAGAGCAGGTAGGCGGCGAGCACTGGCATGTCGGGATAGCCGACGGCATTGGTGAAGAGCAGGCCCATGCCCGGCCACTGGAACACCGTCTCGGTGACGATAGCGAAGGCGATGAGCTGGCCGATCTGGAGGCCGGTGACCGTCACGACAGGCATGAGCGCGTTGCGCAGCGCAAGGCGGCCATAGATATAGGCGCGCGGCAGGCCGCGGGCAAAGGCGAAGCGGATGTAATCTGATGACAGGACGTCGATCATCTCCGAGCGCACCAGCCGCATGATCAGCGTCAACTGGAAGAGCGCCAGCGTTATAGACGGCAGGATTAGCGACTTGAGGCCTGAGAGCGTCAGGAAACCCGTCTGCCAGAGGCCGAGATCGACGAGCTCGCCGCGCCCAGAGGAGGGCAGCCAGCGGAGGTTCACCGCGAAGACCAGGATCAGCAGCAGGCCGGTGACGAAGGTCGGCATGGAAATGCCGACCAGCGTCGCCGATTGCGTCAGCCGAGACAGGAAAGCGTTCGGTTTCAGCGCGCAGAGCACGCCGAGCGGGATGCCGACGGCGAGCGCCAGGAACGTGGCAACGACCACCAGTTCCAGCGTTGCCGGAAGGCGGCTCATCAACAGGCTCACGACCGGCTGCTGGTAGCGGAAGCTGGTGCCGAGATCGCCCGTCAGCACTTGGCCAGCGAAATTGAAGAATTGCGCGAGGACCGGCTTGTCGAGGCCGAGCGCGACGCGTAGCGCGTCCTTTTCCGCCTGGGTAGCGCCTTCGCGCACCATGGAGGAGACGGGATCGCCGACGAAGCGGAACATGACGAAGGCGATGGCCGTCACGGCAAGCATCACAAGGATGGCCTGGAGCAGCCGCACCGAGAGAAGTCTGAGCATCGGAATCATCCTTAGCGGGGAGCGCTCATGCCCAACTGGGGGCGGAATGCCGGCCGTCTTGCTCCATCGCTCCGTGCCCTAAAAATGGCTGCGGAGGAATCGACCGGGAAAACGTTGCGGTGGACCCCGGCCGGCTTTTGCCGGTCGGGGGTCCTGCCTCGGGAGAACCGTTATTTCTTGATCTGTGCGAACCACGGACGAACATATTCGTCCGGGAACTGCGGAATGTCGACCTTGTTGCTCATAGCCCAGGCGACCGGCTGCTGGTGCAGCGGAATGAACAGGGCGTCGTCATGAGTGATGCGGAAGGCTTCCTTCAGCATGTCCACGCGCTGGGTCTCCTCGAGTTCGACCGAAGCCGAGCGGGCAAGAGCATCGATGCGCGGATCGGAAAGACCGTTCGGATTCGAGCCGCCGAAGGTGCCGTCATTGGTCGCGAGCAGCGCCTGGAGCACGCTGTAGCCGTCCATCGCCGGCAAAGAGGCCCAGCCAAGCAGGTAGACGTCGAGTTCGCCGTTATCCATGCGCGGGAAATAGGTCGTCTTGCTCTCGACGCTGAGGTCCACCTGCACGCCGATCTTTGCCCACATCGAGGAGATGGCAAGGCAGATCTGCTCGTCGGCGATGTAGCGGTCGTTCGAGCAGGAAAGACCCGTCTTGAAGCCATCCGGATAACCCGCTTCGGCCAATAGGGTCTTTGCCTTGTCAACATCATATTCCAGCGGCACGTCGATCGCATCGTCGTGACCGGTGACAGCCGGGGCGACGAGCATGCCGGCGACGCGCGACTTGCCGCGCATTAGGCGCTTCTGGATCGTGTTGACGTCGATGGCGTGCCAGAGTGCCTGGCGCACCTTGACGCTCGTCATCGGGTTGGCGACGCCCGGAGCGGCGTGCAGTTCCTTTTTGAAGTTCAGCGCCAGCATGATGGTTCGCAGAGACGGGTTTTCCACCACCTTCAGGCCGTCGGTGCCATTAATGCGGTCGACGTCCTGCAGCGGAACCGGGACAATCATGTCGACTTCACCGGACAGCAGCGCCGCGACGCGGGTGGCGTCGGAGGCGATCGGACGGAACTCGACTTCCGTCAGATTATGCTGCGGCTTGTCCCACCAGTCTTTGTTCACTTCAAAGACAGAGCGGGCATCCGGCTCGTAGCTCTTCAGCTTGAAGGGGCCGGTGCCGTTGGCATGAGCGCTGGCATAGGTGACGACGCCGGTTGCCGTGTTGCCCGGCTTCAGCGCGTCGTGCTCTTCCATCCACGGCTTGCTCATGATGTAGATGGCGGCAAGGTCGTTGAGGAGCAGCGGATAGGCGCCTCGCAGGATGAGGTCGACGGTGTAGTCGTCGACCTTCTCGACGCCGGTCACGGCGGAGAGGTTTTCGCGGTTGCGCGCGCCCGGATCGATCTGGCGCTGAATGGTCGCCACCACGTCGTCGGCGTTGAGGGGCTGGCCCTCGTGGAATTTTACGCCCTGGCGCAGCTTGAAGCGCCAGCGGTTCGGCTCGACAATCTCCCAGGACGTCGCCAGCGCCGGCTCAAGCTTCAGGTCCTTGTTGCGGCGGACGAGCGGATCGAAGACCATGTGCTGGACGCTCTGGGTGAAGCTGTCGACTTGCGCATTGGGGTCGTAGGAAATGACGTCGCCGGAGGCCGACCAGCGAAGCGTCTCGGCTAGGGCGGGTGCGGAAAGCGGCGCCAGAATGGCAAGCCCCGCCAAAAGGGTCTTCATGTAGGTCTTCACGATCTTTCTCCCATTTTGCATGCACAAAAATGCATACGAGCACTCCAAAAGTGATTGTGCATGTTTTGCCTTCCCCCTCAAGTTATTGTACACACATTTTGGCAACAAAATAGGCCAATTATGTACGCAATAATTTGGGAGAATGAGATGGCAGATTCCTTGCTGATCGAAAACGGCTTGGTTCTCACCCTTGACGCTGGCGGGCGCGTGCTGGAGCGAGGCTTCGTGCTGGTCGAAAACGGATGGATCGCCGCGATCAGTCTCGAGGCGCCGGCAGTTGGCCTAAACGTGCCACGTATCGATGCCGCCGGTATGGTGGTGATGCCCGGGCTCATCGATACCCATGCCCATGCCGGACACACGCTGACCAAGGGGCTGGGCAATAGATCGGACGACTGGATGGCAACGACCGGCCGGATCTACGCCGAAGCGACGGATCCGGAATTTTGGGCGGCCGAAGCTGCGCTGTCGGCGCTGGAGCGTATCAAGTGTGGCACCACCACCGCCGCCCTTCTGTTCGGCGGCGGGCCGGACATCATGCGCACCGAAGGACCGGATGCAGCCGAGGCTCATCTCACCGCTATTACGGAGATGGGCGTGCGCGAGATTCTCGCGGTCGGTCCCAACCGTCCTTCTGCCAAAAGTGTGTACAGGCTCTACGAGGGCGACTCCTATCAGGAGGTCGCGGTTTGCACCGCCACCCAAATTGCGGTCAGCGCCGCACTTATCGACCGTTGGGCCGGCCGCGACGACCGGGTGCAGCTCGCCGTCTCGCTTCCCGTCTTCAATGCGAGCGAACTTGAAGACCCGGCCGTGCGCACACTTTCGCTGAAGGCCCGCGATCTGGCTCGGGAAAAGGGCGTGCTGCTGGTGCAGGACGGCCACCGCGACGGCTCGATTGCCGCCAACGATGCCAGCCTCGCGCTTTTCGACGACCGTTCGCTCCTCGCCCATTGCATCGACCTCACCGAGGAAGACCGAGCCGTGCTAAAGCGCACCGGCGCCAAGGTGGCGCACAATCCGAGCGCACTGATGTCCGTTTCCGGCCGCTGCCCTGCACCGGAATTGATGCAGGACGGCGTCACCGTCTCGCTGGGCACCGATGCCGCCGCGCCCGACCGCTCCTTCGATATGTTTCGCAACATGTTCCAGGCGCATCGCTATCACGCCCGCCATTTCCGCGACGACGCCGTGCTCCCGCCCCTCCAGCTTCTCGAAATGGCGACGATCGCGGGCGCCCGGGCACTCTGCATGGACGATGAGATCGGCTCGCTGGAAGTCGGCAAGCGCGCCGATATCCTGCTGATCAACATGCGCCAGCCGCATCTGTGGCCGCCGGTCGATCCGGTGCAACGTCTCGCGCGCTTCGCCAACGGCGCGGATGTCGACACGACCATCGTTGGCGGCCGTGTGTTGATGCGCGGGCGTAAACTGGTCGACGCCGATGAGGGCGCGATCCTCGACCGGGCAGAAAAGGCCTTCCGTCGCGCGATGGCGCGCCAGACTCGTCTGACCGCCGAAAGGAGAATGCCATGACACACGACCTTCTCATCCGGAACGCACGTCCGTTCGGCAAGGATCCCGTCGATCTCGTCATCCGCAGCGGCCGTTTCGGCGCGCCCGGCGGTGACCGGCCGTCGGAGGAAATCGACGCTGCCGGATACATCGCGCTGCCCGGTCTCGTCGAAGCGCATACCCATCTCGACAAGACGCTGATCGGCATGGACTGGTTCGAGAACCGCATCGCCCCGAACCGCAACGACCGCATTCTGGCGGATCGCAAGGCCAAACGCGACCTTGGTATCGACGCGCGCCGGCAATCCGCTCGCCAGATATTTCAGACCCTGGAACACGGCGTCCTGGCCATTCGTAGCCACGTCGACGTCGACACCGAGATCGGCCTTGCCAATATCGAGGGCGTGCTGGAGACGCGTGAGGCTCTCCGCGACCTGGCCGATGTGCAGATCGTCGCCTTCCCACAAAGCGGCATGCTCGCATGCGAGGGCACGCTTGAACTTATGGATGCGGCGATGAAGGCCGGTGCCGACATCGTCGGCGGCATCGATCCCGCCACGATCGATCGCGATCCGGTGCGCCACCTCGATGCCATGTTCGCGCTGGCTGAGCGCCATGCCAAACCTATAGACATTCACCTGCACGAACTCGGCGAGCTTGGCGCATTCTGTCTCGAGCTTATCGTGGAGCGCGCCCGCGCTCATGCGATGCAGGGCAAGGTAATGATCAGTCATGGCTATTGCCTCGGCATGCTGGACACAGCTCGCCAGCGGGCGGTGATCGAGGAGCTGGCGGCGGAACGCATTGCGGTGATGACCGTTGGTAGTCCGTCGGCGCCGGCGCTCCCCTTGCGTCTTATGCGGCAGTGCGGCCTCGTCGTCGCGTCCGGCTCGGACGGCATCCAGGGGACCTGGGAGCCATGGGGCAACGGTGACATGCTCGAGCGCGCAAGATTTTTGGCACAACGTAATGGCATGACGAACGATGCTGATCTGGAGGAGACGGCACGCGTCTGTACCTTTGGCGGCGCGGAAGCCATTAATCTTACCGGCTACGGATTTGCCGATGGCGATTTCGGCGACCTGGTCCTGGTGCAAGGGCGTACGTTGGCGGAAGCGGTGGCGCTGACGCCGCAGAAGCGTACGGTGATCCGCCGCGGTCGCATCCTCGTTCGCAATGGTACTCTCGCCCGAGATCTGCCCCATGTCGCATGAGGATGGTCTTCGAATGGCGGGCGCGACGCTACTTACTGCCCGCTGGGTCGCCGGACATCGTGACGGGCGCCATGTCCTCTACGAAAACGGCGAGGTCGTCTTCGAGAACGATCGCATTCTGTTTTTCGGTCACGGCTATGACGGACCGACCGCTCGTAGGTTCGATTTCGGTATGGCACTGATTGGGCCTGGCTTCATCGATCTCGACGCTCTATCCGACATCGATACAGGCGTTCTTGGCCTCGACCATCAGCCCGGCTGGAAAAAAGGGCGCGTTTGGCCGCGCGACTATGTCGAGGAGGGGCCCGTGGAAATGCTAACGCCCGAGGAGCTTGCATTTCAGAAACGCTACGCCTTTGCCCACTTAATTCGGAACGGCATCACCACGGCGCTGCCAATCGCCTCTCTTTTCTACCGCGCTTGGAACGAAACGCCCGAGGAATTCGCCTCCGCCGCGGAAAGCGCTGCGGACCTAGGCCTGCGCGTGTATCTCGGTCCGGCGTTCCGCGCTGGCCATTCGGTCATTGAAGCCGACGGCACGCTCACAGTCGAGGTCGACGCGGCTCGGGGACGCGCCGGCTTGGACGCGGCAATTGCCTTCTGCGCCGCTCACGACAACACCCATGGGGGGTTGGTGCGCGCCATGCTGGCCCCGGATCGCGTTGAGTACTGGACCGCGGACTTGTTGAAACGGACGGCTGGTGTCGCGCGCGACCTCGGCGTGCCAGTTCGCCTTCACTGCTGTCAATCTACTTTCGAGGTGGAAACGATTCGCGGTCGCTTCGGAACGGGCTCGGCTGAATGGCTACATAACATCGGCTTCCTGTCCGAGCGGGCACTGCTCCCGCACGGCACGCATACCGACCGTGAAGGTCTCCGCATCATTGCTGACTCGGGTGCCACAGTGGTGCACGGTGCCGCATTGAACCACTTCGGCGATCTGCGGCGAGCGGGCTTGCGTCTCGGCATGGGAACCGACACCTGGCCGCCGGACATGATCCTTAATATGCAGATCGGGCTCATGCTAGGCCGGGTAATGGGTGGAGAGCTCGACAGCCCCAGCTCGGCCGATCTCTACGATGTAGCGACATTGGGCGGAGCTGATGCGCTAGGCCGCCCAGATCTCGGCCGCCTGCAGGCCGGCGCCGCGGCCGACATCGTGGTCATCGATCTCGCCGCTCACCATCTCGGCCACGTGAGGGACCCCATCGCTGGCCTAGTGGCGTCGGCGAACGGGAGCGACGTCCGCACCGTCTTCATCGCCGGGCGTCGTGTCATGTCAGAAGGTACAATTCCCGGTTTGGATTTCGCCGAAGCCCATGCGCGTGCCGGAGCCCAGTTCGAGAGTCCGCGCCGTACATGGCGACACCCTGCGGTTCAATCGATCTTCCCTCCCAGCTATGAAGTGACAAGAACGTGAGTTCATCCAATTTTGAGCGCAAACGGCCGGTTGCGCGCGACAGAAAAGGTAACCCGTCAATCGACGCGATGACCACTTTCCAAGGTACAGCTATGTGCGACCTCTTTGTCCGCAATGCCACGGTCGTTACTGAGGAGCGCACGTTCGACGGTGGGATCAGTGTGTCGAACGGCCGAATCGATGAGTTGGTGGTAGGCCAACGGGACATCGCCGCCCGGCAGATTATCGACGCCAGCGGTCTGCTGTTGCTTCCCGGACTGGTCGACGCCCATGTGCATTTTTCCGAGCCCGGACGCGGTCATTGGGAGGGCTTCGAGACCGGAAGCCGAGCGGCCGCTGCGGGTGGCATCACGACCTTTGTGGAAATGCCACTGAACGCCCAGCCGGCCACTATCGACGCCGCTGCACTCGTCATGAAGAAGGCAGCCGCCAAACAAAGCCATATCGACTATGCCCTCTGGGGAGGACTGGTCGACGACAACCTGGATGACCTTGCTGATCTCAGGCGTGGTGGGGTGGTCGGCTTCAAGGCGTTCATGGTCACAGCAACTGATTTCGCCCGTTCGGATGCCCGCATCCTCGGGGAAGGAATGAGGCGTATTGCCAACCTTGGCTCCTTCGTTGCCGTGCATGCTGAAGACGAAGCTATGACGCTGAGCCTAACCGCCGGCTTGCGGGCAAAGGGGCGCCGAGATCCGGACGCTTGGGGCGAGGCCCGGCCGATAGAAGCCGAACTCGCGGCCATAGATGAAGCGATAGCGCTGGCCGGTGCAACGGGAGCAAGGCTCCACATCGTGCACGTCTCCTGCGCTGCGGGAGTCGACCGGATTAGTCGTGCAAAGAGCAAGGGGATCAATGTTACCGCTGAAACATGCCCCCATTATCTCGTCTTCGACAGTGAGGATCTAGTTCGCCTTGGACCAGTCGCCAAATGTGCGCCGCCGTTGCGCCGGGCCGATGAGAAGGAGGCTCTTTGGGAGCGGGTTCTGGCAGGTGAGATTGACGTCATCGCCTCAGACCATTCACCTTGCCTATTGGAGGAGAAGACGGTCGGCGAGAAGGATATCTTTGCTGCTTGGGGCGGCATTTCCGGTCTCCAATCCAGCTTACCCGCCATGCTGACGGAAGGGGTGTGCAAGCGCAACCTAAGCCTCGTCGAACTCGTGCGCATGATGGCTGCGGCGCCGGCCCGGCTGTTCGGTTTCGATGACCAAAAGGGCAACCTGGTTCCCGGCGCGGACGCAGACTTCGTCCTCATCGACCTAGAGGAGAACTTCATTTTAAAGGCGGACGACTTGTTCTATCGAAATCGGCACAGCGCTTATATCGGAACACGGTTCTCCGGGGCGGTGAAGAAAACTGTCAGTCGTGGCCAGATTATCTATGATGATGGACGTATTGTTGGCCCCGTTGGTCATGGCAGATGCCTCTTGAGTTCAGATCTTCCGCCAGAACAATTTCCGGAAATGGGTCCGTAACCCACTTCCGCGATGATTAACGATGGTGCGGGCAGGGTCGTCAGTTGTTGTCGGGCAATCCTCTCAGCCTTCACCCGCGTTGCAGCCGCGACAAATAGGCCTCGACGTCGAACACGCAGCATCAGCCGCCGTGGTAGAGCTGTTGCAAGGCACGTCCATGTTCTTGGCCAAAAAATCGCATAATGTATCATCGGGAAACGCGAGCTGCCTTTTCTTCGTAGGGAGAAGGTGGCGGTCCGGACATGATGATACAACATACCAGATAAGAGCCCATGGAGCTTCGAGTTGGCGGTGCCAAGCCGTCGGGCAACAGTCCGGCGGCTTGCAAGGGCTTCAGCGATCCGCTGGACAGTCACGGCGTTCCTGGCCGGTCGAAGCAGTATCTGATACATTCTGCCTTTCCGGGAACAATCGGGGGTGTTGCCATGGCCTATGTTGATTGGGGGATCAAGGGCCCCAAGATAGCATCGTGCAGTTGCGATTACGGCTGCCCGTGCGAATTCAACGGCAAGCCGACCGAGGGCCTGTGCGAAGGTCTTGAATGCATGCTTATCGAAGAGGGATGGTTCGGCGATCTGCGGCTCGATGGGCTCAAGGTTGCTGCCGTCTATCGCTGGCCTGGACCCGTGCATGAGGGCGGCGGCGTCGTACGCGGGTTCTTCGATGCCAATGCGAACCAGGCGCAGATCGATGCCCTGTTCACCATACTCGGCGGCAAGGAACAGGAGCCGACAACCGTCTTCAA
>Ga0079104_1001185_pt1 | contig 18762 bp, 15 predicted proteins | sample MedtruBG_FD_76829 | JGI IMG/M metagenome (GOLD analysis project Ga0079104, IMG submission 76829) | Root nodule microbial communities of legume samples collected from California, USA - Medicago truncatula BG | ecosystem: Host-associated > Plants > Roots > Nodule | place: USA: California...
CCCTTGTATGTTTAAAGTCACTTCAGTTACCCGCCATCAGGCGGGTAAACTGTCACCGTGTTTGACCTGATGCCACAGCCCGTCCGCCCTCTGGGCCTGCAAGCCCGCGGGAGAGCTTTTGGCGTGGCTTCAGTTTTCCTGTAAACCCGAACAGCTGCCAGGGCGGCACACGCCAGCCCGTATCTTACAAGGCCGGGAGACATGAACGTGACTCAATCTGATTTCGTCGGCGTTGATATCGCCAAAGAGACTTTTGATGTATTTATCAGCCCGTCAGGCCGGTTCCTCCATCTTGAGAACACGCCTGCCGGACATCAGCAACTCCTTGAGCAACTGGCTTCCCTTCACGTCAGACTCGTCGTGATGGAAGCCACCAGCCGTTATCACAACCTGCTCGCTGCGACGCTTGAACTCAAAGGCATCCCGGTTGCCGTGGTGAACCCCAGACAGGTTAAAAACTTCGCCCGGGCCCTTGGGACGCTCTACAAAACAGACCCGAATGATGCCCGCGTAATCTGTGAGTTCGGCCGACGGATGGAGCCTGATGTGCGTCCTGCTCCCGATGAGCAGACGCAACGTCTGGCGATGATGGTGGCCCGTCGGCGCCAGCTGGTAGACAACCGGACCATGGAGCAAAACCGCTACGGCACCTGTGACGATGAACTCATCCGGGTGGGTATCAAGCGGCATATAGACTGGCTCAATGCCGAAATCAAAGACACGGATGAGGATATTGACCGGCAGATAAAAGTGATGCCGCTGTGGCGGGAAAAGGTAAAGCTGCTGGAAGAAGTGAAGGGTATAGGGCGGACAACGATGGCAGTTCTGCTGTCGATGCTGCCGGAGCTGGGTACGCTGAACCGGCGAAAAATCAGCGCGCTGGTAGGCGTGTGCCCGTATGCCCATGACAGCGGGAAAATGAAAGGGAAGCGGTGTATCTGGGGTGGGAGGAGTGCAGTACGCGCGGCGTTGTATATGGCAGCGCTGTCAGCGGTACGATTTAACCCGACGCTGAAAGCGTTCTTCGAGAGACTACGTGAGAAGGGGAAAGCGTTTAAAGTTGCGATGACAGCCTGTGTCAGGAAGCTGGTGACAATCCTGAATGCGATGCTGCGGGACAATAAAAGATGGGCAGTAGATTAACTGCCATCTGTTGACTTTAAACACAGCTGCTCTCCCTAAGGGAGAGGGAACAGTGTGGAGCGAGTTCGGTTTTCCTCCGCTCCCACATTGAGAAGGTGCTGAGCGGGTTTGGTTTTCTCCCTCTCCCACATTGAGAAGGTGCAGAGCGAGTCTGGTTTTCTCCCTCTCCACATTGAGAAGGTGCCGAGCGGGTTTGGTTTTCTCCCTCTCCCTCAGGGAGAGGGCTGGGGAGAGGGTGTGAGACAGCACTCATGCCACCTCATCAAAGCCCGCATCTACAATCTGCTTCTCCAGCGTGCGCACGGTGTTGCTCATCGCTTTTTCCTGCTGCTGAAAATACCCTTCCTGGTCGCGAAGCGTCGTCACCAGCTGCCACGCGCCCTCTTTTTCCAGACCCGAAAGCTCAAGAATCAGCGTGCGAATTTGCAGCCGAAGCTCGGCGATTTTCTGACGTAAAGGCTCCAGATCATTCAAACGACTGCTGGCCAGCATCGGCTGCTGACCCTGCATCAGACGGGTAAGAATACTGCGCACCGTGGCGAGATCCCCGCGCTGGCGGGCCTGATTGAGGCGCACCATCAGCGTGGTGGCCTCCGCTTTCAGTGAATCATCCACCAGATCGGGATGGCACAGTTTGCTGGCTTGTCGCCACAGGCGTTTCAGCTCATGACGATCAGATTCTGCCAGCCGCTGCTGCGCGGCCTGGTGACGCTGGGCTTCCTGATGGCGCTGGCGATACGATTCATAATCCTGGCTGGCGGCGTCGGCCTGACGCGCAGATTCTTCGGCCACCGGTTCGCTGCGGCTGCCCTCGCGTAGCTGTCGACGCAGCATTTTCTCGGCCAGCACTTTACGTAAACGCAGGATCTCGGTCATCAGCGGGCCAAGACGGGTCATGTACAACTCGTTGAATTCATCCAGCCGCTGAATACGGGCAGTGCGGCGATCGAGCAATGCCTGCAATTCGGCTTCCAGGGTTTTCAGTTCGAGCTTGCTGGCAGAAATACGCGGGTCTTGCCAGGTCGTCAGCGCCCGCTGGTTCTGTAACCAGACGGTGATGGCGGCGATAGCATCCGCATAGCGTCGGGCTTCAAGCGCCTGCACGATGGCCTTCAGCCCCTCATCCAGCGGCTCTTTTTTCAGCTGCACAAGCTGGCCGTGGACAATCTCATCGTCCTCCAGCTCAATCGCATTTTTAATGATTTCCAGCCGTTTAATGGGTTTGTTCATGAGGCGTTTGCTCAGCTTCCAGGCCTGCGGAGTGGCAGGCAGAGTACCACTGCGGCTTAGCGACTGTCAGCGGTTAAGCGTGATTATAAGTCTCATTATTTCATGGTGTTAACGATTCAAAGCAATCTAAAAACTTAACCGCAACTGCCAGTGATAAATCGCAAATGGCGTCGTTATCGCATTGCGGCATAACCATATGAGAATTTTGTTGTTGAGTTATTCACGTCATTAATGCTACCGTCTGGACGTCTATAGCTCTACACATCTAAAAATAATGATTGTACTAAACCAGATCCGAAAAATTTTTGATAACGGTAAAGCGCCCATCGCCGCGGTTGACGACGTCAGCCTGACGGTTGAGCAGGGGCAGATTTACGGCATTATCGGTTACAGCGGCGCAGGGAAAAGCACCCTGATTCGCCTGCTGAACGGGCTTGAAAAACCGACGTCCGGCAGCGTGCTGATTAACGGCCAGGATATCTCGGCCGCGAGGGGCGAAACCCTGCGTCGTGCGCGGCTGAAAATCAGTATGGTGTTCCAGCATTTCAATCTGCTGTGGTCGCGCACCGTCAGCGAGAACATTGCTTTTTCGATGCAAATCGCCGGGGCGCCGAAGGCACAGATCAAAGCCCGCGTGGCGGAGCTTATCGATCTGGTTGGGCTGAAAGGGCGCGAAAATGCCTATCCGTCGCAGCTGTCCGGCGGCCAAAAACAGCGGGTGGGTATTGCTCGTGCGCTGGCGAACAGTCCGGATGTGCTGCTGTGCGATGAGGCCACGTCGGCTCTCGACCCGCAGACCACTGACCAGATTCTGGATTTGCTGCTCGACATTAACCGTCGCTTTGGCCTGACCATCGTGCTCATCACCCATGAGATGCACGTGGTGCGCAAGATATGTGACCGGGTGGCGGTGATGGAAAACGGTCGCGTGGTGGAAGAAGGCGAGGTGATTCGCGTCTTTACTCATCCGCAGAAGCCGATTACCCAGCAGTTTGTACGCCAGGTCAGCCAGTATGCCGAAGACGAAGCGTTCAACCCGGAGCTGGCGAACGATTTACAGGGCAGCGTCATCAAACTGACGTTTACCGGGCACAGCACGCATCAGCCGATTGTCGGCGAACTGACGCTGCGCTACGGCCTGCCCTTCAACATTTTGCACGGCAAGATGACACAAACGGCGCACGGCGTGTTTGGCCAACTTTGGCTGCATGTGGTGGCCACAGAAGAACAGCTGAACAACATCCTCGCGGATTTGCAGCGCAGCGACATCGACAGCGAGGTGATTAAACATGGCTGAAAGTAATCTGGCGGAACAATGGTTCCCGCATCTGGACCTGGATTCACTGTGGGCCGCGACGCAGGAAACGCTGTACATGACCGCGCTGTCCGGCGTGGCGACGTTTGTTTTCGGCATCGTGCTTGGGCTGGCACTGTTTCTGACCGCCAAAGGTGGCCTGTTCCACAACCGCGCGGTGTACAGCGTGATTTCAGTGCTGGTGAACGTCTTCCGTTCTATCCCGTTCATCATCCTGATTGTGCTGCTGATCCCGTTCACCAAGGCGATCGTCGGCACTATTCTCGGTGCGGATGCGGCGCTGCCGGCCCTGATTGTTGGCGCGGCACCGTTTTATGCGCGTCTGGTGGAAATTGCCCTGCGTGAAGTGGACAAAGGGGTGATTGAGGCCACGCGTTCGATGGGCGCACGCTTGTCGACACTGATTTTTCGCGTCCTGCTGCCGGAGTCTTCTCCGGCGCTGGTCTCGGGCATTACCGTCACCCTGATTGCGCTGGTGAGCTACAGCGCGATGGCTGGCGTGATTGGCGCAGGTGGCTTAGGCAACCTGGCGTATCTGGAAGGATTCCAGCGTAACCATAACGACGTCACGCTGGTGGCGACGGTGACCATTCTGATCATCGTCTTCATCATTCAGTTCTGCGGCGACGTGGTGACTTCACTTTTAGATAAACGATAATTCTTTGGGACCACACATCATGAAAAAAACACTGACACTGATTGCCGCCGCAACCCTGAGCGCCCTGAGCTTTGCTTCCTGGGCCGATACCCTGACCGTGGGGGCATCCAACGTGCCGCATGCTGAAATTCTGGAGCAGGCGAAACCGATTCTGGCGAAAGAAGGCATCGACCTGGAGATCAAACGTTTCCAGGACTACATCCTGCCAAACACGGCGCTGGCGGGGCGTGAAATCGACGCGAACTACTTCCAGCACATTCCGTATCTGAACAGCGTGCTGAAAGACCATGCGGGCGACAAAGACTATGATTTCGTCAGCGCCGGTGCGATTCATATCGAGCCGATTGGTATTTACTCGAAAAAATACAAATCGCTGAAAGACCTGCCGGAAGGCGGCAAAATCATCATGCGTGATGCGGTATCCGAAGAAGGTCGTATCCTCTCAATCTTCGAGAAAGAGGGCGTGATCAAGCTGAAGCCAGGGATTGATAAAATCACCGCGCGTATCAGCGATATCGTTGAGAACCCGAAAAAACTGAAGTTCCTGCCAAACGTGGAAGCCTCCCTGCTGCCGCAGATGTACAACAACGACGAAGGCGCGGCGGTAGTGATTAACGCTAACTACGCCATCGACGCCGGTCTGGACCCGGTACATGACCCGATTGCGGTCGAGAGCGGCGAGAACAACCCGTACGCCAACATCATTACCGTGCATCGTGGCGATGAGAAGAAAAAGGATATCGTGGCGCTGGTGAACGTGCTGCATTCCAAAGCGATTCAGGATTGGATCCGTACCAAATATAAAGGCGCGGTGATTCCAGTAAATAATTGATCGATGGGGCCGTGCGGCAGAATCTGTCTCCTGAATAGAACGTGAACGGATCTCGCGCTTTTCTCCCTCTCCCTGAGGGAGAGGGTTGGGGTGAGGGGGAAAAGACGGCACCCCCTCCCAGACACTTCTTTACAGCACGCAGTCCATTCACCCGTTAAGATAAACCTCAAATTTCATTGAGGCGTTTATGATCCCACGTCAGCGTAAAGCTTTGCTTCTTGTCGCTCTGGCCTGTCTGGTGGTGCTTATCTGCACCGCGCAGCGCATGGCGGGGCTGCACGCGCTGATGATGAACGCCTCTCCGGTTGCTCAGCAATCCGCTCAACAACATCAGGACAGCGACGCGCCGGTGTCGCCGTGCGAGCTCAGCGCGAAATCCCTGTTTGCGACGCCGCCGGTGATGTTTGAAGGCGCGATATTTGCCATCACACTGCTGTTGGCGGTGCTGGCCGCCGTACCACAACGCCCGGAGCGCCAATGGCCGCCGCGGGTCATTTCTCCTCCCCGGCTACGGGTGCATCTGAGATTATGCGTCTTCCGTGAATGATTGCTCGCCTGGCATTACAGGTTAATCAATCATTTACGGAGAAAAAATATGCGAATTCTTTTCAGGCAGCTTGCGCTCTGTCTGCTCTGGCTATGGCTGCCCGTCAGCCATGCGGCCGACACGGGCTGGCTGCGCGCCGCCGATAACGATCATGCCAGCGTCAGGCTGCGGGCCGAGGCTCAGCAGAACGGTGACACGCAGGTGCTGCTGGATGTAGACCTCGAAAAAGGCTGGAAAACCTACTGGCGATCGCCGGGGGAAGGCGGGATTGCGCCGGCGATAAAATGGCAGACGCCACTAGAGATGGACTGGCGTTGGCCGGTGCCGCAGCGTTTTGAGGTGGCCGGAATTTCCACGCAGGGCTATCACGGCAACGTCACGTTCCCGATAACGCTGCGCGGCAAGCTGCCTGAAAAACTCTCGGGCGTGCTGACGCTGTCGACCTGCAGCAACGTCTGCATTCTGACCGACTACCCGTTTACCCTCGATTTGACGACCCCAGCCGGGGCAAATTTCAGCTACGATTTCACCCGCGCAATGGGCACGCTGCCGCTCAAAGATGGCCTGACGTCGCAGCTGGATGCCGGTTATGGCCCGGGAAAACTGACCGTAACCGCCACCCGTGACACGGGCTGGCAGAAGCCTGAACTGTTCATCGACACCCTCGCTGACACCGATTTCGGCAAACCCACCTATCACATTGACGGACCAACCCTGACCGCCACGCTGCCGGTCAGCGACGGTTGGGGCGAAACCGCGCCAGATCTGCGTGGGAAAGCGATTTCGCTGGTGCTGGCCGACAGCGGTCAGGCGCAGGAAAGCCGCGTCCCCGTAGGGGAATCTCCCGCCAGCGAATCGACGTTTTCTCTGGGCTGGGTGCTGCTGATGGCGCTGGCGGGCGGACTGATTCTCAACGTGATGCCGTGCGTGCTGCCGGTGTTGGCGATGAAGCTCGGCACGCTGGTACAAACGCCATCCACCGACCGACGTCGTGTGCGTCAGCAGTTTATGGCGTCGGTGGTCGGGATTGTGACCTCGTTCCTCGCCCTGGCGCTGATGATGACCGTGCTGCGTCTGAGCAATCAGGCGTTGGGGTGGGGCATTCAGTTCCAGAACCCGTGGTTTATTGCGGCGATGGCGCTGGTCATGGTGCTGTTCAGCGCCAGCCTGCTTGGCCTGTTTGAAATCCGGCTCTCCTCGGGTTTATCCACCTTCCTGGCGACGCGCGGTGGGAACGGTCTGGCCGGTCATTTCTGGCAGGGCGCGTTTGCCACGCTGCTGGCGACGCCGTGCACCGCGCCGTTTCTTGGCACGGCGGTATCGGTGGCACTGGTCGCGCCGCTGCCGCTGCTGTGGGGATTGTTCTTCGCGATGGGGATCGGCATGAGCCTGCCGTGGCTGCTGATTGCCGCCTGGCCTGGGCTGGCGCAGCACATGCCGCGTCCTGGCCGCTGGATGAACGTGGTCAGAACCGTTCTCGGGCTCATGATGCTCGGCTCGTCGCTGTGGCTTGCCAGCCTGCTGGCGGTGCATATCGGGCAGACTCTGACGCTCACCTTGTTCGCCGTACTCGCCTGTATTCTGCTGCTTGCGACGGGGTGGCGTTGGGGATGGCGCGTGGCTGGGATCAGCACGCTGGCGACGGCGCTGGCTATCGCCCTCGCGTTCCCGCTGTGGCACTCCGCTGATAAGGGCATCGTCGCGGACAGGATCGACTGGCAGCCGCTGAGTGAGCAGGCGATCGCTGCCGCGCTGGCAGACAACAAACGCGTGTTTGTCGATGTCACCGCCGACTGGTGCGTGACCTGCAAAGCCAATAAATACAACGTACTGCTGCGCGAAGATGTCCAGGATGCGCTCACTGCGCCAGACGTAGTAGCGCTGCGCGGCGACTGGAGCCGCCCGTCGGACACCATCAGCCAGTTTCTTCGCACTCGCCACAGCGTGGCCGTGCCTTTTAATCAAATTTATGGACCCGGACTGGTGCAGGGGCGCGTGATGTCGCCGCTGCTGAGCCGTGATGACGTGCTGCAAACCCTGTCCGACGCTAAAGGAAAATAACCATGCGCATTTTGACGTTTATCCTGCTGTTTTGTTTCTCGACTCTGAGCCTGGCGGCTGAACCCGATCTGGAAAACCTGCTCTGGAACGATCCGAATACGCCGTCGATGGGCGCGGAAAAACCGCGTCTGACGCTGGTCTCCTTCACCGATTACAACTGCCCGTACTGCAAACAGTTCGACCCAGAGCTGGAGAAAATCGTCCATAACTATCCGGACGTGAAGCTGGTGATAAAACTGCTGCCGTTCCGCAGTGAAAGCTCGGCTAATTCCGCCCGTATCGCGCTCACCGCGTGGCGTCAGCAGCCGCAGCAGTTCTGGGCGCTGCATCAGCGATTGATGTCGAAAAAGGGCTATCACGATGAGGCGTCTATTCTGGCGGCGCAGCAAAAAACCGCGACCGCGAACATTAAAGCCGACGGGCAAAGCGGCGAGACGTTGCAAATGAACCTGATCCTCTCGCAGGTGCTGGGCGTGCAGGGCACACCGGCGACGCTGGTGGGGAAAACGATGGTCGCGGGCGCCATTCCTTACGACGAACTGGAGGCGCTAGTGAAAGAAGAACTGGCGAAAGCCGATGCGAGCTAAGCTCAAACGCTGGCTGCGCGAAGGTGTGGTGCTGCTGCTGATTGCCGCGGCGGCGATGCTGGTGATGGATCAGTTTCGCCAGCCCGCGCTGCCCGCGACGTTCGTCAGCACGCCGTTGCAGACGCTGGACGGCAAGCCGGTTTCTTTGGCTGAAATGAGCCAGGATCGTCCGCTGCTGGTGTACGTCTGGGCGACGTGGTGCGGCGTGTGCCGCTACACCACGCCGTCAGTGGCGAAGATAGCCGAGGAGGGCGGCAACGTGATAAGCGTGGCGCTCCGCTCCGGGGACGATGCGACGCTGAGCAACTGGCTGGCGCGTAAGCACTACGCGATACCGACGGTCAACGATGCATCGGGGCAGCTCTCCCGCAGTTGGCAGGTACAGGTCACCCCAACGCTGATGATTATTTCTAAAGGCGAAGTGAAATCAGTCACCACCGGATTCACCAGCGGCTGGGGCATGAAGCTTCGGTTGTGGTGGGCGGGAGTATAAATCACTAATAAATTAAAAGACCTGCCGGGAGGCAGGTCTTCATATCCTTCGGCTGCTATTCTCATTCATAGGTAAACGTAATTTAAAATTAAATAAGAAAAACGGCAAAACAAATTAGCAAGCTAATAGTTGCCGATGTAATTTACATTTGAAATGATATACTGTTGGCATCCACTGCTTATTTCTGATGACACCTTCGGGTGAGTCATCTTCCGCTTTTTACTTTCATTGGTCATCTGCCATTATGAGAATAAGACTGCCTGTACTGCTGGGATTGCCCGCGCTATTTTCCCTGTCGGGATGTTCACTCTCTCCTTCACTACCCTTTCTTGGCGCCGCCTTTCCTGACTGGCTTTATTGTCTTGCTGGCGGCTCAGTTCTTACAGGCGTGATATTCGGCCTGGCAGGAGACAAATTACGCGACCGCTTTCAAATAAATTTAGGCGGCTGGTTATTAATTGTGGCGATTATCTCAATGATTATCTGGCTATTCATTTTTTAATTAACCGACAGGCCATTATCATGTATAAAAATAAGTCAAAAACAACGTTAATTGTGCTGACGGTTACGGCACTCGCCGTGCTCTGCGTGGTTATCTGGCGTATTGATGCCCGCCCTCGTACCGATGATGCCTATGCTTATGCCGATACCATCACGGTGTCGCCAGAAGTGAACGGCCGGATAATCGAGCAGCCGGTACGTGATAATCAGCTGGTGCAGAAAGGTGACCTGCTTTTCCGTATCGATCCCGCGACTTACGAGGCCGCGCTGAAACAGGCACAGGCCAAACTTTCTGGTCTGGACAGACAGATTGAGCTGACTCAGCGTTCGGTTAATGCGCAGAAATTCAGTGCCGGTTCTGCAAAAGCGGCCATTGCCAGCGCACAGGCCGATGCCAAAAAAGCCGCCGACACCTTACACCGTATTGCGCCGCTGCTTTCTCAAGGGTTCGCTTCCGCTGAAGAAGTTGATCAGGCGCGTGCGGCCAACGCCAGCGCGCAATCACGTCTGCAAAGCCTGCAATTACAGGCGAAACAGGCCGTCGCTGCGGTCAGCGGCGTTGATGCGCTGGTGGCACAACGGGCAGAGATCGAAGCGCAGATTGATATTGCGAAGTTAAACCTGGCGCACACCGACGTTCGGGCTCCCTTTACCGGCCGCGTAGCGTCGCTGAAAACCAGCCTCGGCGAATTTGTGTCGGCGGGGAAACCGGTGTTTACCCTGATCGACACCACGCACTGGTACGTGATTGCTAACTTCCGCGAAACCGAACTTAAAAACATTCAGGAAGGTACTCCGGCGCGCGTCTGGCTGATGAGCGACACCGGCAAAACATTTGCCGGGCAGGTGGACTCCATCAGCTATGGCGTGCTGCCCGATGACGGCGGCAGCGTGATTGCGGGTTTACCTGCGGTGAAAAGGAACATCAACTGGGTCCACGTTTCACAACGCTTCCCGGTGAAAATTAGGGTCGAAAATCCAGACTCACACCTGTTCCGCGTCGGCGCCTCTGCGGTGGCTACGCTGCAACCTCGTTGAGCGGAGGCAGTATGGTTTCGAAAACGGTTCCTCCAACGCATAACATGTTGCAACAGCTAGGCAGTTTGCTGCGCCCGTATCCTGGGCGCGGCAACCTGATGATGCGCTGTCTGATTACCTGCACGCTGGTGATGATTATTTCACTGACGCTGCAAGTGCCCTTTTTAGCGCTGTCCCTGATTGCCGTTTTTTATGTCACGCAAAAGAACATCGTGCTATCTAAACTGACCGGCACGCTGTTCGTGCTCGGCACCACGCTGGCGGTGGGGCTGTCCATTCTGACGCTGAAACTGACCTGGGAATATCCGCTGCTGCGCCTGATGATGGCGAGCGGGCTGTTCTTTGGCTGCGTCTATCTGATGCGCGCCACCAAATATGGCGTGATCTTCTTCCTTAGCGGGCTGGTGATTTTTTATACCCAAACCTTTGCCGATTTGACCGACAACGCCGACAGCGTGGTGCGGATGATCCTCTGGCTGTGGGTGGCAATTAACTACGCCATTATCCTGACGCTTATCGTCAATCTGTTGTTTCTTCCGCTGGAGCCGGTCGCGCAGCTGAGAGGGGCATTGCAGGCGCAGTTGTCGGAAATTATCGACAGAACAGAACGACTTATCCGCAGAGAAACGCTCCCGGAACCGCGTCCCGCCGCCGCTATTCAGGAAAAGACGCTGATGCTTCAGCACATGCTGGCTTTTGCTGTTATGCGTGATAAGCGCTATCGGCAGGATGAAGCCTGGCATCTGGCGCGCATCAGCACCGTGTCTGCTCTGTATTTGATGGTGCAACAGCTGCCGACGGATCCGGATGAGGTCGATCTCGCGCTGGCCCAAACGCTTCTCGACGGTTGTCACGCATTTGCTGCGTCGATTGCGGAAGACAGAACGTTTTCGGTTAACGAGACGGGTGTCTTTGAGGGAGCAAAGCAGGGGACGCTCCTGCGCATGATGGAGTCGGTGACTGCATTTTCGCATTACCAGCATGTGCCGGTTGAATCACCGTCAGAATCGAAAGAGAGTGCCCGTCTTAAAGGGCTGGTCATGAACCAGAGCTGGTGTCTGTTTGCGCTGAAAACGCTGCTCTCCACCTTCGTCTGTTATCTCATTTACATCGCCGCAGACTGGCAGGGCATCCACACCATTATGCTCAGCTGCATCATCGTGGCGCAGTCGAGCCTGGGTTCAACCGCCCAACGCGGATTGCTGCGTATGATTGGCGCAGTACTCGGCAGCCTGGCGGCGTTGCTGATGGTGATTCTGGTTATGCCGCATATCGAAAGTGTGGTGGGGTTACTGGCGATGTCACTGCCGGTGATAGGCCTTGGGGCCTGGATTTATGCCGGGTCGGAAAAGATAAGCTACGCCGGGATCCAGATGATGTTTACTTTCGCGCTGGCGTTGCTGGAAAGCTTTGGCCCAACGTTCGAGCTGGTTGAAATTCGCGACAGGGTGATCGGCATTTTACTCGGGGTCGTGATCGCGACGATTTTTCATCGCTATTTGTGGCCTGAGCGGGAAGGAAAATTGTTCTGGAGCAGTGTCAGCGCCTTAATCAATTCTCTTGCTCAGCGCGTTAAGACCCACACGGAAGGGGCGGGAAGTGAAATCGCTCTGCGCCGATCGCTGGCCGGATGCCAGGGGATCGCCGCGAGAGTGGCGATGGAACCGGGCTGGTCATCTGATAACCGTCAGTCAGAAAGCGACATTTTGGCGGCTCAGCAGGTGTTAAGTCATCTCAGTGAGATCATTTATCAGTTTGAGCATCTCCGGGCGGAGCACGGCGATAAGGACTTTACTCTGGAGCGCCAGCAGGCGGCAGAGCTGTTGCAGACATGCGCGGCACTGGCGGCAACCGGGGAGCCGGAAGAGTCAGTGACCCCCGCGACGAACCTTAATGAGGGACGATTACGAACCCTGTTTTACGAAATCGATCAGCTTAATCTCAGCCTGCGTACCCGGCAGACTGCAACCGGGATGGTATAACCATGCGTTGTCCTAATAGCGTCAATCAAGTCAAACCTCTGGCCTTACTTTGCTGCATACTGCTCGCCGCTTGTGCACCGATGAAAGATGAGAATGCGTCGGTGAAAGCGCTTTCACAGCAAGAAATTGTGCTGCCGAATGATATCAAAATGACGGCTCAGCAGTGGCCTGATTCGACCTGGTGGCGACACTACAACGATCCGCAGCTTAATGCGTTGATCGACCGCGCCTTGCAGAAATCGCCGTCGATCACACTGGCGCACTCACGCGTCGCTCAGGCACGATCGGATGTGGCGTTGATTGCCTCAGGCACTCAGCTCAAAGTGAATGCGATGGCTGAAATCAATGAGGCACATATCTCTTCGAATGGCTATCTTGGCCCGTTTGCAGAAGATCGCCCGATGCTCGGAACGTCGGGTCCCTGGTACACCGAAGGGATCGTTGGGTTAGGCGCCACCCTCAACATTGACCTGTGGGGTGAGCATCGCGATCGTCTCGATGCGGTGATGGGGGTGGAAAATGCGCACAAGCTTGAAGAGAAAGCGGTTCAGCTAGAAATTTCGGCGGATGTTGCCCAGCTCTATTACGGTATTCAGACCAATTACCAGGTCACGCAGCGTCTTGAAAAGCTTAAACAATCCGAAACCTTCGTGCTCAATTCCCATGAAGCCCGTGCGGCGAGAGGACTCGAATCAACCGCCGATGCGGAAATGGCGAAGGCCATGCTGCTCACCATCGAGCAGCAACTCTCAATGGCCAAACAGCAACACGTGGCGTTTCGTGAGTCACTGCGGGCTTTAATCGGTGGTGGTGAACTAGCGGACTTCAAACCGATGCCATTACCGGTGGCGCAAACCCAACTGCCGTCGTCGCTTAACTATCAGCTGCTGGCCCGTCGTCCGGATCTGCAGGCTGCCCATTGGTATGTTCAGTCTTCGATGAAACAGATAGATGCGGCTAAAGCGGCATTCTATCCGACCTTCAATATCAAGGCGTTCTTTGGTTTTGATGCGCTGCATATGAACGATCTGTTCGATCACGCCAGCCAGCAGGCCAATATTGTTCCTGGCCTTTATCTACCGATCTTCTCCGGTGGGCAGCTGGAAGCAAACCTCGATAAGACCCGTCATCAGCGAGATATGCTGATTTCGCAGTACAACCAGGCAGTGCTGACGGCGGTGAAAGATGTGGTGGTGACGGGTTCTGCCCTTCAGTCACTTCAGGAAGAGCAGGCATTGCAGGATGAAAAAGTCAGCTCTGCGGCGGCAGGCATGAACAATGCACAAGCCCGTTTCAAACGTGGACTGATCAGTGAAGCCATGGCCAACGAAGCACAGCGTCAATGGCTGGGTGAACAAATCAAACAGATTGAAATGCAGGGGCGGCTTGTCAGCCAGGATATCGTGCTGAATAAAGCGCTCGGGGGCGGGAAGGTGTAGGGGCTTCAACCGCCATTTCATCGCCACTTGAAAATCAGATAACAAAAAAGCCACTCTTTCGAGTGGCTTAATTTCATGATTTTAAAGCTAAAATTTGGTGGCCCCTGTTGGGTTTGAACCAACGACCAAGCGATTATGAGTCGCCTGCTCTAACCACTGAGCTAAGGGGCCGTGGGCGGGAATTATAATGGAACTCCGGACGCCAATCCAGTAAATGCGCTGCGGGTGCTGTTTTTATAAACAATGGCTAATCAATCCCTTATACTTCTCGCATGATCCATTTAGGCGAGTCATGTCATGGTTAGCGATATTCTTCAGCCTGGGCTGCGGGTTGTGTTCTGCGGCATCAATCCGGGTAAGTCCTCTGCACATCTGGGTATGCCCTTCGCGCATCCCGCCAATCGCTTCTGGAAGGTTCTTCATTTGGCTGGCTTTACCGACAGGCAGCTCAAGCCTGAGGAAGCACTAAAGATGCTTGATTACGGTTGTGGCGTGACCAAACTGGTAGATAGGCCCACGGTTCAGGCCAGCGAAGTAGGGCTGCACGAACTGCGTGAGGGCGGGCGTGGGCTGATTACAAAAATGCAGGATTATCAGCCAAGGGCATTGGCGATTTTGGGTAAGCAGGCGTTTGAACAGGCGTTCAGCCAGCGCGGCGCGAAATGGGGAAAGCAAGAGGTGACGGTAGGGGACACCGAAGTGTGGATTTTGCCAAACCCGAGCGGGTTAAGCCGAATTACGCTGGATAAGCTGGTGGAGGCATATCGCGAGTTGGATCAGGCGCTAGTGGTGAGAGGCCGGTAAGTCCTCTGCGTTTTGCTGCCCTCACCCCGACCCTGTCCCGCAGGGAGAAACCCGATATAAAAAAGGCTCCCATCGGGAGCCTTCTGTTTTTCGCCGGGCGATTAATCGTCCAGGAAGCTACGCAGCACTTCAGAGCGGCTTGGGTGGCGCAGTTTGCGCAGAGCCTTCGCTTCAATCTGACGGATACGTTCGCGGGTAACGTCGAACTGTTTGCCCACTTCTTCCAGCGTGTGGTCGGTATTCATGTCAATACCGAAACGCATACGCAGGACTTTCGCTTCACGCGCGGTAAGACCCGCCAGCACGTCGTGCGTTGCGGCACGCAGGCTTTCAGTGGTCGCAGAATCCAGCGGCAGCTCGAGAGTGGTATCCTCGATGAAATCACCCAGATGCGAATCTTCATCGTCGCCGATTGGCGTTTCCATGGAGATAGGCTCTTTGGCAATTTTCAGCACTTTGCGGATTTTGTCTTCCGGCATCAGCATGCGTTCAGCCAGTTCTTCCGGCGTCGGTTCACGACCCATTTCCTGCAGCATCTGGCGAGAGATACGGTTGAGTTTGTTAATAGTCTCAATCATATGCACCGGAATACGGATGGTGCGCGCCTGATCCGCGATGGAGCGGGTGATAGCCTGACGGATCCACCAGGTTGCGTAGGTGGAGAACTTGTAACCACGACGGTATTCGAACTTATCAACCGCTTTCATCAGGCCGATGTTGCCTTCCTGAATCAGGTCGAGGAACTGCAGACCACGGTTGGTGTATTTCTTGGCGATAGAAATAACCAGACGTAAGTTTGCTTCCACCATCTCTTTCTTCGCACGACGAGCTTTCGCTTCACCGATGGACATACGACGGTTGATGTCTTTAACCTGCTCGATGGTCAGGCCGGTTTCTTCTTCAATCTGTTGCAGTTTTTGCAGGCCGCGCTGTACGTCGTCTTTAACGTCGTTCAGTTTTTCAGACCACGGCTTGTTCATTGCTACTGCTGCGTTGAACCAGGTTTCGCTGGTTTCGTTGCTGGTGAACAGTGTAATGAAGTTTTTCTTCGGCATTTTGCACTGCTCAACGCACAGCTTCATGATGATACGTTCTTGAATACGAACGCGTTCCATCATGATACGCATGCTGTTGACCAGATAATCGAACTGTTTTGGCACCAGGCGGAACTGTTTGAAAACTTCAGACAGTTTCTTGATCTCTTCCTGGGATGCCGCGTGGGTGCGTCCCTTGGCCTTGATGGTGTCACGCGCCAGCTCGTACTGGGTGCGCAGTTCGCCGAATTTTTCGCGAGCGAGTTCAGGGTCGATGCTGTTGTCATCGTCGCTGGAATCGTCTTCTTCTTCTTCGTCTTTCTCTTCGTCGTCATCCATCTCTTCCTGAGAGAGTTCAGAACCGACGTGAGTGGCAGTAGGAGCCAGATCTTCTTCAGCGTTTGGATCGACGAAGCCGGTGATCAGGTCAGACAGACGTGCTTCCGCGGCTTCAACGCGATCGTACTGCTCAAGCAGATAGGTGATGGCTTCCGGGTATTCCGCAACGGAGCACTGTACCTGGTTGATGCCGTCTTCGATACGCTTGGCGATGTCGATTTCGCCTTCGCGGGTCAGCAGTTCAACGGTACCCATTTCACGCATGTACATGCGCACCGGATCGGTGGTACGTCCGATTTCAGATTCTACGCTGGACAGCACCTGCGCGGCAGCTTCTTCCGCGTCTTCGTCGGTGTTGTTCGAGTTTTCAGCCAGCAGGAGATCATCGGCATCCGGTGCTTCTTCCATCACCTGAATGCCCATGTCATTGATCATTTGGATGATGTCTTCGATCTGATCGGAGTCGACGATATCTTCCGGCAGATGGTCATTGACCTCGGCATAGGTCAGATAGCCTTGCTCCTTGCCCTTGGTAACAAGAAGTTTAAGCTGTGACTGCGGGTTTTGCTCCATAAGACGGTATCCACACTTAATTCATTGATTGGTGTCGGTCGGCGAAAACGAGTTACCGACATTTAAAGCGAGGGCCTACTTATATTATTGCCGCTGCGCCTCGGTGCGGCCTTCGGGATCGTCCCGATTGATATTCGGCACTTAAGCCGTTGAATTCATTTTTTTGCCAGTTCCTGGTTCAATGTCCAGAGTTCCCGGCGTTCTTCACTGCTTAACCCGTGTGTGCGGTCTCGAGCTATCAACTCTTCTTGCCGCTGGACCAGCAGTGAATCAAACATATGGTTTAGTGAGTCGGTGAACGTATTCTCAGCGATTTCCTTATCTGCTATATCGTCCCACATCGACAGTTTTTCAAGGGTGGCGGCTTCATTTGTGCCGCGATACTGCTCAAGCAGTTGGCCGGTAGTCAGTCCTGGCTGTGACACACAAGTGTTGACCAGTTCAGAAAATAAGCCAAGTCCAGGCAGCTTTTTCGGATCAAGCCCGGTTAACGGCGGCACCAGGCCTGCCAGTTCCGGGTTTTGCACCAGTAACCCTATCAGTATACGCATGGTCGTGCGTTTTAGCTGGGGAGTGGGGCGGGCTGTGCCACTTTCTGCTTGTTTTGGCATTAAGCGTTCAAGCTGGGCGTCTTCGAGAATGCCGAGCTTTTTCCCCAACTCCTGGCGCAAATAAATGCGCAGCGTTTCGCCCGGAACCTGAGTGATCAGCGGCAGCGCCAGCGTACTCAACTGCGCGCGCCCATCCGGGGTACTCAAATCAACCCGCGGCATCAGGCTGTTAAACAAAAACGTGGAGAGCGGCTGAGCCTGCTCCATCCGCGCTTCAAATGCCGCTTTACCCTCTTTACGCACCAGCGTATCCGGGTCTTCACCGTCAGGCAGAAACATAAAGCGCAGCTGACGGCCGTCAGTCATGTACGGCAGCGCCGTTTCCAGTGCACGCCAGGCGGCATCGCGGCCTGCGCGGTCGCCGTCGTAGCAGCAGACGACGTTATTCGTCACCCTGAACAGCAACTGGATGTGGTCGGCGGTGGTGGAGGTGCCCAGCGACGCAACGGCATAATTAATGTCGTATTGCGCCAGCGCGACCACGTCCATATAGCCTTCGACCACCAGCAGACGCTGCGGTTCAGCTTCAGTTTGCTGCGCTTCATAAAGGCCATACAGCTGGCGGCCTTTATGGAAAATATCGGTTTCCGGGGAGTTGAGGTATTTCGGCGTGCCATCACCCAGCACACGTCCACCAAAACCAATCACCCGGCCACGCTTGTCGCGGATGGGGAACATCACCCGTTCGCGGAAGCGATCGTAACTGCGCCCTTTATCATTGGTCACCAACATGCCCGCGTCGGTCAGCGATTGCTGATTTTCTCGGTTGTTGCCAAAACGCTTTAAGACGTTGTCCCAGCCTGGCGGCGCATAGCCAATCGCAAATCGGGCGATGACTTCGCTGCTTAAACCACGCTGCGTCAGATACTGACTTGCAGGTTCGGCGGTGGGCTGATTCAGGGATTGCTGATAAAACGCGCTCAGACCTTCCATTAATTGATAGAGACTTTGCCGCTGATGGCGTTCTATCTGGGTCGGGCCGGAGCCAGCTTCGTACGGGACTTCAAGGTTGTGCATGGCCGCCAGTTCTTCGACGGTTTCCACGAACTCGAGCTTGTCGTAGTTCATCAGAAAGTCGACGGCGTTTCCGTGCGCACCACAGCCGAAGCAGTGATAAAACTGTTTCTCACCGTTGACGGTGAACGAAGGCGTTTTTTCGTTATGGAAGGGACAACACGCGTGAAAATTTTTGCCCTGTTTTTTCAGCTTTACCCGCGCGTCGATGAGATCGACGATGTCGGTTCTTGCCAACAGGTCATTGATAAAGACACGTGGGATACGTCCAGCCATAAGCCTCGCATTTTCATACGCGTCATCCTTCAGCTTAGATGCAACCTGAATGCTATAGCGTATGCAGATGTATAAACGAAAATAAGCCGCGCATTCCTTCCGGAAGCACGGCCTTTACAGCTTGAACTCAGTCTGGAATGAGAGCGTGCGCTCTCAACAGATTAGTACAGACGAGTGCGGCGTGCGTTTTCGCGAGCCAGTTTCTTCGCGTGACGTTTCACAGCAGAAGCTTTAGCGCGCTTACGTTCGGTAGTCGGTTTTTCATAGAACTCACGACGACGAACT
>Ga0079104_1001189_pt1 | contig 18661 bp, 18 predicted proteins | sample MedtruBG_FD_76829 | JGI IMG/M metagenome (GOLD analysis project Ga0079104, IMG submission 76829) | Root nodule microbial communities of legume samples collected from California, USA - Medicago truncatula BG | ecosystem: Host-associated > Plants > Roots > Nodule | place: USA: California...
TTTAAATCTCCTATTCCATCACCATTACTGTCTTTAAAACTTCTTGGATATATTTGATACACTACACTTTCTTTCCACCATTTTTTATTCATTTTATTTCCTCCTGCTTCGTATGATTTATCAATTAAAGTACTTCTCCATTAGTTTCAATAACTTTCTTATACCAATCAAAGGATTTTTTCTTACTTCTTTCTAATGTCCCATTACCTTCATTATCTTTATCAACATATATAAATCCGTAACGTTTTTTCATTTCACCAGTTCCAAAGGAAACTAAATCTATGCATCCCCATGGTGTATATCCCATTAAGTCAACACCATCAATTTCAACTGCTTTTTTCATTTCTTTAATATGCTGAGTTAGATAATCAATTCTGTAATCATCATTGCACGAACCATCTTCTTCTTCTTTTACATCAATTGCCCCAAACCCATTTTCAACAATGAATAATGGTTTTTCATAACGTTGATATAAACAATTTAACGTATAGCGTAATCCAACAGGATCTATTTGCCATCCCCAATCACTTTCTTTTACGTATTCATTTTTAACTGCTTTTGAATATACTGATCCGTCATCTTTAGTTTCCTCATTTCCCGATTTTACTGCTACTGACATGTAGTAACTGAATCCAATGTAATCAACACAGCCTTCTCTTAAAATTTCAGCATCTCCTGGCTCCATCTTAATGTTATAGCCTTTTCTCTCCCAATTTTTAAGGGCATAACTTGGATAATATCCCCTGCTATGAACATCTCCAAAAAGATATCTATCATTCATTGATTCTACAGAAAGCATAATATCCTCTGGATTACAAGAATAAGGATAAACCGGCACCAATGCAAGCATACATCCAATTTTAAAATTTGGATTTATTTCATGACCTTTTTTAACAACTAGTGCGCTAGCTACCAATTCATGATGTACAGCTTGATATATTACTTCTGCTTTATTTTCACCTTCTTCAAATACAATCCCTGAACAGGTAAATGCAAATAAATCAACTTCTGTTTCTGATTGATTATTTATTTCATTAAAGGTCATCCAATACTTAACTTTATCCTTATAGCGTTCCATTACAGTGGTAGCATACCTGACAAAAAATTCAATAACTTTTCGACTTCTCCACCCTCCATAGTTCTTAACTATTCCATATGGTATTTCAAAATGTGATAATGTAATTACAGGCTCAATTCCATATTTAAGCATTTCATCAAACATATCATCATAAAATTTAAGACCATCTTCATTTGGTTCAAGTTCATCACCACTCGGGAAAATTCTAGACCATGAAATTGAAGTTCTAAAGCACTTAAAGCCCATTTCTGCAAATAATTTAATATCATCCTTATATCTATGGTAAAAATCAACTGCCTCATGATTAGGATAATTCAACCCTTCAATTACTCCATCTGTAATTTGTCTTGGCACTCCATGTGCTCCAGCTGTCATTACATCAGCAGTGCTTACTCCTTTACCACCTTCATTCCATCCACCTTCTATTTGATGAGCCGCAACAGCTCCTCCCCATAGGAAATTCTTATCAAATGCCATATTAAAATTCCTCCTCTATATCTATACTGTTAACCTATCTATAACTTATTTACAATCATTGCTGCATCTAATATATTTGCATCATTACTATAATTACATTTTTTTATTTAACCTATCAAAAATCCTATACCTGAAAAATGCTTTCCGTACAAATTTTTCTCGTTTATTTTATATAAAATATTTAACGAACTTGTCCTCTTCATCAATATAATCTATTACACAATTATTAGTTTTCAAATCTATAAATAATTCGCAATATCTGCTATTCTTTTTCCAAGAAAGTTTAATTTCACCTTTAGCACAATCTAAAACCTTAAATTCTCCATTAAAAGCATCATACTCATTTCTGAATTTTATTAGCTTTAAAAGCCTTTGAACTACTTCTTTTTCAAGGGACTGTTCAATTTCCTCAATGCTAAAATTATGACGATTGATTTCACGACCTTCACCGGTTTTCTTTACATTTTCAGTGTCATTTTCTCCTGCTAATGCTCCTACATAATACACTTGTGGTATTCCAGGTGCAAAGAATTGAATTGCTCTGGCTGCTAAATATGCATCGTCATCGCAGTTAAGTGCAGAGTAATAGGAACATCTTATTTGATGAACATCAAAACCATCCTCAGCCTTATGTTCCTCTGATAAAATAAGACTAAGATTTGAACCTCTTTCTACACATACATCTACTAATTTTCTTGCTTCTTTAGTATCTATAAGCTCATCCATATCTGGTTTAACAGGGATACCATCATGGCAGTCAAGCATAGTAAATTGTTTTTTAGGACGATCCTTAAGATATTCACAAAGTTTTTCACTAGACTTATTTATTAACGTATCTAAAATAGTATAAGGTAAAATAAAATCGTATATCCAAAATCCGTGTTCTGCTAGTTTATATTGAATTGAATAGTGTGAATGAACTTCAGGCAGTAATTCAATTTCTAATGAATCTGCTAGTTCTTTAATCCAATCAAGGAAGTCATATATTTCTGGCTCTACAAAGAAGCAGCTTGTTCCAAGCTTCTTAATAACATACCCAACTGCATCTAGTCTTACTATTTTAACATTCTGCTCCTTGAAATTCCTAAAAAAGTCAGTAAAAAGCTGCTTTACTTTCTGTGATTTTATATCTAAATCAATTTGTTCAGAAGGATCTGTCTTACCAAATGTAGTCCAAACCTTCTCTTCTTCACCAGTCTCTTCCACAGTAAAAGTCGAATATGGCAATGCTCTACGTAAAAACATTTTTTCAATGTCTTCTTTTATAGGATTTCCGTCTTTCCAAATCTTATCTAGTGTTATAAATAAATCTGCATGCTCTGATTTTCGCCCTTTTTTAAGAAAATCTTGAAAATATCTAGATTGTCTGGAAATATGATTAACCATTAAATCTACTAATACATCAAAATTTTCTCCTATAGCTTTTATATCATCCCAAGTACCAAACTTAGGCTCAATTTCTAAATAGGTTAATGGAGCAAAACCTCTATCTCCTGAAGATGGAAATGACGGCAGAATGTGAACTCCCCCTTTAAAAATATCAGAAAAATGCTTCAAAAGCACCTCATTAAGAGTCTTTAAATCTCCTCCTAGTGAATCTGGATAAGTTATAAGCTGTACTTGATTTTTTAATGCCATGTTACATTCTCTCCTTTTGATTTATTTGCCTAAACTTTTTGAGCATTTATTATAAGCTATATATTTCTTTTATTTCTTCAAGCTTTGGCAAATCTACTACTGCACCAGTATATTTTAATTTATACGCACTGACTGCAAATCCTAAATTTAAAGATTCTTTAATGGTGTATCCTTTAACTATTGAAGCATAAAAACCACTCCAGAAAGCATCTCCTGCTCCTGTTGTATCAACTACTTCTGTAGCCAAAGCATCAAATCTAATCGTCTCTTCTCCATTAGAAACTATTGCACCATCCTTGCTTAAGGTCATTATTACAAGCTTAGCACCAAGTTTTAAAAATTTTTCTATCTGATTTTCATAGGAATCTTTTCCGAATAATCTTTCTGCATCATCCTCTGAAGGTTTTATTATATCAACTTTGCCTATTATTGATTTAACATACTCAATTCCATCTTCTCCCTTTTGCCATATCATAGGGTGATAGTTTGGATCAAAACATACTAACGTATTATTTTTTCTTGCTTCTTTAATAACTCTTTCAACCGTATCACGGGCTGGCATTTTAGAAATAGGCCAGCAGGAAAAGTGAACTATTTTAGAATTCTTCAATGCCTCTTCAAGCTTTAAAGTATAAGACAGATGATAATCCGCTGCTCTATAAAATATTGGTACAGGACTCGTCTTACTTTTTGTCACTAAAACCATACTTGTGGCATAATCTAACTCTTGAATATAGCTAGTATCCATATTAGCATTTTTTAAATTATTAATTAAAAACTTTCCAAGCCCATCTTCTCCTATAGCAGAAGCAACAAGGGAATTAGCTCCTAGTTTCTTTACATTCATAGCAATATTTGAAGGTGATCCACCAAAAAATTTATTATAGGTGTTGCTGCTAAAACTACCATCATCGTAATCAGCTGATATCATATCTATAAGAAGTTCCCCCACTGTTAGAACATCATTTTCTCTGCTTTGAAAATCTATTTTATCATCTAATTTAAACATCACAATCCTCCAAATATATTTGTATTAGCAGTTAAACTATAATTCACTTACAAAATTCCCTACACTTTCTATATTTAAAATTTTAGCTTTAGAAAATGCTCTATCAACTGTTTTAGTTTTCAATTTAACCTTTATATTTACTGGTTGCGGTCCACCATTCTTTTTTAAATCCTCTAAAAAACTAATGTATTTTTCTTCTTCAGAACCTGAATATCCACAATCATTATAATTCATAAAGTCACTTGAACTATTATACGCAATTGAAAAATCTTGTTCACTTCCTGATACTACTAATTTAAAAAGTTTCATAAAATATTCCTCCTAGTGTCAACTGTTATTAAGTTTTATTAAGCCTTATTAACTATTAATCCAACCGACAAGTGAAGGTTGGATTAATAGTTTTTATATTATTAAAGTAATAATTATGTTTTTATTATTGATTAGCTTCTTGTTCAGCTTTAAGATTGATACTCTCTTGTTTCTTAAAGAACGGGAAGTATATAGCTGTTGCCATAGCCATTATTAATATTTGCCATAATGCACCCTTCCAACCTTGAAGAATAAAACCTGAAATTATTGGAGGAGTTGTCCACGGTAACGACACACCAGTAAATGGATGTAAGAAACCAACTTTAATAGCCAAATAAGTTGATATTGCTGTTATTGTTGGAACACCTACGAATGGTAAGAACATAAATGGATTCATAACTATCGGGAACCCGAATAATACTGGTTCATTAATGTTAAATAAAGCTGGCACAAATGCAAGTTTACCTAATGTCTTTGATTGTGCTGATCTTCCTGCTAGTAACATTGATAAAACAAGACCAATTGTTATACCACAACCTGTAAATGTTAAAAAATTATCTGTAAACTGACTTGTAACAATATGAGCTCCATTTGCTATAGTTAATTCTTTTCCACTTGCAACTATAGCTGCATTATCTAATGCATTTGATGATAATAGACCTCCTACTATACCACCTACTATTGTTGAACCATGAACTCCAAACCACCATAAGAATGGCATTGCAAATCCTATAACTATTATTCCACCCATTGAATCTGACATACCTTGTAATGGCGTTTGAATTACTTTATATATCCATTCAACTGATGTTGTTTGTAATCCCCAATTGAATATTGCATAAACTACTGTTGCTCCCAGTATTATAGCTACTGATGGTATTAATGCTGCAAATGCGTTAGAAACCCCTTGTGGTACACCTTGTGGCATTTTTATTATAATATTCTTTTTCATAAACCATGAGTAAACTACACCAACTATTAATCCTATAACAATTGCAGCTATCATTCCTTTTCCGCCAGTCCATGCCATTGGGATAACGTCACCTATTGTTTCTCCGCCTTTTGTTGTTACAGAAGTCCTAATTGTTAATACAAATACTACACATGCTATTATGCCTGCTGGAAGAGGTTCATGTCCTTCATTTTTAGTATAAGTATATGCCATTCCCATTGTTCCCATAAGTGCTATTATGTTGAAGGTTGCTCCAAAGGCTTTCCATAATGGATCTGTCCATCCTGCACCTAATGTAATAGATAACCAATCGTTTAATGGTTGATATGGTAATTGTGCTAATAATAAGAATATTGACCCTACCATTGTTAAAGGTAATGTGCACATTAGACCATCCTTTAATGCGATAACACCCTTTGAGTTAACAAATTTCAAAATCATTGGTATCACTTTTTCATTTAAATTGTCCTGAAATGATGACATAATAATTCCTCCTTAAAAATATAATTTCTTTATAATAATTAAAATTTCATAAACGTTTTCAAATAATTCATAAAAACAAATCTTATTTGTTTTGGATTAAATTTAAAGCAAAATCTAAAACTTTTTCACCATTTAACATACCATAATCAACCATTGGAATTACTGCTACTGGTACTCCTGCTGGTTCACAAATCTTCTTAGCATTTGGTAAGGTATATCCTACCTGAGGTCCTAGCAATGCTGCATCTAATCCATCTAAGTGTTTTGATATTTGTGATTCTGGAAATGCTTCTATATTTGCTTCTATTCCTTTTGCTTCTGCTGCTTTCTTCATTTTCGCTACCAACAAACTCGTTGACATTCCTGCTGCACAGAATAGATTAATAGTTATCATAATAATTCCTCCTAAAAGCTAATTGATTTTAAATATTTCACTACGCTTGTCTTTCTCTTCTCATCTCAATTATTTCTCTAATTAAATTCTTTTCTGACATACATGTCATTAAGTGATCTTGTGAATGAACAAACAGTATGGATACATTTAACTTTTCACCATTTGCTTCTCTTGTTATTAATGAGGTTTGGATATCATGTGCCCTTCCAAGTGCTTCTTCTGCTTTTTCAAACAAAGCATCTACTTCGTCAAATTTACCTTCCTTTGCCTTGCTTAATGCTTCATAAAGATATCCTTTAGCTTCACCTGCATTTACAATAATATCCATAACTATTAACTCTTCATTCATTTTGCTTTCCTCCTTAGAATCTAATTTAATGTAATCGTTAGCTAACTATAAATTTATTATAGCAATTATATATTTTAGTTAAATACTTTTCCCATACTTCGGTTCTTTGTCTCATAATTAGTTTTAAAAATTTATAATTTCATGAGACAATGTCTCATGAAAACATTCTTAAAAGATAATATATACAAAAATTATAATTCTATACAAAATAAAAAATCTGACAAGATATTGCATATGAATCTCTTGCCAGGTTGTTATGTTAATCAAGTTCAACTAAGATTCAGGTGGGGTTTGATCCCCATCTGAATCTTAGTTGAACTTATCTAGGGTCGTGCCGCTGTTATCTTCCACTTAAAGAAGTGGGAGTGTTACAGCTGCTAGACATCAGATAAAATAGTTTTACACATCAGGTAGTAATGCCCATAATTTGCTCTTTCCTATTTTTTCATAGCTCCTATTTAATTGTAGGTTAGTTTCAAATTGCTTTGTAAAAGTAAGACAAAACAATACATCTAAAATATATTTTACAGAAGTTGAAAAAGCACTTATCTGCAAACCTTCTACATATTCTGTCGTAACAGCATGTAAAAATTCATCCCCTAACTGTCCCAAAGTAGTTTTCCTATCAGCAGTAATAACAATTGTCTTCACTTTATTTTTCTTTAGGGATTTAGCAACTTCAATTAATCTAGAATTTTCCCCAGTATTGCTTATAATAATAGCTAAATGTTTTTCTAGTTTTCTGAGTGCTAATAGCTGTTGTACATTTGTAGCAATATATGTATTGGCAATTTTTCCACAATGAAACAACTGATTGCATCCATATTGTGCAATATTTACATTCATATCATATACATAAAAATCAATGTACTCTGTCTGCTCCAATATATTTCCTATTCGCACCAATTGCTCTAAAGAAAATTCCTGTTTTGTTTCTTCTATTACTTTTCTTTGAAGTTCACTTACCTTATTTATAATAGAAACAATATTATCTTTTTCTGAGAGTTCACTTTGTTCTTCTGAATCATTTAAATTTATTGATTTTATTTCACTTGCAAATTTAAGTTTAAAATCATTATATCCGTCGCATCCTATCTTTCTACAAAATCGGGTAATAGCTGCTTTACTAGTAAATGTTGCCATTCCTAAATCCCTTGTAGACATCCCTACAATCTTTTCTGGATTCTTTAAAATAAAAGAGCAAATGCTTAATTCACCTTCGGTAAATCCTTCAGATTTCTGAATCTCCTTTAATACTCCCATGGTACCTCCTTATTGAAATAGTTTAGCAAAAGCTTGTATTTACTTAAAATCAATATCCTCTTTCATTATTTGCTAACACTAAAATTATCATTAATTTTTATTTTTTATTATATCATCATATTTTATGCATATCACCTTTTAGCTCTAAAAATTCAGTGCTTATTTATAAAAAAACATACTCTTTTTATTGCAAAAATCCCCCACGAAATCACTTTAGATTTTCGTGGACTTCATAGTTATAGCGAAGCACACCTTTAAAATTATTAAATCTTATGTAATGAAGATAATACTATCTTCATTAAACAAGCCTAATTCATCTGTAATTATTTGTTAGAACTTTTAATATAATCAACTATAACGTTATCAAGTTCTCTACTTGTAGCTAATAAACTTTCATATCCCTCTTTGCTATTATATTCTGTGTTTTTGACAATATCTTTATTAAGTTTTTCTCTTATATTTTCTAACTTCTCTTCAATTATAGATATATCCTTTGCTTCGTCCAAAATGTATCGCCTCCTCAAATATTGTTTATAATTGTAATATTCTGTATGTTCATCTTTAGCAACATTATAGCAATATAAAAATGTAAAATCAACTTAAAAAGTTAATCTTTAGCACATAGGATGGTGTATTATTTTGAAAATTTATTGGTACAATGGAAGTAAAAATATCATAGGTAATAGAGTCAAAGAGGCTCGCAACATGCATAAACCTGCTTTAACTCAAGAAAATCTAGCTGCTAAACTTGATTTTATGGATATTAAGCTTGATAGAATATCCATATCAAGAATTGAGTCTGGAGATAGATTTGTGTCTGATTACGAAGTTGTAGCTATTGCCAAAGCTTTGGAAGTTTCTTTGGATTGGCTACTTTTAGGTGAAAGTCAACCTCCCAATAAATAAACTGCCTCTAAAATATTAGATATATTTGCTTAAATATTTTTCAAAGTTTTTCTCTATATATTTAACAAAAGGCATTTTAATTTATAAAATTACTAATAATGTGGCAGCTCTATCTATACTTTCATGCCTTTTGATTCTACAGAATTTCATCCAACAATTATCCAGTTACTTTCCTTTTCCAACATTAAATCAAACTGTGAAATTTGAGTTGCCTTTGTCTGCTGGTCAAGATATTTGACTGATACAGATACTTGAATTTGATTTCCTTTCTTTGTGTATATGGGATTAAGTAATTCTGAAAAGGCATAATCTTTACCAATAGACTTCAATGTAGTGTTCTTCACATAATAAGACAGCTCCTTTTCTGTTGCTGCTGGATAGAGCTTAAAGAAGGTTTTTAGGAATTCGTTAATTTCTCCTGTGGTAGCAGCATCAACAGTTCCATCACTTTCTTTTCCTCTAGGCTGATAGCTTGATTTTGAAGGTATATTGCATATTGTAGGATTTTTTATTATGACCGTGTTTTCAAAATCATCTACATATACTAGAACTTTATAGGCAGAGCTTATATTTTTCTTATTCTCTCCCTCAGTAATAAGCTGGTCTACTGAAAATACTACTCCAAATTGTTTTTCTTCTTCTTGTTTTACAGACCAAATCTCTACATCTTGAACAGTAGAATTAGTTGGTATATCTCTACGAATAGTATCAACATTCAATGTTTGTAATTCTTCTGTAAGGTATTTCTTAATTGCTTCATTTCTGCTTTCAATGGAAGCCTGCGATGGCTGCCACGAATAATAATCTTTTGCAAAATTCTTCACGAAATTTTCTATCTTATGAGTATCCACAATTTCTTTATCAATAACTTTAGTTTCATGAACCGTTTTAATATTTATTGCAGTAAAATTTTTATATACTGCAAAACAAAAGCTAACTACAAGAAGTACCCACAATGCAATTACTGTCTTTCTATGTGTATTTACTTTATACACTCTCAACCTTTTATCCTTTGACTGTTTTGCTTTCTTTTTTCCTTTTAAAAAATTCATCATATATTTTAAATCCTTCTTTCTATTTTTTAATTCTTCCTGCACCAGCCAAATGTTCTTGCCAATAAGTACTTGTTAAATCTGCATAACCTATTGGGTCTCCAGCATGATACATACGATTGTTTCCTTGATATATTCCAACATGAGTAATATAAGTTCCAGCATCATAAGTCGAATGGAAAAACACCAAATCCCCAGCCTTTGCTTCTGACAATGAAATATGTTGTGTAGCATCATATTGTTCTTGCGCTGTTCTAGGTAAATTGATGCCAGCTTTTCCATAACACCACTGAACAAGTCCGCTACAATCAAAAGAAGTTGTTGAATTATATCCCCCATACATATACTTCCATCCCTCATATTTCAAAGCTTCATTCATAATTGCTTGTACCGTTGAATCATCAAATTTTTCTGATGTTATATACTCTGATACCAGCGAAACATAAAACATATTTCCATAGCTGTACTTCCATCCTCCATTTTCTTTAACAGCTATCGGATTGTCGTATTTTACTTTACTACCTCCAGACTTTTCATTTGCGAAATTCTCTGCAAGCTGAAAGGAGTATTTTTTTCCTTGACCTGATACATAATCAATAAAACCACCACCATAATTGTAAGATTGTATAACTGTGTTAATATCACATTTCTTACTTTTAGCTGTTTTAAGCAGAGCAGCAAAGTACTTGCAGCCCTGCTTTATAGATTCTTCTGTACTTAATGTATTTGCTGGAAGCCCTTCTGATTCACTTGATTGCATAACATCTTGAAGTGTTCCACCTGATTCTACCTGCATAATGGCAAGTAAATAATTGGCATATTCTGAAATTCCATATTCTTTAGCATATTTTTCAACAATAGGCTTATATGCCAATACTTCGGCTGATACACTGACCCCATCATAATTAATATTTGAACCTCCATTTTCTTCATCTGAAAAAATTACAGCGACAAAAAAAAGCAAAACAAATAACACTCCAAAGACCCCAAAGGTTAGAATAATGAAATGTTTTTTTCTCATTTCTTATGCCCCCTTTTCCTTATAAATTGAGGACTTTTAGCAATTGTAAATTTTTTTTGCTTATTTGTTCTACGGTTAACAATAATTCTATTTTCTTTTTTCGATTTTCTTTGAAATTCTTTTTCTGTAGAAGCAGAATATTCAACTTTAGCAGACGTTTTTTCTATGTTTGAAGCACGATTACTTTGATTATCAGATAAAGGTTTACGCTCTATTTTCCTTTGAACTCCATCTTTTTTCACAATTTTGCGTTCTTTATTTAATATTGGATTATCTGGATTGCCACCATTTAATTTTTCTATAGGTTCTTTAATAATTTTTTCATTTGGTCTATTAGTAATCTTTCTATCTTTGTTACCATTTGTTATGGTAGTTTGCCTAGATTGTGCTCCATCATTTTTAGTATGATTAGCAATAGTTTCACGAGTTGCAGTTGTAGCAGGTCTTTCATGTAGTGAATTATTCATTTTATTAGGCTCTTTAGAATTTTGAGCTTTGTTTTTACGTACTTGCTCCATCTTCGAGCGACGTTCTGCAATTGTCATTCTACGCTTATTTTCTTTATCTTTTCTTCCTTGTTGTCTTGCTTTTCTTGTATCTGTTACACTGGTTTTAAAGTCAGAAATTCCATTCTTAATCTGTGATTTTCCATGATACAAAGCATACTTTGCATTAACTGGCAAATCCTGTGCTTGTTCTTTGAATCCCCCTGCCATATCTTTGATATGGTCTTTAGTATCCATTACCTTTCCTGCTGCCTGTCCTGCTTTTTCACCAAATGATGTTTTATAATTTTCTTCATTTTGACCGTCTGTTCTTGTATGGTCTGCTTTTGTAGCTCTTGAAGCAGAAGCTCCAGAAGAATTATTTGCTTTTTTACCTGTATTAGATTTCTTTCCATTAGCTGCAATTGAACGTCCAAGCTTATGTTGTAATCGGTGCATATGAGCCATCATAAGCATACGTGGTCTTCTTAAAATCTGCCTTCCCATGCTTTGGGATTCACCACTTTGAAGTGAGAACATGCTCATTAAATCACCAAGCTTAAAGTAAATACCTGCAAAGGTAACTATTTGTAAAAAAGCTATTAGAAAGAAAGGGTACGCAGTAGATAGATTATAAAGCATAGTAGAAATACTAAAAGCAGTAGTTACAATAAGTGTAATGCCAGCTCTTGACATAATCGTATTAAACAATTTCATGATAGCTCGCTTTGTCATGCTTTCAAAAGTTGGTATCATACTTAGTAAAAAACTCACTGGTAAAAACATTGCATAAATGATAAACAAAACCTGTGAAAAAATCATAATACCAGTAAGCATGAATACAAAAGCAGAAATTCCAATATTGAAGATAAAAAGAAAAAACACCATTCCCAGCCTATTAATAGTTTTTGTGATGGTGAGATTAGTATTTTTCTTATCTTCTATTTCCGATTTTACTACCTCCTCTCTGTCTTTACCGTTATTAGTGTCAGGGCTTGTAGAAAGTAAACTTTCCACTCGATTTTCGCCAACAGTTTTTATATCAGAGTTATCATATTGCAGTAGTAACCAAGGCTGCTTTACCTGTATTGAAAATAAACTATCACGAATAAGATCTACACTATCTTTACCCTTACTTTTAGTATTTGGCATTACAATTTTTGTACCAATTGATAAACTGGCATTACTAATGTCAGCCGAGAAACCATTAATTTTTTGGATATAATCTGGTGCATAAGCAATAAATGCAGCTGACAGTACAAAAACCACAATAAAATTTACAACTGAATGAATGGCTTTTGTAGTTTCCCTTTTGATAAGCCCTATATAACCAACATAAATTCCAAGCATCAAAATGAAAATTAGTAGAAAACCTCCATAGAATCCATTTGCAGAAAAGCCACTTGTACTAATACCTGCTACAGTCTGCATATTCTTTCCAATTGAATCTGCTGTTGCTGATATAAAATCAAGGGAATATGCTTCCTGTACTAAATAACCTGTAGCATGAGATAAAAAGAGGCTAATAATCCATATGAAATTTGTAATTGAATATAAACCATACATAACCTGTTTTCCAATGCCATCAACCCAATTCCAAGGCAGCCAATCCCAGCTATTATCTACATAAAAATCAAGTTGGTAATTATCTAATGGATATTTACTGTATTCATTGCCTGCTTTTACTGTATCATCAACAAGTCCTGCTGCATGCGCTACTGTTCCAACCATTGCCAATATAAAAATAGCAATCACTAATACCATAAGTACCGTAATTGCTATTTTTCCTGCACGATGCCAATTAAATTTTCCTTTCTGTTTCTTTAGTTTTTCTTGCTTCATTGCTACACCTCTTTTCTAACTGGTGGACGTGTATCAAATGCGTGCAGTAATTCTTCAAAAATCGGATGGAATTGTATTACACCAACTCTACCGTATAAATCACTAACAAGACATTGCCCATTTTCCAAATCACGTAAGCGTTTCTGATTATTTTCATCCTCCTTATCTACTCCAAAAAATTCTAAAGTTTTCTTTATCTCATTAATATCTGTAGAACGGAAAGCAAATTTTAACCCTAGATTATTTTTAAGTTTCTCATCCAGTAAATCGTCAGTATTTTGTGTTACAAAATATACCCCTGCATTCATAGCTCTACCAGCACGCACCAGCTTCATAGAAAGTGTTTTTCCCTGTGCAACCTGTAAGAAACTCCATGCTTCATCAAGGTCTACAATTTTAAAAATGCTGCGGTCAGAATGTATAAAGTCGAGGGCAAATGTACTAATAACAATTAACATAGCCACTGAAAGAAGTTCCATTGTAGTATATTCCTCAAAAGATGTTTCTTTATCTGGAAGTACCAAATCAGCAACCTGTATGATATTTAACTGTTTTTCTAAACTTATAGATTGAGAAATAGAACCATCTGAAAAGAGTAGATGTGCAAAATCATAATCTATAAATGATTCGATATGCTCTGCAATACTATTACTTATAGCCGTATTTTCAGCTCTCAATTCATCTATAACTAATAAAAGTCCTCTTTTTTCACTCTTGGTAACAGCTCTAATTGCTTTTCTTAATACTGGGAATTTTTCACCATCACGAGAAGAAATACCTGTCAGAAAAGTTAATATATCAATTGCTAAACTTTCAGAATCCTTTGGTCTTTTCATAATCACATAAGGATCGAGTAATCCTTTGTTACTCTCTTCACTTGTAAGATTTACAATATTGATTTCTTCCGCAATTTCTGGTAGTGTCTCTTTCCAGTTTCCACGTTCTGACTTAGGGTCTACAATAACAGCCTGTGCCCCAAATAGTACAGAGTAATAAACAACCATATTATTTGAAAATGATTTTCCACCACCTAATGAACCAACAAAGGCAGCAGCCAAAGCGTTAGTGACAGAACCTTTAACCCCTTGACTAGCAAGAGCAGGTTTTAAATATACATTTCGCCCCGTATCAAGGTTATATCCTATATAAATTCCTTCGCTTTCTCCTAGCATTTGAGTTGCTCCAAACCCTAAACCAGCAAGGAAATCAGAAGTAACATATTGTACATAGTCATTCATATATCTTTTACTTGCAGGAATAAATTCATTGTGTAAACCCATCATATCTCCAAAAGGCCTAACAAGTTTAACATTCAAATCGTCGTAAAAGTCTTTTACTTCATTGCATCTACGCTTCAATTCATCTAGCTCAGGTGCAGATACCCTTACTACATAACTAAGTTTATACATAGATTCCTTGCTTTGGTCTAAATTAGTTTCAAGCTCATTTACACTGTCTAAAGCTTCCATAACATTTGAACTTGTTTCTGTATCGCTTTCCAAAGCGTGGTTATCAAGGTCTTTCAATTCCTTTTTCTTATTACGAATTGTAGATAAAGCCTTTTTATTTGCTACTATTTCTACATTCACACTTGTATCAATTGGGAAAGTAAATTGCTGCTGCTGATAATAGAAAATCTCGGAAGATGGGAAATCTAACTCTCCAACAATAGAATTAATTGTAAAGTAAGCAACATATGTTGTTGATTCCTCATGTTCAATTTTTAAATATCTCTGGTTTTCTTCAACCAAACAGCGAGTAGGCTTCAATAAATCATAGCGTTTTACTAAAGTTTCATGCTTAAATTTCTTATTAGGTAAGTAATACTCATAATCTTCATAAGCTGTTCCTGTCTGACCATACAAATGTTCAATAAGATAACCGAAATCATTTTTATCTAAGCGACGAACTTTAAAACGACGTGAAATTTTATTCTCTAGTAATTTTTCCATCTTTGCAAAACGTCCAATTTCATTATTACTCATTGAAACAAAGTCACCCATAGCCTTGTGATTTACGTCCTTTAAAAAATCTGAAAGTGCATTTACTACTTCTTGCCTAACATTTTTTATTGTTAATTCCTGGTCATTTAGCAGAAGCTTAAAACCAATAAAAAATCTATAATCAATCTGATTATCACCAATCATGGAAATTAATGCTTCTGTTTGTTCGTCTATTTTTTCATATGCAACTTCTTTAAGCCTGCCTGTCACTTCCTGCTTAGAACGTTCTTGTGTTGCCTGTATGCTGGATTCTGTGCTAATCTGTAATGCATGAATTTTTCCATCACGATTTTGGGCTATTAACTGACGGAAGCTGTCATGCACAATAAATTTCTGTTCTGCTGACAGAAAAGAATAATTATATGGTATAAGCTCATAGTAAGCAAAACATTCTCCATCATGATTCCAAACCAGATTATTTTCAATATATTTAATCGGATATGCCATAAACTTCACTCCTTACTATTGTTATTGCTTCATTCATCTTCTGATTGTGAAGCTTTACTGGCTTTCCTGCATAAGTTACTTTAGGTCTGACAATATAGGCAATGACTGATTTTAAAAATCCATATGGTTTCTTCCCGTCAAAGGTCTTCTGACACATAAACCAAGTAATAGCCATAGGAATTCCAAAATACTTTAGAAAAGCTCCATTTATCATAGAAAGTGGTGGTAAATTTCCTAACAGCATGACAGCAAATAGTGATAAAACAAACCATGTCATTTGTGTAAAAGTAATTGGAAAAGGTAACTTAAAGTCATTAATAGAGTAAAGCACTTTTTCTACTGACCAAATACTTGTATAACTTCTTATTTTTTTCATGTAATGCTCCTTCCTTTACAATAGAAAAAAGGCAGCTCTATAAATAAGAACTGCCACATAAAATCAATTATTTGTTATTGAATTTTTATATTTAATTTTTTATCCTATATATTCAAAAACACCATGTGCTGTAACAAGGAAATTTCCATTCAACTCTAGATCACGTCCATAAGCTTCATAATCAATATAGTTTTGCAAACTAGCTGGTATTTCCCCGAAAGCTCCTGTTTCTTCAATATAATAACGTGCTACATCTTCCATATCATCACAATCTGGATAATGTATAATATCATCAACATGCTCCGCCATTTCCTCAAAGCTACTGAAAAAGGTTCTTTGAATCTCTCTCATTTCAATTTCGATAGCTGTTCCTTCCAGTTCCTCAGCCAAAGCACATAAGCGGTTAATTTCTTCAATTGGCGTATATTCATCAATATCAAAAGGTAATTCATAATCATGTATGGCATATTCTTCATATTCACCATTTAAGCCTATTTTTTCTTTCATATCTTCTATGTCAATAGGTGGAGTAAACCAAGCTCCAACCAATTCACCTTCGTTGTATTTACCTAAATTTGCAATATAAACTTGCATTTCCATATAACAGCATCAAATCCTTTCTAAAATTAAATATAAAAAATAGCAAACCGCACTAGATTCACTGTTTTAATGGGAATTAATTTTCTTTGTCGAATAATTTGTTTATTATTATGCTCCTATAATTTTATTGAATAATTGCAATAGAATATCCTTAACTCCAGATGCATTGAATACAAGACCAACAGCAATTAAAGCAATAACTAAAAATCCAATGAGTTTTGAAAACTCACGTTTAAATCCTAAATACACTCCAATAACCACAATTGCCATAAGTACTAAAGATTGAGCATTTGATAAAAACCAATTGTATAAATTTTGTCCGAAATTCATAAAATGTCTCCTTTCATTATTTAAATTATTTGATAGGTAGCCTTTTACTCAGGATAAGTTATCACCTCCTTAGCTGTAGCTGCCTGCTGTTTTAAAATCTTCTCATGTTTTTCTTTAAGCTCTGCATTCGTTATAATTTCATTTATAAATTGTGTGTTATTAATTTCATCAAGCTTCATAGCCATTTTTAAAGTTGGTGCAACTTGACGAGAAATCCAATTCAAAGTTTTTCTGAATGAATAAGGCTCTGGCTTTGTAGTAAGTTTCATAGATTCTCGATTTTCTCCAATAAACCAAGCCCATTCATTATTTAATTTCCAATCGCTGCGAGATTTTTCATTCTCTTTATCCACAAAACGAACATACCTGTTGATAATTTTAAAAGCTGTACTCTCTGGATTGTCATAATACATCAAATCTCTAATAGCATAATAAGCTCTTTCATTTTTCAATCTAATTTCAAAACGATTTTTAACTTCTGCATCTTCTATTGGAATATTATTTTTCTTATATTGTTCATAATCTTTTTCATAAATGCAAAAGTAAACCTCACTTTGTAATGAACCAATGTATAGCGTATTTCCCATACACTCCTTTTCATCTTTGCGTACAAGTTCACCACTTCTATAATTCTTAAAACTGCGGAAAACAGAAACACATTCCTCATTCCTACATTTTTCTGTGAGATTAGGAATATTTAAAATTCCTAATTTGTCATTTATAGCAAGATCAAGCCGTTTCATTACACCACCTTCCACCAGTGCATCCATAAAAAATTCATACCAGCTTCGCTCCTGTGCAAGAAGGTAATTTTCAAACTGACGACAGCCACGCCCTTTCAGCTCCACAAGCACGCCTTTTTCTTCTTCTCCTGATACAAGTACAAAAATATCTCCCATGCAATAATGTTCTGAATAAGAATAGAACCCATAATCTTCATGAAGCATATAAGACAGTTTTAACCTTAAAACATTTTCCACAATGTGCTTAACATCAAGTGTTGAGAAACGAATTCTAACATAGTCAAAAAGCATTTCTAGTGGTGAATCTGGATTAAACCGTTCAAGTGCTTTCATGATTGAATCTTTCGTTTCTTGTGTAGGAATTACTTTGAAATTTTCAATTTTGTTGAGATACTCTCTGCTAACCCCAGCTTCAACAGCAAGTTTATTTTGAGAAACCGCATATTCTAATCGCTTTTCTTTTAATTCATTTACCCATATATCTTTATCCAATCAAAAGTCCCTCCAATAAAAAAAGGATATGTGAATGATAATCTTTTCTAATTCACATATCCTCTAAATTGACTAACCCCTTTAAAACAAAAGGTTTCTTAAATTTTTATTTCCTGTTTATAGTCGATTTGTGCCCCCCTGTTAGATACGGGGGGCTAATATATGCAGGCGTGGCTAGCGCCACACCTGCAAGCTGGTCAGTAATCACATTCGGCTTTCGCTTCGCACGCCGAATGCGCTTCCTGCCCGCTTCTTATTGTTTTAAACTTTTTTAACTAAAGCCAAGATAAGACACTATTACTTGTCCATCTTCTACGTTAATATTAAACTCAAATCTTATAGGATATTCTGCCTTTGTTTGTCCATAATCTAAATAAACACTACAAATCATATCAGCAGTAAATTCAGAAAA
>Ga0079104_1001212_pt1 | contig 18278 bp, 10 predicted proteins | sample MedtruBG_FD_76829 | JGI IMG/M metagenome (GOLD analysis project Ga0079104, IMG submission 76829) | Root nodule microbial communities of legume samples collected from California, USA - Medicago truncatula BG | ecosystem: Host-associated > Plants > Roots > Nodule | place: USA: California...
CAAAACTCAGAACTTCGAAGTGACTGCACAGTACCAGTTCGACTTCGGTCTGCGTCCAGAAGTCTCTTACCTGCAGTCTAAAGGTAAGGACCTGAACAACATCGACGGCACCTCTGCTGGCGATCAGGATCTGGTTAAATACGTATCCGTGGGCGCGACCTACTACTTCAACAAAAACATGTCTACCTACGTTGATTACAAAATCAACCTGCTGGACGACAACACCTTCACCAACAATAACGGCATCAACACCGATGACGTTGTTGCTTTAGGTCTGGTTTACCAGTTCTAATTGAGTCGACGTTCGTTGTAATAAACCCGCCGCTATTGGCGGGTTTTTTTATGCCTGAAAAAACCAAACCTGATTTTGCATTACCGCTAAGAATAACCCTAATTGACCCTCTTCTCTCCCGGCGGCAGACATCTAATAGTCTGGCGAGTTCACTTTATTATCCCGTTGAGAAAGAAACGACCCTCGAAAATGTAACAGTGAGAGATAAGTTCAATTTATTTCTATCGCACAATATGGATAAAAATGAATGCCGTTAGGTTATTTATTGTTCATACCCAGTCTGTACCAACAAACCCGGAACTCTATTTTAAATACCATCCGTTTTTCTTCCGGTTTTACTGCTCTAGAGTGAATTCATCACAACAGGAGATGAAATCATGAACAGTGTCCACACCTGGCTTCGCAATCTCAACGCCGCCTGGCTGCAAGAACCGACGGGTATCAATCATCTTGGCCCGCTGTATCTGACCCCAGCGCAACGCTACGCGCTGCTGAAAGAACTGATGATGCCCGTCAGCGAAATCAAAAAACCCGGCAAGTAAACGCATTGCGACATAAATCACGCTGGTATTCGGCGCTGTAATCCGTACCATACACGCCAGACTTTCGCAGGGCAGCCGCAGATTATTGCTACAATTCATCAATGATCCCGGTGTTCGTCAGTGCTCCTGACGCTGGCTGCCATTTACCTACGACCAGAGCCATCATTACATGTCGCAAAATCAAGAAACGAGCAAGAAAGACCAGTACAACCTGAACAAACTTCAAAAGCGCCTGCGTCGTAACGTGGGCGAAGCCATTGCCGACTACAACATGATTGAAGAAGGTGATCGCATTATGGTGTGCCTGTCCGGCGGCAAGGACAGCTACACGATGCTGGAAATTCTGCGCAATTTGCAGCAGAGCGCGCCAGTGAACTTCAGTCTGATCGCCGTTAACCTCGATCAGAAACAGCCGGGCTTCCCGGAACACATTCTCCCGGCTTATCTCGAGACGCTCGGCGTTGAGTACAAGATTGTCGAAGAGAACACCTACGGCATCGTGAAAGAGAAGATCCCGGAAGGCAAAACCACCTGCTCACTGTGCTCACGTCTGCGCCGCGGTATTCTGTATCGCACCGCCACTGAGCTCGGTGCGACCAAAATCGCCCTCGGCCATCACCGCGACGATATCCTGCAGACGCTGTTCCTGAATATGTTCTACGGCGGAAAAATGAAAGGGATGCCGCCGAAGCTGATGAGCGACGACGGGAAACACATTGTTATTCGCCCGCTGGCCTACTGCCGCGAGAAAGACATCGAACGTTTCGCTGAAGCGAAAGCGTATCCGATCATTCCGTGCAACCTGTGTGGCTCTCAGCCGAACCTGCAGCGTCAGGTGATTGGCGATATGCTGCGCGACTGGGACAAACGTTACCCGGGCCGCATCGAAACCATGTTTAGCGCGATGCAAAACGTGGTGCCTTCGCATCTGTGCGATACCGAATGGTTCGACTTCAAAGGTCTGAAACACGGCGCAGAAGTAGTGAACGGCGGCGATTTAGCTTTCGACAGAGAAGAGATTCCGTTGCAGCCCGCAGGCTGGCAGCCAGAAGATGAAGACACGGATATTCTCGCTAACCGTCTCGATATCGTCGAAATCAAGTAAGCGCCGCGCGCAATGATCAAGCCCTCTTCACGAGGGCTTTTTTATGTCCGAGGGTTAGCCAAACGGCGGCGGATCGATAATCGGATGCGGGTCTGGGTCGCCAGGCGGATCGGGCAGCGGCTGAGGCCGTGGAATGGGGTCAGGCACTGGCACGGGATCGGTGGGTATTGGGTCGCTGAGTCGCCACGTCATTTTTGCCTCCAGTTCTGTGGGTGTCCTTTAAGGGTAGTTGTTCTGGAGTGTGAGGCAAAAAAAAGCCGACTTATCTAAGTCGGCGTCGTACGAATCAAATTGTGCTATGCAGTAATTCAAAAAAAGGAAGTAAGACAATATGGAGCGCAACGCCCATCGCTTGACGTTGCATTCACCTGCGAGAAAGATATTGCCCTGAATGGGTAGAGCGTTTATTGACCTTGCTCAAATTTGGCGGCGTTTATAGGGGCATTAGTTGTCATAAAGCCTATTTTTTACAACCATTTACTGCGGTGTAACCACCACGTAACACCACCAATCAACACCACTAGCCCAATACAGAATAGCGAAAAGCCGAAATGCCAGCCGCCGCCCGGAATGCCGCCGAGGTTAACCCCAAACAGCCCTGTCAGGAACGTACTCGGCAGAAACACCATCGCCATCAGTGACATGGTGTAGGTTCGGCGCGATAAGGATTCCTGCATCACCTGCGCGATTTCATCGGTCATCACCCCGGTTCGGGCGATACAGGCGTCAATCTCATCCAGCCCACGGCCGAGTCGGTCAGAGATATCCTGCATTCTGCGGCGCTGATCGTCGTTCATCCACGGGAAACGTTCACTCGCTAAACGCGCAAATACATCTCGCTGAGGCGCCATATAACGGCGCATCACAATCAACTGTTTGCGCAGCAGCGCCAGAAAACCGCGCGGGGGGATTTGCTGATCGAGCAGATTATCTTCGAGGTCGATAATTTTATCGTGCAGCTCCTCGATAAATTCACTGGCGTGATCGGTCAGAGCATCGCAGACATCCACCAGCCAGCCGCCGCAATCGGTAGGACCAGTGCCCTCTTCCAGATCTTTCACCACGTCGTCCAGCGCCAGCACTTTACGCTGACGCGTCGACACGATCAGCCGTTCGTCCATATACAGGCGCATTGCCACCAGTTGGTCAGGACGCTCATCGGTGCTGCCATTAATACAGCGCAGCGTAATCAGCGTTCCTTCCCCCATGCGCGTCACGCGAGGGCGAACGCTGTCACCCGCCAACGCATCGCGCACGCTGTTTGGCAGCAGCGGCGTGGTTGCCAGCCATTCTGCGCTATCAGGATGGGTATAGTTGAGATGCAGCCAGCACGGATTTTCTTTATCAATGGCCCTGTCATCATCCAGCGGAATAACCCCGCCTTTCCCGTCCAGCATCCAGGCAAAGACCGCATCGGGTACGTTCACATCGGCTCCCTTAATGGCTTCCACAACGCCTCCATTAATCTTCTGAATGTGCAATGAAGTCTAGCCTCGCGAGAGCATTACGCAAAATGCAGCCCCGGCATCGCACTGAATTCGTTCATGAAAGCAGAATTATCTGGCAGGCCGATGCGCAGCGCAATGTGCAAATCGTTAACAAGAATAAAATATCGGGGGCGGTAAATGAAACGGGCCTGCCAGAGCAGACCCGTTGAGCGAGAATACTGTGCGGTTAAAACGAGTGCCAGTAGTTCCTGTCGTTGCCGATTGCCGCTGCGGGCGCCGGCACGGCTTGTGGCGTGATTGCCGGAATGACGGTCGCTGATGCTTCGTTGCCGAGGCGGAAGTTTCGTGTCCGGGTCTGTAACTCCACGACCTGATGTTTTAAAACATCTGACGAACCGGCCAATTCTTCCACCACCGCCGCGTTACTCTGCGTCACTTTTTCCAGCTCAGATAATGCCTGGGTGATTTGTTCGATCCCTTTTTCCTGTTGCAGCGTCGAAGAGGAAATTTGCTCCATCAGATTACTCAGTAATCCCGAACCGGAAACAATGTCCTGCATATTCTTCTCGGCTTCGGCAACAATACTGGCCCCCTGGGTCACGTTATCGCTGGTGACGCTGATCAGAGTTTTAATATTTTTTGCCGCTTCGGCGCTACGATGCGCCAGATTTCGCACTTCACCGGCCACCACTGAGAATCCTTTTCCGTGGTCACCTGCCCGCGCGGCTTCTACCGCTGCGTTGAGGGCCAGAATATTGGTCTGGAACGCAATGCCGTCAATCAGGCTAATAATTTCCGTCATTTGACGCGCGCAGTCGGTAATAGACTGCATATTTGTCGCCACTTCGCCCATCAATTCGCCGCCTTTACGGGCGCAGAGCGTCGCATCCCCCGCGCGACCGCTGGCGAGACGGGTATTTTCCGCATTATTTTTGGTACTGGCGGCTATTTCTTCCATGCTGGACGCGGTCTGCATCAGGGTTGCAGACTGCTGTTCTGAAGTCACAGAGAGTTCTGCGCTGCGGTTCGCTAACTGCTCAGATAACGTCATTGCCGTTTGCGACGATGCGCGAATCTCCGAAACCAGCGTCGAAATATTCGTCGAAAGACTATTAATGCCTGGAATTAATCGCCCCGCACAGTTATTACCAAATTCAGGGATATACACCGATAAATTACCTGACGTGACTTCATCAATACTGCGCTTTACCGCATTAATTGGCGTCACCAGATATTTAGTCATATAAAGCCACAGTAACGATATCGCCACCAGCCATGAAATATTAAACATCACCATTACCGCTACGTTCGCGGATAACACAGCGGCAAGAATATCGATAATTAAGAAAACCACCAGTAAAAACATTAATATGAATGTTCTGACACTAATATTTCTTAACATAATCAGGCTCACAGAGATACTCGGAGGGGTGATATGGTTATAGCAGTTGCTTTCGCCATTTCAATATAATTCCTGTTGGAAATTAATATTCCCGGTTAAAGATGGTGAGTTTGACTTTGGCAAATGATTTATCTGACTCACTGACGCCTTTTCAGTTTATTATTCTTAAAATTAACATTTCATGTCAACATCACGATAGTTTATCGCCCAACAGCCCTCACAAAACGCACTTCATTTCACTGGCGCTATACAAAACTTAAGTAATACTTAAGTCTTAGTATGCTTTCTGCGCGATATTTTTTACCTTTTAGTAAAAAATCGAAACCGCTGAATCAATCAAAAGAAATACGGCATTTCTTCTCCTTTATTTCATTAGCATCGCCTGATGATTTGCTGTTACATTACTTTAACAATCTTAAAAAGAAGTGGATTGCATGATGCTGTACGTTTCGTGGGACCCGGTTCTGGTCGGTATTTCCTTTTTAGTCGCCTTTATTGCGTCATTTGTGGCGCTGGACAGCGCGGCAAAAATAGCCGCATCCAATAAAAAAGCGGCCCTTTTCTGGCGTCTTGCCGGCGGATCAACGCTGGGAATTGGTATCTGGTCGATGCATTTTATTGGCATGCTGGCGATGAAAATGCCGATGATGATGCATTACGATTTTGCGATAACCGCAGTGTCATTGCTGGTGGCCGTCGTTGCCGCCACCTTATCTATCAATATTGCCGTTAATGGCAATGTGTTATCACTCAAACGCCTGTGCCTCGCCACCGCCATTCTCAGCAGCGGCGTGGTTATCATGCACTACGTCGGTATGGCCGCGCTGATGATGCAGGACAACATTAGCTGGAATTACGGCCTGGTGGTGCTGTCGATCATTATCGCCATTGTCGCTTCCGGCGTTGGCCTGTGGCTGGCGTTCAGCCTGCGCCTCCACGGCAAAGGGGCGTTGATTAATCGTCTTACCGCGGCGGTTGTGATGGGCATCGCCATCGCCGCCATGCACTACACCGGCATGAGCGCCGCAGAATTCCAGGATCAGGACCACAGTATGGCCATGACCGGGGGCGTGAGCGAGCTCGGGTTGTCCATCTGGGTATCGGCCACGACCCTCGCCATTCTCGGCGTGATGCTGATCATCTCGATGGTTGATTCCCAGTTGCGAACCAACCGCCTCACGGAAAATCTGCAACAGCTTAACCAACAGCTTGAACAGCAGGCGCGTTTTGACGGCCTGACCGGTCTGGCAAACCGCAGCCAAATTGATTTACGTCTCGAAGCCTGTCTGCAGCAATCGCAGGTGACTCAGGCGCCTTTTGCCCTGATTTTTATGGATCTCGACCGTTTCAAACTGGTGAATGACGCCTGGGGACACCACGTCGGCGATCACCTGTTGGTGTCCGTCGCCAACCGCATCAGCGCCTGCCTTTCGCCGAAAATGACCCTCGCCCGCCTGGGCGGCGATGAATTTATTTTACTGGTTCCGGACGCCACACAGGGCGACGCCGAAGATTTAGTGGCACGCATGGTGGAGTGTGTACGCCGTCCGTTTTACGAGGCTGGGCAAATTTTGCAGGTGTCGCTGAGCGCCGGAGTCAGCCTGTTCCCGCAGCACGGTAAAACGTTGCAAGAGTTGAAGCTGCGGGCCGATACCGCGATGTACAACATTAAACAGCAGAGCCGAAATGGCTGGGCGATTTATCATCCTGATATGGTGCACAAGGCCTGGGAAGGCGCTGAGTTTCTACAGGATCTCACCCAGGCGCTGGAGCGCGATCAGTTCGAGCTGTGGTATCAGCCCAAGTATAATGCGGTGAATAAAAGTATTTACGGCTTCGAAGCGCTACTGCGCTGGCGTCATCCGGCGAAGGGCATCCTGCTGCCTGACGTGTTTCTGTCTACCCTGGAAAATACCGGGCTTATCATTCCGGTGGGCTATTGGGTTATCGACCAGGCCTGTATGCAGCTGCGCCAGTGGGGCGACCAGGGCCATCAGGACTGGAGTCTGTCGATTAACCTTTCTGCGGCCCAGTTCGAGCAATACGATATTTATGACACCATTTGCGGGGCGCTGGCACGTCACGCGGTGCCACCGTCGCGCCTGACCATTGAGCTGACCGAAAGTACCGCCCTGCGCAATCTCGAGCGCAGTATAGACATTCTTAACGACTTCAACCGGATGGGCATCACCGTGTCTATTGACGATTTCGGTACCGGTTATTCGAACATGCTGACCCTGAAAAACCTGCCTGCGCGGGAGCTTAAAATCGACAAAAGCTTTGTGCGCGATATTCGTGACAACAGCAAAAACGTCAAGATCGTCGCCACGATTATTGATATCGCCCATTCGATGAACATGAACGTGGTGGCCGAAGGCATTGAAACGCAGGATCAGCAGCAGCTGTTAACCAGCCTCGGCTGCGGCTATTTGCAAGGATTCCTGTTTGCCAAAGCCCTGCCGGTGAAAGAGATCCCGCAGCTGCTGGCACAAATCGAAAGTGCCAAAAACAGCACCGTCGCGCCCATCACCACGGCGGTACAAAAAAAACAGGCGTGAAACCGTAATAAGTTCTGGCGGCATAAAAAAACCGCCGCATGAAGTGAAGCCCATTTGTTGGACACTTTACTTCACGCAGGCGGTTTTGATGCACGGAGGCGTTAATGGTGCTTGTACTCACCGGCGCTGTGCTGAGGCCCGATTCGCCCGGCTTCCACCAGGATCTCTTCTATTAATTCCTCAAGACACTCTTTCCCATGCTTATCGCACACCAGATGCACTTGCCTGAAAATTTCTTCTACCTTCATACCATCGCACAGTGCGGATTTCAGCATGATCGCGGCCCATCTTTTTGCTTCAGAATGCGTCAACATATCCCCTCCTGATACAGGATATGCTTAAAGCGTAGTCTGCGGGCGTGCCTTTATCCACATCCTGGGAAGGGTTTTAGATTATTCCTTAATCAGGGTCAAAAAGTAGCTTATCGCCTCATCCGGCGACAACAGCTCTTCCCTGACGATGAGGTGCAAAGGCGTCGCCCGACGAATACCATGACTCAGCGGCAACACCTTTAGGCTGCCCGTTTCAAGCTGCGAACGGATATGCGCTTGCGGCAGCCATCCGTAGCCCACTTCTGACATCACGGCCTCAATGGCCGCATCGACGGTGGAAAATGTCCACGCATCACTGGCCGTGACAGCACTCTCGCGACTGTCAGCCATGCGAATCAACGGATAGAGGCTCAATATTTCCTCCGTCAGCGGTGCAGGTGTCGCAAAGAGTGGATGCTCATGATGGGCAACCGCGACAAAATCAATGTTCATCAGCCATTCCCCGCGCCCGTTAATGTCCTGCCGACGGGTGACAATCAAGATATCCGCTTCGGTAAAAACCTCCGCATCCTGCTGAGTACTCTCCAGCACCTCAGTAAGTTGCACCTGTATGCGCGGATATGCCTGCTGAAATTTGCGCAAGATGGCGAACAGCCGTCCGCGAGGAAAAATGCTGTCTACCACCAGCTTCAGGCGGGTACGCATTCCATCCTGCAAATTAGCCGCCCGCATCTCAACGTGTGAAAACGCATTCAGCAAAGGTCGAACCCGGTTTAGCAGCAGTTCTCCGGCCGGGGTCAACACCGCCCGCCGCCCTTGCGGAATCAGCAACGTCACGCCGAGACGCTCCTGCAAAAGCGACAAGTTATAGCTGACCGATGACTGGCTACGATGCAGGGCATCAGCTGCGCGGGCGAAACTGCCCAGATCCACCACTTTTTCCAGTATCGCCCATTGTTCGAGAGTTGTTTTTTGCATGATTCATCTAAAAATCGAATGATTATCATCTTAAATTAGCGTTATTCATCCATATTTTAAAGGATTAAGATCATCTCAACTTAAGAAGGAGCACATTATGAGCACATTCGACAGACATGATTTAAGCGGCTTTATCGGCAAACATCTGGTGTACACCTATGATAATGGCTGGAATTACGAGATTTATGTGAAGAATGGCCAGACGCTGGATTACCGTATTCACAGTGGCCTGGTGGGAAATCGCTGGGTGAAAGATCAGAAAGCCTGGATTGTTCGCGTTGGCGAAAGCACCTACAAAATTTCCTGGACCGAGCCAACCGGGACTGACGTCAGCCTGATTGTGAACCTCGGTGAAAAACTGTTCCACGGCACCATCTTCTTCCCACGCTGGGTGATCAATAATCCAGAAAAAACAGTCTGTTTCCAGAACGATCACATTCCGCTGATGGAATCGTATCGTGACGCCGGTCCCGCCTACCCAACCGAAGTCATTGATGAATTCGCCACTATCACTTTTGTGCGCGACTGCGGAGCGGATAACGACAGCGTTATCGCCTGTGCCGCCAGCGAATTACCGGCTGATTTTCCGCAAAATCTAGCGTAATACGTCACGATATTAGGTGATATCAGAAAGGCAGCGGGCGCGATGAAATCGCGCCTGCTGTTTTTTACGAAGGGAAATTAATGCTTGATGATGTACATCGTGCGGCTGTACGCCACGTCTTCCGGGTTATCGATTGGGTAGCCTTTCAGCCACGGTTTAATCAGACGTCCGTTGGTGTACTGATAAATCGGCGCAATCGGTGCCTGAGCGGCAAGGATTTTCTCGGCTTCGTTATAGTCGTCATTACGCGCTTTTTCGGTCGTTTCCAGCGCCGCCTTGTTGATCACTTTGTCGTACGCCGGATCGTTAAAGCGGGAAATGTTTCCGCTGTGGGTGGAAGTCAGCAGCGACAGGAAGGTTGATGGCTCGTTGTAATCTCCAACCCAGGACGCGCGGATCACGTCAAAGTTGCCGGTGTTACGGCTGTCGATATAGGTTTTCCACTCCTGGTTTTGCAACTTCACATCAACGCCCAGATTCTTCTTCCACATCGACGCCACCGCGATGGCGATTTTCTGATGGTTTTCAGAAGTGTTGTACAGCAGCGTCAGTTTCAGCGGACGCCCCGGCCCATAGCCAGCGGCCGTTAGCAGCGTTTTCGCCTGCGCATTCAACTCTTCCTGACTCATTTTTTCCGCGGCCGTTGGCTGCGGTGTAAAGCCAGACGTCACGTCCGGGGTAAAGTGCCAGGCCGGTTTCTCACCGGTGCCGAGCACTTTGTCCGCCATAATGCGACGGTCAATGGTCATGCTCAACGCCAGACGCACGCGAGAATCTGCGGTTGGGCCTTTTTGGGTGTTAAACGCGTAGTAATACGTACCCAACTGCGGCGGCGTATAGACCTGGCCTGGGATCTCTTTCAGCAGCTGTTTGTACTGATTTTTTGGGAACGATTCGGTGATATCGATATCACCCGCCTGATAACGTTTCGTGGCGTTCGATTCCTGATTAATCGGCACAAACGTCACCTGCTTGAGGACGGTTTTGGCGTTATCCCAGTAGTTTGCGTTTGGCACAACCACCAGCTTTTCATTAACCACGCGCTCTTTCAGCACGTAAGCACCGTTACCAATCAGCTTGCCAGGACGGGTCCAGTTAGGATCGCTCTCGACGTTAGCTTTTTGCACCGGATAGAGGGAGAAGTTGGCGGTCAGGTTCACGAACCATGGCAGCGGTTTATCCAGCTGCACCCGCAGGGTTTTGGCATCGACTGCGGTTACACCGAGCTTATCCGGCGTCGCTTTGCCATCGATAATGTCCTGCGCATGGCTAATGCCCGCTAGCGCGGCGAACCAGGCAAACGGCGACGTCGTTTTAGGATCAACCAGACGCTGCCAGCTGTAGACAAAATCCTGTGCGGTAACCGGCGTGCCGTCGGACCATTTCGCGTCATCACGCAACGTGAAAGTCCAGGTGCGGTTATCGTTGGTCTGCCATTGGGTTGCCACGCCCGGGATAATATTGCCCTTCCCGTCCTGGTTCACCAGGCCTTCAAACAGGTCACGGATCACCTGAATTTCCGGTAACCCCACCGCCTTCGCCGGATCCAGCGACGCAGGCTCATCTTTAATGTGACGAACCAGCACCTGCTGCTGCGCCAGAACGGTTCCCTGCGGAACGTCGGCCGCAAAAGAAAGAGAAGAAACGCCACTCAGCGCCAGCGCAAAACAGATAGACGATACAGGAAACTTCATGGGATCCCCTTGCTCCAATAAACCCAACCTACGTAGTCGGGTAATTATTTGTTTCAACAGGAAGAAATGCAAATGACTTGTCGTATAAAATTGAAGGTGGTAGCGAAAAGGTGTCAGTAATGCACCCCATTGAGCCCTGAACAGGCACGAAGTCGTCACGGCGATTGTTCGCATGCTATTCGACCACTTCGTGATAGGATAAAACTTCGTCGTTAGAGACCACCGTCACTTCCCCTGATAGTGGCTTCAAATCACAGCCCCCTTTCTCAAAAGTTCGTCTCACGCACACGATGCTCTGCCCGGGAAATATGACTCTGTTTGTCTTCCCTCGCCGATCCCTGAAGTGCATTCCGACTCAACGTCGGTGTTCTATACTTAAGTGTTATTCCGGCAGCTGTTAAATCCCCGATGCCTCACGCCCATCTTGAGAGAACGTTTCTGAACTGATTTCGCAACTGCTCCTGCGCGTTCATGTCGCATCAGAGCAACGCTATGAAAATGAATCCCAAAGGGTGGCTGAGCCGCTCCCTGCCCCTGGTCAACGCCCCCGAACTCGTCCCGTTCCCGGCCAACGATCCCGCCGGTGAAAACAGCCTGCGGGCTGAACTCTTCTCTTCAGCCCAGATGGAACGCTTCGGCAAAAAGCTCGCCCGATCGCATAAATTATCCCCGGATAAATTGCCGTATTACCTGCTCAAGCGCCTGAGCGACAACGAAGCCATCATCACGCAAAACTGTTACGCGCTGAACGCCGGTAAAAAGGCCAGCATCATGCCCGCCGGGGAATGGCTGCTGGATAATTACTATCTGATCGAAGAGCAAATCCGCCTCGTCCGGCAACACCTGCCGAAAAACTTCGGTAAAGGCTTGCCAGCGCTGGCTTCGCCGCATCACTGTCCACGTATTTACGATATTGCCGCCGAAGCGATTGCTCACGGCGACGGACGCTGGGACCCGGCCAGCCTGACCATCTACATCAGCGCCTATCAGCAACATACCCAACTGACCTTAGGCGAAGTCTGGGCGCTGCCGGGCATGATGCGCCTGGCATTAATTGAAAACCTGCGCCGCGTCAGCATCGATGTGGTGAAAGCCCAACAGGAACGCAACCTGGCCGATAGCTGGGTGACGCGCATTTTTGAATGCGCAGAAAACGCGCCCGCCGACGTGATTTTGGTCATTGCCGATATGGCGCGCTCGCGTCCCCCGCTCAGCAGCGCGTTTGTCGCTGAACTGGTGCGCCGTCTACAGGGGCGCGGCAATATGCTGGCGCTGCCGCTCACCTGGATTGAGCAGCGTCTTGCCGAACAGGGCGTGACCACCGATGCCCTCATTCATCGTTTCAATCAACAGCTGGCAACCAGTCAGATTTCGGTCAGCAACAGCATTGCCGGTTTGCGGTTATTGAGCGAAACCAACTGGGCGGAATTCGCCGAAGCAATGAGCGTGGTGGAACAAACGCTGCGTCTCGACCCGGCAGGTGTGTATCCGCTGATGCATTTTGATACCCGCGACCACTATCGCCATGTGATTGAAATTCTCGCCCGAGGCAGCCGCGCCAGTGAGCCTGACGTCGCGCAACACGTTTTGACCCTCGCGGCCCAAACTGCGCCGGATAACCCAGGCCATCACATTGGCTATTGGTTGATGGGCGACGGACGTCAGCAGCTCGAAGTGGAGCTGGCGGCGGACACCTCGCGCTTTATTCGCCTGCGCCACAGCTTCAACCAAATCCCGCTGCTTTCCTGGCTTGGCAGTTTGAGTCTTTTGACGACGGCAGCAACGGCGGCAATCATGCACGACATGGCGCTGTCAGGCATGAACGCGCTGCTTATGCTGCTGACGGTGCCACTGGTCGTGGCGGTAAGCCAGCTGGTGAGCGACCTGCTCAGCGAAACGACCACCCGCTTTCGTCACCCGCGCCCGCTGCCACGGATGGACTTTTCCGCCGGGATCCCGCCGGAATCGGCGACTCTGGTGGTGATTCCATGCCTGCTGACCAGCCCTGAAAATATCACCAAGCTACTCACCAGCCTTGAAATCTGCTGGCTGGGCAATGAGCACGAACATCTGCGTTTTGCGCTCCTGACCGACCTCACCGATTCCGTCAGCGAAAACTCACCGGATAACAGCGCCCTACTCGAACAGGCCATTTCGCAAACTCAGACGCTGAACCGCCGTTATCCGGCGAACCGTCCGCGATTTTATCTGCTGCACCGCGCGCCCGAATGGAACCCGCCGCAGGGCGTCTGGATGGGATATGAGCGTAAACGTGGCAAACTGGCACTGCTGAATAGCTGGTTACGCCAACCCACCACGCAGTTTTCCAGTGCGATGGACCTGCCTGCCGAGCAGCTCCCCGAACGCATCAAATACGTGATTACCCTCGACAGTGATACCGTCCTGCCACGCGAAACAGCGCACAAGCTGGTTGCCACCATGGCGCACCCGCTCAACCGGCCCGAATACGACCCCGAGCGTCAGCGTGTGGTGAAAGGCTACGGTATTTTGCAGCCGGGGCTGGCGGAAGAGATGCCGCGCAATGGACAAGGCCGCTATGCCGCCTTGTGCAGCAGCATTCCGGGTAACAATCCTTACTCGATGATGTCTTCCGATATCTATCAGGATTTGTTTGGCGAAGGATCGTTTGTCGGCAAAGGCATTTATGACGTCGATGTCTTTGTGCAGGCCACCGCCAATACCTGCCCCGAAAATCTGGTCCTCAGCCATGATTTGCTGGAAGGATGCTACGCCCGCTCCGGGCTATTGAGCGAAGTCTTATTGTATGAGCAGTACCCAAACAACTATTTATCGGATGTGGCGCGGCGCACGCGCTGGATCCGTGGCGACTGGCAGTTGCTGAACTGGCTCAAACCGCGGGTGCGAAAAGCAGACGGCAGCCACGACAAAAACCCGTTATCCGCCCTCTCTTACTGGAAGCTTCTCGATAACCTGCGCCGTAGCCTGGTGGCCCCGTCTTTACTGGCGCTGCTGTTTAGTACCCTGCTATGGGTGCCCAATCCGCTGTACTGGCTGGGCGTGCTGGCGATGGTGTGGCTGCTGCCCACGGCGCTGGCGGTCACGCATGATCTGCTGCGTAAGCCTGCCCGTCGGCTGTTAACCCAGCACCTGCTGCTGGTGATGGCCGGGGCGCTGAAACGCCTTTCCCGCGTCGGACTGAATTTCATCACCCTGCCGCACGAGGCCGGGTATTCGCTGTACGCCATCGCCGTCACGCTGTGGCGGCTGGGCTTCAGCCAGCGCAATCTCAGTCAGTGGGTCAGTTTTAGCCCGGATAACGACTTGTCCAAAACGTCACCCATCCGCTTTTACCTGGCGATGTGGCTGAACGTGGTCGCCGGTGTGGCATTAACGGTGCTCACCGCGCACGTTGCGCCGTGGTTCTCGACCGTTGCGCTGCCCGTAGGCATCATCTGGTGCCTGGCCCCGCTGCTGTTAAGTTGGCTGAGCCGCCAGCCTGCGCGTAAAACGTTCTCGCCGAACAAAGAACAAAAACAGTTATTACGCCAGACCAGCCGTGAAATCTGGGCCTTCTTTGAGACCTTCGCCAACGCCAAAGAAAACGGGCTACCGCCGGATAACTATCAGGAAATCCCGCAGCCCATTGTTGCGCACCGCACCTCCCCGACCAACATTGGCCTGTCGCTGATGGCCAACCTGACTGCCTGGGATTTTGGCTATCTGCCGATTGGCGAAGTGCTGCAACGCATCACGCTGACCCTCGATTCGCTCGATAAAATGGAGCATTTCCGCGGGCATTTGTATAACTGGTATGACACGCGCACCCTGGCCCCGCTCAGCCCGCGCTACGTCTCCAGCGTCGACAGCGGCAATATGGCCGGGCATTTACTGACCCTGCGCGAAGGACTGTCGGCAATGCGCAATCAGCCGATATTAAACGGCGCACAAGTGCTCGCCGGGTTGGACGATACGCTGGCTATTCTTGAAAAACACTGGGGCCAGAGCACCCCGACCGGGCTACGCTTGCTGCGTCAGCATTGCCATAGCGCCGCAGGGCTGACTCCGGCTGAGCTGTTTACCGAACTGAAATGGATGCGCAGCCAAAGCAATCATCTGCACGCCCTGTGCAATCATGAAGACCCAGTGGTGGTGCGCTGGATTGAACGCCTTCAGCGTCAGTTGGTGATGTTGTGCCACGAATGGACGCACCTGCTCGGCTGGTTAACCTCGGCGTATGACGCGCAGACGCTGCCGTCATTGAGCTGGCTGGCGCAGGCGAAGCATACCGGCGAAGGCTCACCGCCGGCCTCTGTTATTTCACTGGCCCGTATGCGGCTGGATATCATTACCGAGCTCGAACAGCGGCTGAATGAGCATGCGCAAATGGATTTCACCTTCCTGTACAGCGAGGTGACCAACCTCCTCAGCATCGGCTACAACTGCGACACCAATATGGCGGATAAAAGCCATTATGACCTGCTGCCGTCCGAAATTCGGCTGACCAGTTTCCTCGCCATCGCCACCAATCAGCTGCCGCTCAAAAGCTGGTTCGCACTTGGGCGGCTTTTCACCACCATTGATAACGAAACCGCGCTGATGTCATGGAGCGGTTCGATGTTTGAATATCTGATGCCGAACCTGGTGATGCCGACCTGGCCGGGCAGCCTGCTGGATGAGATGAGTCAGTCGGCGGTCATGCGCCAGATTGACTGGGGCAAAGAGCGCGGCGTGCCGTGGGGCGTGTCCGAGTCTGGCTACCATGCGTTTGACGTTCAGCAGAATTATCAGTATCAGGCCTTCGGCGTGCCCGGTCTCGGGCTGCGGCGCGGGCTGGCCGACGATATGGTGGTCGCGCCGTACGCCACGCTGTTAGCGTTGATGATTTCACCGCAAAAAGCCTGTGAAAACCTGGCCCGTCTGGAGAAAATCGGCGCGCGCGGTGAATACGGGTTTTATGAAGCGCTGGATTACACCTCGTCGCGTCTCGCCACCGGGCAGCTGTATGCCGTGGTGCAGTCATGGATGGCGCATCACCAGGGCATGGCGTTTCAGGCGTTGGGGCACGTACTGCTCGACGCGCCCATGGTCGACCGGTTTATGGCCAGCACCGCGTTTCAGTCGGCGAGTCTGCTGCTGCAAGAGCGCGTGCCGGATGCGGTGGATCTCTACAGCCCTCGCCGTCATTTTGAGTCGCATGAAGGCCGGGTTAAACCGGTGCGTTACGAGCCGCGTATTTTTACCGGCGCGGACAGCCTGGTGCCCGAAGTTCAGCTGTTGTCCAACAGCCATTATCACCTGATGATAACCCATACCGGCGGCAGCTATAGCCGCTGGAACGATCTGGCCCTGACCCGCTGGCGGAGCGATACCACCCGCGATAACTGGGGATCGTTCTGCTATATCCGTGATACGCAGACCGGCGAGCTGTGGAGCAATAGCTGGCAGCCGGTCGGCGATATCGACAGCAACGACGAGGTTATCTTTACCGACGCGGGCGCGGAGTTCAGGCGCACCCTCGGTAACCTGAGCCTCAAAACGCAGATTGTGGTGTCGCCGGAAGACGATATTGAACTGCGCCGTATCACGCTGCTGAACCGTGGCCGCCAGCCGCGCACCCTCGACCTGACGACCTACGCCGAAGTGGTGCTGGCCCCTGCGACCAGCGACCAGGCGCACCCGGCGTTCAGCAATTTGTTTATCCAGACGGAGCTGATTACCGAGCAAAGCGCCATTTTGTGCCACCGTCGGCCTCGCTCGCCGGATGAAAAAAGCCCGTGGCTGTGTCACATGATGGTGGTTCATGGCGGAAACCAAAGTGACGTGTCGTTTGAGACCAATCGGGCGAATTTCCTCGGGCGAGGCAGAGGCCCGGCAAATGCGCTGGCGGCTCATCAAAGCGGGCCGCTCAGCAACACCTCTGGTTCCGTGCTGGATCCGATGCTGGCTATCCGCCAGACCATTACCCTGCAACCGGGCCAGCCCGTCACCGTCGATATCGTGTATGGCGTGAGTGAAAACCGCGCGCAAAGCCTGGCGCTGCTGGAAAAATACCGCGATCACCCGATCGCCGATCGCGTGTTCGAACTCGCCTGGTCGCACAGCCTGGTGGTTTTGCGCCAAATCAACGCCAACGAAGATGACGCCGCGCTGTTTAACCGTCTTGCCAGCGCCATTGTTTATCCGTGCCAGGAGCTGCGTGCCGACAGCCGCGATATCAGCCGTAACCGTCGCGGGCAGTCCGGTTTGTGGGGTTGGGCGATTTCCGGCGATCTGCCGATTGTGCTGCTCACCATCACCAGCGAGGAAAGCCTTCTCTCGGTCACCACCCTAATTCAGGCGCACCGATACTGGCGGCTGAAAGGGCTGGCAGCGGATTTGGTTATTCTCAATAACAGCCCCGGCGGTTATCAGCAGGGGCTGCAAAACACGATAATGGATTTGATTTACGCCGGGTCGGAAGCCAGCCAGTTGGATAAATCCGGCGGGATTTTTGTGCGCAACGGCGAGCACCTGTCGGCTGAAGACAAGCTACTGTTGATGAGCGTGGCGCATCTGTATCTCGATGACCGCTCGGGCAGTCTGAATGAACAGCTCGATCAGCGTATTCATACCTTAAAAGCGCTCCCGCGGCCGTTCGTGCCGCAGGTAGGCCCTGGCGACAACCTGCATATTCCGTGGTCACCCGACACCCGTCAGCTATTGCATTTCAACGGTCACGGCGGATTTTCGCAGGATGGTCGCGAATACCAGATTGTGCTCCGGGAGAATCAACCGACGCCCGCACCGTGGTCAAACGTGCTGGCAAACGCCCGGTTCGGCAGCGTGCTGTCTGAGGCGGGCCAGGCCTACAGCTGGTATGAGAACGCGCATGAATACCGACTCACGCCGTGGGAAAACGATCCGATCAGCGATCGCAGCGGCGAAGCGTTTTATCTGCGTGATGAAGAGAGCGGCGTGTACTGGTCGCCGACCACCCTGCCGGTGCGCGGCGAGGGGGATTATCTCTCCCGGCATGGATTTGGCTACAGCGTATTCGCCCATCGCGAAAGCGGCATCGACAGTGAACTGACCATTTTGGTAGCCGAAGAAGCCCCGGTTAAATTGGCTATTCTAACGCTCAGCAACAACTCCGGTCGCCCACGTAAACTCTCGGTCACCGGGTTTGCAGAATGGACTCTCGGCGAGTCACGCACCCGCTCTACCCTGCATATTGTCACCCATGAAGCCAGCGTGAGCGGCGGCTGCGGCGTGATGGCGAATAACTTTTACGGCGCGGACGGCGGCGGTCGCACGGCCTTTTTTGCCGTCAGCGGCGTGCACTGCTCGTTGACGGGCGATCGGCGGGAATTTATCGGGCGAAACGGTTCTCTGGAAAAACCGGCCGCGATGAATTTACGCTGG
>Ga0079104_1001230_pt1 | contig 18052 bp, 18 predicted proteins | sample MedtruBG_FD_76829 | JGI IMG/M metagenome (GOLD analysis project Ga0079104, IMG submission 76829) | Root nodule microbial communities of legume samples collected from California, USA - Medicago truncatula BG | ecosystem: Host-associated > Plants > Roots > Nodule | place: USA: California...
CGGATGGTTATAAGATCGAACTGATTGAAGCCAAAGACGCCGGTAAAGGTCTTGGTCACTAAGACTCCCTGGGTGCTACGGCACCCATTTTTTTGCTCCCGCCTCTGCTGCAACCGCTGGCAAAATTTGCCATAATGCGCGCTACTTTTTGTAAGCCTAAGAGATACTGATGTCCGACAACGCTCAACGTAATGCACTGTGCGACCGCTTCCGTGGTTTTTATCCTGTAGTTATAGATGTAGAAACAGCGGGCTTTAACGCCAAAACGGATGCGCTGCTGGAAGTCGCCGCCGTGACGTTAAAAATGGACGAAGATGGCTGGTTGATGCCGGACAGCACATTGCATTTCCATGTTGAACCGTTTGAAGGCGCGAATCTGGTCCCCGAAGCGCTGGCGTTTAATGGCATTGATCCGAATGACCCTGAGCGCGGTGCCGTCAGCGAATACGACGCCCTGCACGCCATTTATAAAGAAATACGTAAAGGCATGAAGGACCAGGAGTGCAATCGGGCAATCATGGTGGCGCACAACGCGACCTTTGATCACAGCTTTATGATGGCTGCCTCTGAGCGCGCCGGGCTGAAACGCAATCCATTCCACCCGTTTGTGACGTTTGATACCGCTGCCCTGAGCGGGCTGGCACTGGGGCAAACCGTATTGTCGAAAGCCTGCCTGGCCGCAGGAATGGAATTTGACGGCAACAAAGCGCACTCTGCTCTTTACGACACCGAACAGACAGCGCAGCTGTTTTGCGAAATCGTCAACCGCTGGAAGCGCCTGGGCGGCTGGCCGTTACCGCTGCCTGAAGGTGAAAGCGAAGAATAAAAAAAAAGCGACCGAGGGTCGCTTTTTTATTGCTAGTCAAAAACTTACTCAGCGCTGCTCTGCTCGTCATCTTTGTACTTTGCAGCCGTCTCTTTGATCAGCTGCTGCAGTTCGCCACGCTGGTACATCTCAATCAGGATGTCACAGCCGCCAACCAGCTCGCCGTCAATCCACAGCTGTGGGAAGGTCGGCCAGTTTGCGTACTTTGGCAGCTCGGCGCGGATATCCGGGTTTTGCAGAATATCAACGTAAGCAAAACGTTCGCCACAGGCAGACAGGGCCTGAACCGCCTGAGCAGAGAAACCACAGCTTGGCAGTTTCGGGGAACCCTTCATATACAGAAGGATTGGGTTCTCGGCGATTTGGGTCTGGATTTTCTCAAGAGTCGTACTCATATCTTGCTTCCTTAAACTTCTTTTTATGGCTGTAGTCGCTAAGTGTAACGTCAACGACGGCTGTCAGAAAATAACATTTTGTTCACGATAATGCATTTTACCTCTGACGTTTTGAAGTTGCCTTAAAAATATGCCTTTATCGGCCTGCACCGCGTAAACATGAGCATTTTCCGAGCATGTTATGTCCAGCTTGACGCATTTTTTTGCAGTCGCTAACGAAACTGTGCATCAGATACAAAAACACTATTAACAATTAATGTTTTTATGCATTAGAATCGATTCGTTTTGTCAATCATACCCAGGCATGACCGTTTGCCTGCCTAACAGAGGAATGCTCAGTGGCGCGGATAAATAAAGTCTCGATCACGCTCTGTGCTTTGCTGTTTACATCGTTGTCCATTACGCCTTTGTCCCACGCATCCGAACAGGCGCGCACGTCTGCATCGCAAAAGTCCCACCAGGCGAAAGCAGACCGTAAAAAGAAAACGACCAGCAGCAAAACCAAATCAACGGCCAAAACTTCCAGTAAAAAGAAAACCAGCACCCTTAAGAAAACAACGACCGCCAAAAGTAAAAAAACATCCGCAGTCAGTAAAACCGCCTCCACCCGCAAAATTCATAGCCCCGCGCTGAAAACCGCCTCCGTTAAAATGGCGCAGAAATGCAGCGTGCGTAAAGGCCATAAAAAGAAATGCGTTAGCGAAGACGTGAAACCGTTAACCATTGCAGATGCACACAAAGCGCGAGTGCAGAAAGCCAAAAAAACGGCGATGAATAAATTGATGGGCCAGATTGGCAAACCCTACCGTTGGGGCGGCACTTCGCCGCGCACCGGTTTCGATTGCAGCGGTCTGGTTTATTACGCCTATAAAGATTTAGTGAAATTCCGTATTCCTCGTACCGCGAATGAAATGTATCACCTGCGTGATGCGCGCTCCGTTAACCGGGGTGAGCTGCAAAGCGGCGATCTGGTGTTCTTCCGCACCCGCGGACGTGGCACTGCCGATCACGTTGGCGTTTACGTCGGCAACGGCAAGTTTATTCAGTCCCCGCGCACCGGTCGCGATATCCAGATTACCTCTCTGAGCGAAGATTACTGGGCGAACCACTACGTTGGCGCACGCCGCGTGATGACGCCTAAAACGATTCGCTGATCCCTGCCCTGTCGATCTCCCGACAGGGTAAGTTCTTCTTTAGCCACATCTTTTAATTTGCTACCCTATCCTTACTCAATACAGGGTTATTGAGTCATAAAATAATAGGGAGAATAAGCAATGTCATTCGAATTACCTGCATTACCGTATGCAAAAGACGCCCTGGCGCCACACATCTCGGTAGAAACGCTGGAATACCATTACGGTAAACATCACCAGACGTATGTTACCAACCTCAACAACCTGATCAAAGGCACTGCGTTTGAAGGCAAAACGCTGGAAGAGATCGTTCGCACTTCTGAAGCGGGTGTTTTCAACAATGCTGCACAGGTGTGGAACCACACGTTTTACTGGAACTGCCTGGCACCGAATGCCGGTGGCGAGCCAACCGGTGACGTCGCAGCCGCCATCAACGCAAGCTTCGGTAGCTTTGCTGACTTTAAAGCGCAGTTCACCGATGCCGCTGTTAAAAACTTCGGCGCTGGCTGGACCTGGCTTGTGAAAAATGCAGATGGCACACTGGCTATCGTTTCTACGTCTAACGCGGGTACTCCGCTGACGACTGACGCCAAACCGCTGCTGACCGTAGATGTGTGGGAACATGCCTACTACATTGACTACCGTAACGCCCGCCCGAACTATCTCGAGCATTTCTGGGCGCTGGTAAACTGGGAATTTGTCGCGAAGAACCTGGCGGCGTAATCTCTTGCCCGGCGGCTATTAATTATCCGCCGGGCACATATCATCAATGGCTGGAATACACTTCTTCAGGCTGACGACGCCCCGTAAACAGCACCACCAGAAGCGCAACCCCGGCGATAATCGCCCCCATCACCGGCACGAAGGTATAACCCAGACCGCCGGAAATCACCGCCCCGCCCGCCGCTGCGCCCAACGCATTACCCAGATTGAACGCCCCGATATTGACCGATGACGACAGGCCTGGTGCTTCGTGTGCCACACGCATTACGCGCATTTGCAGCGGAGGCACCACTGCGAAGGTCGCCGCACCCCAGATAACCATACTCACCGCCGCGCCGATTTCGTTTTGCGCCAGCCACGGGATAGACGCCATGATCACGATCAGTAGTGTCAGGAAGCCTTTCAGCGTGGCGGTCACGGAGCGGTCAGCAAACTTGCCGCCCAGATAGTTACCGAGAGAGAAGCCGATACCAATCAGCACCAGCATGGCGGTGACGAACAGCGGTGTCGCATGGGTAATGGTGTGCAGCACTGGCGAAATATAGGTGTAGAGCGTGAACATCGCCCCGGCCCCGAGCACGGTCGTCAACAGCGCCGTCAGCACCTGCGGACGCACCAGAACCGACAGTTCCTTTTTCACGTCCGGGCGTTCACCGCTGCTGCCCTTCGGCAAGGAGAACCACAGGCTGACCATCGCCACCAGGCCGAGTCCGGCCGTCGCGAGGAACGACATCCGCCAGCCGATGGTTTCACCGAGCCAGGTCGCGGCCGGAACGCCGCCGATATTGGCAATCGTCAGCCCCATAAACATGGTCGCCACCGCGCTGGCCTGCTTGTGCTTAGGCACTACGCTGGCAGCCACCACCGAGCCGAGGCCGAAGAAGGCCCCGTGATTAAGGCTGGTAATAATGCGCGACAGCAGTAGCGTGGTGTAATCCGGCGCAATCGCCGACAGCACGTTGCCGAGCGTGAAAATGGCCATCAGGAAAATGAGCGCATTACGACGCGCGCGATGTGAAAGCAGCAGCGTCATCAACGGCGCACCGACCATCACACCAATGGCATAGGCGCTGATCAGCATTCCGGCGGCGGGAATCGACACGTCCACACCTTTGGCGATGACGGGCAGCAGGCCCATTGGCGAAAACTCAGTGGTACCTATGCCAAATGCCCCAATAGCCAGTGCCAGCAGAGGGAAATTGATTTTCATGTAACGACTCCGGTAAGCCATCTCGATGAGACAGTGCGAAAGCAGAAGTCAAAAGCATGACATCAATCACAAAAAAACAGAAGTAAACAAAATGGCAAAAGTTTATTGCGAATTTGATAACAATCAGAAAGGAAAGTAAGAAGGAGGAAGAGAGCTCTCCCTCCGGATAAATCAGTGCAGTACAGCAGTCAGCCCGGCAGAAACTATCAGTGCCAGAGCGATAACGGTGGTCATAAGAGAGAGCTTCAGGTCGGTACTCATCAATTTTTCTCCTTTTAATCCCCACAACAAAAGTGAGCTTGCTCATTTTTGCACAAACATACGCAAAAATCTTCCAGGTTTTAAGCTCATAGCGATTTTTCTCTTTCCCTTTGCCTCAGAATCAGACAAAATTCCACGCTAATTTAAAAGCGTACCAGCCATTGACCCCCTCCCGTCGTCCTGTCTGTATCCCGGCGTACTGCAATTCAATTGAATTGTGTTAAGGGTGTGTAAAGGCAAACGTTTTCGTGTCGATAATCAGGCGTAAGGAAAGGGTCTGGAGTGAGAACGAATGGCAACTATTAAAGATGTAGCGAAGCGCGCAAACGTTTCCACTACAACTGTTTCACATGTAATTAACAAAACACGTTTCGTGGCGGAAGAGACCCGCAACGCGGTGTGGGCAGCCATTAAAGAGCTGCACTACTCCCCAAGCGCCGTGGCGCGCAGCCTGAAGGTGAATCACACCAAAACAATCGGCCTGCTGGCTACCAGCAGCGAAGCCGCCTATTTTGCTGAAATCATTGAAGCCGTTGAGAAAAACTGCTTCGAGAAAGGCTATACCCTGATCCTGGGTAACGCCTGGAACAACCTGGAAAAGCAGCGAGCCTATCTTTCAATGATGGCGCAAAAGCGTGTCGATGGCCTGTTGGTGATGTGTTCCGAATACCCGCAATCGGTGCTCGAGATGCTGGAAGAGTACCGTCACATCCCGATGGTGGTGATGGACTGGGGCGAATCTAAGGCTGATTTTACCGACTCGGTGAATGATAACGCGTTCCAGGGTGGCTATCTTGCCGGACGCTATCTGGTCGAACGCGGTCATCGTGAAATCGGCGTCATTCCTGGGCCATTGGAGCGCAACACTGGCGCCGGACGTCTGGCGGGCTTCATGAAAGCCATGGAAGAAGCGCAAATCAGCGTGCCTGAAAACTGGATTGTACAGGGTGATTTCGAGCCGGAATCCGGCTATCGCGCCATGCAGCAAATTCTTGCGCAACAGCCACGCCCAACGGCCGTGTTCTGCGGCGGTGACATTATGGCGATGGGTGCGTTGTGTGCCGCAGACGAAATGGGCCTGCGCGTTCCACAGGATATTTCGGTCATTGGCTACGATAACGTGCGCAATGCGCGCTTCTTTACCCCTGCCCTGACCACCATCCACCAGCCGAAGGATTCGCTGGGTGAAACGGCCTTCGATATGCTGCTGGATCGTATCGTCAATAAGCGTGAAGAGTCGCAGTCGATTGAGGTGCATCCGCGCCTGATTGAGCGCCGCTCGGTCGCCGACGGTCCGTTCCGCGACTATCGCCGTTAATGCACTCTCAGGAGCCGGTTAGTCCGGCTCCTGTAACCACTCTTTATTCAACGTTTCACTGTCCCCTAAATACTCCAGCAGCCAGCTCAGCGCTGGTGACATATCATTTTGTTGCCAGGTCAGGCAGCACGCCGCATCCGGGAAGGGATTTTCCAGCTCCAGCGCCACCCACTCACCGCTGTCGATATACGGTCGCGCAAAATGCGTGGGCACCATTCCGGCACACAGCCCAGCAGAAAGACAGGTTGCGGAGGATTCCCAGTCCGGTACCACAATCCGTTTTTGGTTATCCAGCAGCCAGGTGATGCGTTTCGGCAGCGATCGCGACGTATCTTCCCGCACCAGCGCCGGCCAGTTGCGCAACACATCATCGCTGAGCGGGCCAGGCACCTGCGCCAGCGGATGCTGACTCGACACCACGCAGTTCCAGCTCAGCATCCCCATATCGCGAAACGCGTAACGTCCCCCGACCGGGATCGCCTGGGTGGCCCCGATAGCCAGTTCTACGCGACCGTCGGATAACGCATCCCACACCCCGTTGAACACTTCCTGGAAAACGCACAGTTCGACATCCTGAAAGTGGCGATAGAAATCGACAATCATCTGTCGGGTGCGTTCCGGGCGTACAATGTTGTCCACCGCGATTGCCAGACTGCCACGCCAGCCGTTGGCTATCTGCTGGCACTGCTGACGGGTGATCTGCATTTTTTTGATAACAGAGCGCCCCTCTTTCAAAAAGCAGGCACCCGCTGGGGTTAATTCCACGTCACGATGACGCCGTTCGAACAGCGGAACCGCCAGCCATTCCTCCAGCTGACGCACGGTATAGCTGATCGCAGAAGGCACACGGTGCAACTCCTGCGCGGCTGCGCTGAAGCTCCCGTTACGTGCGACGGCGTCCACGACTTCAAGTGAATATTCTGACCACATAGGCTGCCTGCAAAAAATTTGAACTCACCCGACAAATATTAGCGGTTCACAAGCGAACTTGCACTCCCTACACTCTGCTGCCATCGACACCTGTAACGAGAAAGAAAATGAATAAGCAACCTGGGAAAGGATTTTTGTGCTGGCTGGCTGGCCTGAGCGTACTCGGTTTTCTCGCAACCGATATGTATCTGCCCGCTTTTGCCGCCATTCAGAATGATTTACAAACGCCTGCCGCCGCCGTCAGCGCCAGCCTGAGTCTGTTCCTGGCCGGTTTCGCCCTCGCCCAGCTGATATGGGGCCCGCTGTCTGACCGTTACGGTCGTAAACCGATTCTGCTGACCGGCCTGGCGATTTTCGCCGTTGGCTGTTTGGGCATGCTGTGGGTCCGCGATGCAACCCTGATGCTGGTGCTGCGCTTTGTGCAGGCCGTCGGCGTCTGTGCCGCCACCGTCACCTGGCAGGCGATGGTTACCGATTATTATCCAGCCCAGCGCACCAACCGTGTCTTCGCGACGATCATGCCGCTGGTTGGGCTTTCCCCGGCTCTGGCACCGCTGCTGGGCAGCTGGATCCTGCATCATTTCGAATGGCAGGCCATTTTTGCCACCCTGTTCGGTATTACGCTGCTGCTGATGCTGCCTGCGCTGCGTCTGCAAAAACCCGTGCGCGTCGTGCATAAAGAAGAACAGCCGCTGACCTTCCTGACGCTTCTGCGCTCGAAAGATTATCGTGGCAACGTGCTGATTTACGCCGCCTGTTCCGCCAGCTTCTTCGCGTGGCTGACCGGCTCGCCGTTTATTCTGAGTGCCATGGGTTACGGTCCGACGGTGATTGGCCTGAGCTACGTGCCGCAGACCATCGCTTTCCTGATTGGGGGCTATGGCTGTCGCTCCGCCCTGCAAAAATGGAATGGACAACAGATGCTGCCGTGGCTGCTGCTGGCCTTCGCTGTAAGCGTGGCGGGCACCTTTGCTGTCGGCCTGACCGCAGGCAGCTCACTGACTACCCTGCTGATTCCTTTCTGCCTGATGGCAATGGCCAACGGCGCGATTTACCCTATCGTTGTGGCTCAGGCGCTGCGCCCGTTCCCACACGCCACAGGGCGCGCGGCAGCGATGCAAAACACATTGCAGTTGGGTCTGTGTTTCCTCGCAAGCCTGGTGGTTTCTACCCTGATCTCCACCCCGCTGCTGACCACCACCAGCGTGATGATGGCCACTGTAGTTCTGGCAGGCTGGGGTTACCGGATGCAGTTTGTTGCACAACGTGATGAAAACGCCGGTTCAAACGAAGAATCACACGCATAGTATCGTTAGCGACTATGTAACAATTCAGTGATTAGTTTGCTAAGAATTTTTTATTGAATCACTCATTTTTGCGGCCTATACTGATTTCGGTAACACATAAATACGATAAATATTAGCGATTAACGGGGGAACGGATCTCCTCCGATTAACCACGGAAGGCCTTTCGGTAAGGGTTATCTCCCTTCCTCTGTTTTACGTCGGATAGCAGACTTACGGATATTCCGTGAGAGTTCTCACACAACCAAAAAAGCGTCTACGCTGTTTTAAGGTTCTGATCACAAGCCGCGTGATGGAGAAGCTATGAGTTCATCGTGTATAGAAGAAGTAAATGTGCCTGATGATGACTGGTACCGTATTGTTAATGAATTACTGAACCGCGCCGGCGTCAGGGTGAATGGTTCTGCTCCCTCAGATATCCGGGTCAATAATCCCCTCTTCTTTAAACGCGTGCTGCAGGAAGGGTCGCTGGGATTAGGCGAAAGCTATATGGACGGCTGGTGGGAGTGCGAACGGCTCGATGTATTTTTTCACAATGTGCTTCGTGCCGGTCTGGAAAGCCAACTCCCCCACCATCTGAAAGACACGCTACGTGTCGCAGGCGCCCGTCTGCTCAATCTTCAAAGTAAAAAACGCGCCTGGATAGTGGGCAAAGAGCATTACGATTTGGGCAACGATTTATTCACTCGGATGCTCGACCCATTTATGCAATATTCCTGCGCGTACTGGAAAGAGGCGGAAACGCTGGAGCAGGCTCAGCAGGCGAAACTGGACCTCATTTGCCAGAAGCTGCATTTGCAGCCCGGCATGCGGGTTCTGGATATCGGCTGTGGCTGGGGCGGGCTGGCGCATTTTATGGCGAAACATTACGGCGTGAGCGTCGTCGGTGTGACCATTTCGGCTGAACAGCAGAAGTTGGCCCAGGCGCGCTGCGAAGGGCTGGACGTGCAAATCCTGTTGCAGGATTATCGAGATTTGCAGGATCAGTTTGACCGTATCGTCTCTGTCGGTATGTTTGAGCACGTTGGTCCGAAAAATTACGCCACCTATTTCGACGTGGTGGACCGTAATCTGACGCCTGACGGCCTGTTTTTGCTGCACACCATCGGGTCGAAGAAAACGGATAACAATGTCGATCCGTGGATCAACAAATACATCTTCCCGAATGGCTGCCTGCCTTCCGTACGTCAGATTGCCAACGCCAGTGAACCGCACTTTGTGATGGAAGACTGGCACAACTTTGGCGCCGATTACGACACCACATTGATGGCCTGGCATACGCGTTTCCTGCACAGCTGGCCGGAAATTGCTGACAACTATTCAGAGCGTTTCAGAAGGATGTTCTCTTATTATCTGAACGCCTGTGCCGGGGCATTCCGTGCCCGCGACATTCAACTCTGGCAGGTGGTTTTCACCCGCGGAGCCGAAGGGGGTTTACGCGTTGCAAGATAAAACAAACCCCGGCTTGCCGTAATGCCGATCAGTTAAGTCTCGGTCGAGCGATCCAGTGGTTGTGTAAGAATCCGTAATCTCTCCTGAGATTACGGATTCTTTTATGTTATTCAGCCAGGCCTTAGATACCGTCCATAAATTTTCTCCGCAGGAGTTTACTGCCCTTGCAACCTGCTTTCTCCTGAACTGATTGATATTTCCTAGCTGCCACCGGGGTCGTCATTCTGCGTAAGCGTCGTCAATCCATGGAACAACAAGCCTGCTGCGCTATGCCCGTTTCAGCGTGTTTAGCAAGAAACGGGCCTGCCGTATCGTCTGACCATGTGTCACCCTTTCTGATCCCTGCTCACCCATTCGCTTGGTACTAATCTGAAAAGCCATTAAAACAACAACGTAAATGCTTCGAATTGAGAGGAAAATTCAAGATTTTCCGATACTGGCCGTTTTAACTTCATACACTCAAAAAGGAGTCAATATGCCAGGACACGTAACAATGAGTGCGCGACATATAATACAGCTCAATGTTTATAGCAATGAACCATGCTCGTTATTATAATTGAATTGAAGAATATGTTATAATCATGAGCGTGATGAACAACACTCATGATTATAATTCAAAAAAAATATAGACAGGAAAGTAGTTGCCGCTATTCTAGATGCGAAAATGTGTTTTTTCTTGGCAAAGGATGCATCATGGAAACTAATGAAACAAATTCGAAACATAAGTTCTATACCATTACAGCGAATTCTGTTGATGAGCTTGTAAGAAGTGGAATATATTACATACTTTCTGAAGGTGAATTAATTTCCTCGCGAGCTGGTGATGCACAACAGGCCTACGGGGTAAACTATTTATTAAAGCAACCAATGAATAGACTCCATACCACAAGGCCTGGAGCAGTTAGTTATCTGGCAAGAGAGTTCGTCGCTTACTTTAAGGGAAGTTTAAAAGCTGAGGATGGTCTGGCAAAAGCCTCTAAATTCTGGATGAGTCTAACAGATGAAAATGGCAACGTAAATTCAAACTATGGATACTATGTATTTTATGAGTTTGTAGAGGGTCATGGGAACCAGTATAACTGGGTCAAACATGTTCTTATGGCTAACCGAGATACGCGTCGAGCTATTATCAATATAAATCAGAGTTATCATAAATCTGACACGAAAGATTTCCCTTGTACGATTGGCATTCAGTTTTACATAAAAAATAATGTACTCCACTGTGAAACCACCTCCAGAAGCACCGACATCATTACTGGATTACCATATGACATGGGATTTTTCTCTTTTATTCATGAATTGATGTGGAAAGACTTATGTCAGAGTGGGATGACGGATCTTGAATTAGGAACAACCGTCATGAAAACAACCTTTACTCAAATATACAATAAAACCCTTCAAAAAGCCCATGAAGTAATCGAATGTCACTTCATCAGTAAAAGCCAAGAAACAATGCCGTTAATTGAGTCAGCAAAAGATACCATTTCCGATATTTTAAATGGCGAGCAAAACACATCTATTATTAAATGGGTGCGTTCACATGCAGAATAAACATTTTGTTATTGCCTTATGCTCCGAGAATAGTGCAAAAATAAAAGCAACAAAAGAAATATGCAGCCTGACATTTCGTAATTTCTCGCTGAGATGTTATGCCGTGTCTTCTGGAGTGAGTGAAACACCTGATTCAGACGAAGAAGCTCTGGTGGGCTGCCACCAGCGTATAGAAAATCTGCTATATGAATTAAATGGTGAGGCTGATTTAATCATCGCTCTTGAGGGACTTACTGAAAAAAACTCTTTTGGAACGTTTCTGTATGGCTGGGCAGTACTTAAACATGTTTCTAGCGGAAAAACGTTTTATGGTTGTAGCGGTAAAATCATGTTGCCAGACGACGTTGCCAGTGGTCTTTCACGCAACAGGAAGCTTTCTGATTTGGTGCTGGAAAAATTCATTTCGATACCTAAGGAAGATCTCGAACGGCTTGGCACAAACGGGGTACTTACTGACGGGATGTATACTCGTTCAGATGAATTTAGTACTGCTCTACGATGCGCATTGGGTTCTATGATTGCAGAACAGAATGCGATGATTTTATAAACATAGGACCGCATCCCTCCCATCCGGATGGGAGGGATGCGGTTTTGCTCCATTAGCAGGAGTTGATTTGTGAAAATGAAGACCCTCTTTAAGGGGATTAAATACTTAGATTCTTCCACTATGTTACTCATCACTGGCGATATCTATATTAAGGACGGTGTTATCGTCGAAGTAGGGAAAAGCCTATCAGTAAGTGAAGATGTTACTGTCATAGATTCAGAGCATCTTATTGCGTTTCCGGGGCTTGTTAATGCGCACCTGCATCCTAGTAAAGAAATTTACGGTAGCATTCTTGATACATCGCCAATCGATGTTGTTCTGGATTCTGTTCATAAAAATAATGAAATGGAAACACCTGAAGGTCAGTATGCTGCTGCGCTTAAGGCCCTTACAGCTGGGATTAAAACGGGTGTAACAACTTTTGGTCTGTTCACAAGCCGGGCTGACCTTGATATCAAGGCAGCAAAGCTTGCAGGATGCCGTTGCGTTGTGAATTTTTGTCAAAGCAATACATGGGTTGGAAAAGGACATAAGCCTCAACATAGCTCAGTTGATGATGCACTTGATAAGTTGGATTCAGCCCTTTCGCTTTACCAGAATGCATTAATTTCAGTTACCCCCGCAACGGCGTCGGAGCTATCAGCGGATGATTTCCTTCTTTTAGCATTGCATTCTGTAGCAAAACAAAATAACACGCCATTCGTGCTTCATGTTCATGAAGGTGTAATACAGGTCGAACTGCATACTCGTAAGTATGGTAAAAGTGGCATTCAACGATTAGCTGATTTAAATATACTCGATCAAAGTACAACCCTAGTGCATTGTTGTCATCTTTCCCTAGAAGATATCAGACTACTCAAAGCAAGCCAGTCACAGATAATCCATTGTCCAATAAGTAATAGCTTTGTCGGGGCCGGCACGCTTCCAATTTCTGAACTGAAGAGTGATTTGAATATCGGGTTGGGAACAGATGCAGCAATGGTGAATCCAGGGAATAATCTCGCTTTTGATGCTATGTTTGCCTTGTATCATCATGGTGATGATGATTTTAGTAAGAAAATAACAGCCGCAAAATTGCTTCATATGTTAACTGAAGGTGGGGCGAAAACGCTTGGCTTGAAAAATGTCGGGAAAATAGAAAACAACTTCAAAGCAGATTTGATTTTCTTTGAAAAATCAGAGATAGACTCTGATTATATCAACACACCTGTTTCGCTATTGAAGTTATTAAACATTGAAAACCCTTCCATGGTTTTAATTAATGGCAGTGAGATAATTGTTGATGGGGTTTTTGTCAAAAACAAAATCAAAGAAAACGATGAGAATTTCAAATTATTAAGGAAGCAGATCATAATATGAAAAGAATAGCGTTTCTATTTTCAGGCCGCGGAAGTCTGATTCAGTCCGTTGTTAGTGCTGTGGACAAAAGTCTAACAACTGCAGAGTTGAGCGTTATAATCACCAATAGCACTGAGTTTATTCTTTCTTCTAATCCCCTTTTTGATGGACGAAAAGTGAATGTGGTAAATCATAAAGATTTCAGTTCACGCATTAAGTTTGATGAGCATATCGCAGGTCTCTTACGTTCTAATCAGATAGATCTGGTCATCCTTGGTGGTTTCAGACGAATTTTTACTAAAGAATTCGCCATGGAGTTTGGTCCAATTACGATGAATACCCATCCCTCTTTGCTCCCTGCATTGCCTGGAGATAAAGCTCAACAAAAAGCTCTGGATATGGGGCTACGCATTACTGGAGCCACACTACATTTCATAAATGAAGAAGTGGATGCTGGGCCTATTATCGATCAAGAACCAGTAAGGATCTGCAATGGTATGACCGAGAGTGACCTGCGTCAGGCGATCATTGATGTTGAGCAAAAGATGATTTATCGTGCAATCCTATCTTTTTTGGATGGAAATTTAAATATATCCGAAAACAGGGTTATATATAAGGATTATATGAATGTACAAAATCCAGAATAACTTAATCGCCGCATGTTTAGTGGCTGGCATTCTTTTTCTTGCTATAACTAGTCTTGGCCTCTCTCTGGCTATTCTTCCGTTGTATGTAAACAAAGTCGCGGGTTATTCAGCGTTCTACGTTGGTCTGGTTATTGCGACTGAATCGATAGCCACGCTCTTTTCGCGAGTGTTCGCTGGTCGCTACTCTGATAACCATGGTCCAAGAAAAGGAATGACATTGGGCCTTTCCCTTACAGTGTCTGCAGGCCTGATTTGTTGGCTGACATTCATTTTCCTTCCTCCTTCACATATGGCGTATGGAATAATTCTGATTTCTCGCGTCCTGATGGGGGTTGGTGAAAGCCTTATCTTTACTTGCAGTGGGACCTGGCCTATAGGATTGGTAGGAAAAGCTCACGCTGGGAAGATCATGTCCTGGGTAGGTATAGCCATGTTCCTGGGGCTTGCTATAGGCAATTTCGGAGGCACTTGGTCATATAGTCATTCAGGTCTGAACGCATCTGCACTAATTATGACTTTATTACCTCTTCTTGGTTTTATTGTTGTCATGTTGGTCAAGCCGGTATCTGTTTCTCCGTCCGTAAGTCATGTATCCCTTGCTTACGCTGTTAACCGTGTATGGAAAGCTGGTTCAGGTTTCTCGTTGGCTAACATCGGGTATGCTTCTATCACTGGATTCCTTGTACTTTTATTTATGCAGAACAACTGGGGACAGCAAGCTGCAGTAGCCATCTCACTTTTCGGTGTAGGCTACGTTATATCGAGACTTATGCTGGGATGGAAGGCTGACAGTTCCGGTCTTGGTATGACGATATTTTCTCTATGTGTTGAGGCTACGGGTCTGCTTTTAATTAGCATGGCATTTACCCCATGGATGGCGATGCTGGGTTCTTTCTTGACTGGATTCGGTTTGTCCATGGTATACCCGCTGTTAGCATTACCAGCCATAAAGAGCATGCCTGATGAAAACATAGGACTCGCCCTAAGCACTTATGAGTCTTGTTTCGACATTGGTATCCTCATCTCTGGTTTGATCGGAGGGATCATTGTCTCGGTCTTTGGTTACCCGGCAATATTCATGTTTGCTTCCTGTTGTTGTCTGCTCGCGCTGTATTCAGCTGTTCTGGCTTATCGCCAGTTGAGTACCACGGAGCCCCGTACAAAGGCTTGTTCAGCCCCATAAGGTTAATCCTGCACTGGAATGGCCTGACGCTGATGGCCTTCGACAGCATCTCTGAAACCGGTGAAACTGCCCTTGCGGCACAGCTTATTAATGCTGTCGCCGCAGGCGAAAAAGAAATGGCAGGATGCACCGGAAACCCTGACAGCAAGACTGGTCAGCAAGGAAGTGAACGGCAAGACGGTGCAGATACTGAGGTCGATGTGCGACCCGCTCAGATACCCGAAAGCCGATATCGTGGACCTGTACAGTCACCGGTGGGAGATAGAGCACGGGTTCAGGGAGATGAAGCAGCATCTGCTGAATAATGAACTGACGCTGCGGAGTAAAAAGCCTGAGCTGGTGCGTCAGGAGCTGTGGGGTGTGGTGCTGGCGTATAATCTGTTGCGCTTCATGATGGCGCAGATGGCGTACAGCCTGAAAGGCGTGGAACCTTATTAGCTGGGCTTTAAATAGTCAGCGTTATATCTGTGCAGCCACCTGCGTTTATTGCCGGGAGTGGCGCCAGGAAAACTACCAAAAGTCATGCAAGAAATACTAAGTACGGCCTCAAGCTTCGTGCTATCGGGGCGAAGAATACGACATGACCCGAGAGCCGTAAAAAAGAGGCCACAACGTTATCCGTTGCGGCCTTATTCAAAAGCTTAACTGACCAGCATTACAGCAAGCCGGGGTTCTTTTTGACTCTTCTGCCCTGTTACTCTTCTGCGTTGAGCGTTTTGGCTGCCGCTTCTTTCGCGGCCATGACACGTTCTACCGTATCCACCACCGCCTGCGTCTGCGGGTCAATCTCAATGTTCACCTTCTCACCGAGTTTCTTCTTGCCGAGCGTCGTGCGTTCCAGCGTTTCCGGGATCAGATGCACGCAGAAGCGTGTCGGGGTGACTTCTCCGACCGTCAGGCTAATACCGTCAATGCCGATAAAACCTTTGTACAGGATGTATTTCATCAGCGTCGGATCCTGAACCTTAAACCAAATCTGGCGGTTATTTTCAGAGGTCAGGATTTTAGATACGTCGGCAGTGGTCATAATATGACCCGACATTAAATGGCCGCCAATCTCATCGCTAAAGCGCGCGGCACGTTCCACGTTAACCACGTCGCCCGCTTTCAATTCGCCAAGATTGGTAATACGCAGCGTCTCTTTCATCAGGTCAAAACTGATGTGATTGCCGTTAATTTCCGTGACCGTCAGGCAGCAGCCATTGTGGGCAACGGAGGCGCCGGTTTCAATACCGTCGAGCATATGCGCTGGCATTTCAACGATATGCGTGCGGAAGTTAGGTTTTTCGTCGATGGACACAATTTTTGCCGTGCCCTGAACGATTCCAGTAAACATGCCATTAACTCCTGTCTCTAAATCATCACTGTCTTTAATACTCCAAACAATACCAGTTGCCCTTCTGCCTTGCCAGTCAGGTCGTGCTTCCTGCCATTTTTTGACTGGCTTAATGCCCATTACTCGCTACAATATATTCCAAAATTCCTCTGCTCTTTCTTCTTGCTGCCCGCGTCGGCGGCTTTTTTAGTCTCTTCAACAATAACAAAGAATAAAAGGTATTTACCCGTGCAAAAGTACGTTATTGAAGCGCGCCAGCTTCTCGCGCTGGCAATCCCGGTCATCATTGCGCAGGTGGCCCAGACCGCAATGGGCTTCGTTGATACGGTCATGGCCGGTGGTTACAGCGCTACCGATATGGCAGCAGTAGCTATCGGCACCTCTATCTGGCTCCCGGCGATTTTATTTGGTCACGGCCTGCTGCTGGCCCTGACGCCGGTGGTGGCCCAACTGAACGGTTCCGGTCGTCGCGACCGCATTGGCCATCAGATTCGCCAGGGTTTCTGGCTCGCCGGTTTTGTCTCCATCCTGGTGATGGTCGTGCTGTGGAATGCCGGTTATATCATTCACGCCATGCATAATATTGACCCGCTTCTGGCCGACAAAGCCGTCGGCTATTTGCGCGCGTTGCTGTGGGGCGTTCCGGGGTATTTATTCTTCCAGGTGTGCCGTAATCAGTGTGAAGGTCTGGCGAAAACCAAACCGGGCATGGTGATGGGCTTTATCGGTCTGCTGGTGAATATTCCCGTGAACTACATCTTTATTTACGGCCATTTTGGTATGCCGGAACTTGGCGGCGTTGGCTGCGGTGTGGCGACGGCGTCCGTTTATTGGGTCATGTTCTTCGCGATGGTTTCCTACGTGAAACGCGCCCGTTCAATGCGTGATATTCGCACCTATGAAGGTTTCGGCAAGCCTGACTACGCGATCATGAAACGCCTGGTGCAGCTCGGGCTGCCAATCGCGCTGGCGCTGTTTTTCGAAGTGACCCTGTTTGCGGTGGTCGCTCTGCTGGTGTCTCCACTGGGGATTGTTGACGTGGCCGGGCATCAGATTGCCCTAAACTTCAGCTCGCTGATGTTCGTTCTGCCTATGTCGCTGGCGGCGGCGGTCACCATTCGCGTGGGCTTTCGTCTCGGCCAAGGTTCGACGTTGGATGCGCAAACAGCCGCCAGAACGGGCCTCGGCGTCGGCGTGTGCATGGCCGTGTTGACCGCGATTTTCACCGTCACGCTGCGGGAACACATCGCCCTGCTGTACAACGACAATCCGGAAGTGGTGACGCTGGCCTCGCACCTGATGCTGCTGGCGGCTATCTATCAAATCTCCGATTCGATTCAGGTGGTGGGGAGCGGGATCCTACGTGGCTACAAAGACACGCGTTCGATCTTTTTTATCACCTTTACCGCCTATTGGGTGCTCGGCCTGCCGTGCGGGTATATTCTGGCATTAACTGATATCGTGGTGCCGCGTATGGGCCCGGCGGGCTTCTGGATGGGCTTTATCATCGGCCTGACCTCTGCCGCAGTCCTGATGATGACGAGAATGCGTTTCCTGCAGCGTCAGCCGTCCGCCATTATTCTGGCTCGAGCTTCCCGATAAGTGCCTGACAGCCGCCTCAGGGCGGCTGCTTTCTCGACAGTTTGTGCAGTGTTTCCGCAATCGCGTGAAATCTGAAAGAAAAGTGGCAATTGCCTCTTGCCACTTCCCCTCCCTGCCGCTAATATTCGTCCCCGTTGTGCGTCCGTAGCTCAGTTGGTTAGAGCACCACCTTGACATGGTGGGGGTCGGTGGTTCGAGTCCACTCGGACGCACCATTGCGTTCATAGCTCAGTTGGTTAGAGCACCACCTTGACATGGTGGGGGTCGTTGGTTCGAGTCCAATTGAACGCACCATT
>Ga0079104_1001234_pt1 | contig 17981 bp, 12 predicted proteins | sample MedtruBG_FD_76829 | JGI IMG/M metagenome (GOLD analysis project Ga0079104, IMG submission 76829) | Root nodule microbial communities of legume samples collected from California, USA - Medicago truncatula BG | ecosystem: Host-associated > Plants > Roots > Nodule | place: USA: California...
AGCCCCATTCCAGGAATGCCGGAGGGCAAGCCTGCCAACACCCGCTGCGTTCAGCTCTCTGACACCAATCTGTGCATGATCTTTGGTTCGCCGCTGCGCCCGAAGGTGTGCTCCGGGCTTCAGCCCGCTGCCGACATGTGCGGCAGCACGCGAGGGCAGGCGATGACGTATCTTCTTGAGCTGGAAGCGCTCACCGCGCCTTAGACGTCTTTGATCCGCGTCAGGCAGCTTATTGTCAGGACGCACATCGCCAGCGCAATCCAGAATACCGTGTGATAGCTCCAAATCTCCGCAACCACACCGGCCATAGAGCCTGCAATAATCCAGCCCACGCGGGTGGTATTAGTATAAAGGGTGGTGGCTGCGCCCGCCTGGCCCGGCATGAGATCCTGGAAGTAAAGCATGCCAATCCCGGCCAGGATGCCGATATAGATAGCGTTCAGCAGCTGTAAGGCCAGCAGCAGCACCGGCGTATGTACCGTCAGCATACCGACATAGAACAGCAGTCCGGCGACCGCCGCGATGCGCATCAGAAAACGTTTCCCAAAGCGCTTCGCGTAATAGCCCGCAATCAGCATGGTCGGTATTTCCAGACCCGCCGCGGTGCCCATCATGATGCCCGCCAGCTTCTCCGGAAGGTGCAGCTCGTCAATAATAAACAGCGGCATATTGATGATATAAAGGCTGTTAGTGCCCCACATCAGCGTACAGACAATAAAGAGCAGCAGCGCATCACGGCGGTTACGACGCGGCGCTTCCAGCGTGCCCGTCGCCAGTTTCGGCTCTTTGCGCATCGACGGCAAAAAGAACCACACCATTGCTCCGCACACCACGAAGGCGACGGCCGCACTCAGGTACATCACCGTAAAACCAAACCCCATTGCCAGCGCGTAGGCCAGCGGCGGCCCGATGACCCACGCCAGCGACACCTGGGCACGAAGGATAGAGCTGAACATTACCGCTTCACGTCCGGTGCGGTCGGCATGCTCACGCGCGAGGGCGAACATCTGCGGGTTCGCCGTGGAGCCAAAGCTGCTCAGGAACACGCCAATAAACAGCAGAACAAAGTAGTTACGGTTCCAGGCAAACAGCACGCAGGCAAACACGCCAAGCAGGCAGCAAAAGACGATCAGACTTTTACGGTCGCCTTTTCTGTCTGAACGGCCCGCCAGAAACTGGCTGACCAGAATGCCGATGATGGCGCTGCCGGTGAAAAAGAAACCCACCATGGCCGGACGAGCGTGGACTTCATTCGTCAGAAACAGGCTGAGCGTGGGGGTTTGTAGCGCACCGGCGATACCGGTCAGGAAAGCGACAATCAAAAACGCCGATGACGTTAAATCAAAGGGCTTTGGTGAGGCGGCGGCGGGGGTGTTATGCATGTTTCACAGTCAGCGAATATAGAAAGACGCGGAGTGTACGACGTGAGTCATTAAATAAACAGTGGGTGCGGTCAATTTCGCCACGAAAAATCAAAATGGCATTTCACTTTCAGAGAGCAGCTGACCTTAGCTGAAACTCATTTGCTGAACGTCAGCAGGATTCAGCAGGACGAAGAAGAAATGTGCTGAACATCTAACTTCTGAAACAAGAAATGTAACTTTTCTTGCAACGCTTTGCAGAAAGGACAAGACTTCTTGAAACGTTTCAGCGCTATCTTGTTTTTACTAACGGAGCAGGTTAGCGCATTTTTTCTCATTAAGGCTGAAACGATTCACTTTCAGCAGGAGAGGAGAACCATGTTCCAGTTATCTGTTCAGGATATCCACCCGGGCGCACAGGCCGGGAATAAAGAAGAGGCTATTCGCCAGGTTGCCGCCGCGCTCGTGCAGGCAGGCAACGTGGCGGACGGCTACGTCAACGGCATGCTGGCCCGCGAGCAGCAGACCTCAACCTTCCTGGGTAACGGCATCGCCATTCCCCACGGAACGACGGACACCCGCGACCAGGTGCTGAAAACCGGCGTCCAGGTTTACCAGTTCCCGCAGGGCGTACTCTGGGGTGACGGTCAGGTGGCCTACGTGGCGATTGGTATCGCGGCCAGCAGCGACGAACACTTAGGTTTGCTGCGCCAGCTGACGCACGTGCTAAGCGATGACTCCGTGGCTGAACAGCTGAAATCCGCCACCACGGCGGAAGAGCTGCGCGCCCTGCTGATGGGTGAAAAACAGAGCGAAGCGCTGAAGCTGGATAATGACACGCTGACGCTGGACGTCGTTGCCTCGGATCTCGTGACGCTGCAGGCGCTGAACGCGGGCCGTCTGAAAGAGGCCGGTGCGGCAGACGCGACCTTCGTAACGCGCGTGATTAATGATAAGCCGCTGAACCTTGGCCAGGGCATCTGGCTGAACGACAGCGCTGAGGGCAACCTGCGCAGCGCTGTTGCGGTGAGCCGTGCGGCAAACGCCTTCGACGTTGACGGCGATCGCGCTGCGATGCTGGTCACCGTCGCAATGAACGACGACCAGCCGGTTGCGGTACTGAAGCGTCTGAGCGATCTCCTGCTGAACAACAAAGCTGAAAAATTGCTGAACGCCGATGCCGCCACCGTGCTGGCGCTGCTGACCAGCGACGATGCGCTGACCGATGACGTGCTGAGCGCCGAGTACGTTGTGCGTAACGAACACGGCCTGCACGCCCGTCCTGGCACCATGCTGGTGAACACCATTAAACAATTCGAAAGTGAGATTACCGTGACCAACCTGGATGGCTCAGGCAAGCCGGCTAACGGCCGCAGCCTGATGAAAGTTGTCGCGCTGGGCGTGAAGAAAGGCCACCGCCTGCGTTTCACCGCGCAGGGTGCAGATGCTGAACAGGCGCTGAAAGCGATTGGCGACGCCATCGCTGCTGGTCTGGGGGAGGGCGCATAATGAGCAGACGTGTTGCCACAATTACGCTGAACCCGGCCTATGATCTGGTGGGCTTTTGCCCGGAAATCGAGCGCGGCGAAGTGAACCTCGTACGTACCACCGGCCTGCACGCTGCGGGTAAAGGGATTAACGTCGCGAAGGTGCTGAAGGATCTCGGTATTGACGTCACCGTCGGCGGGTTCCTCGGTAAAGATAACCAGGACGGTTTCCAGCAGCTGTTCAGCGAGCTGGGGATTGCTAACCGCTTCCAGGTGGTTCAGGGCCGTACCCGTATCAACGTTAAGCTGACGGAGAAAGACGGCGAAGTGACCGACCTGAACTTCTCTGGCTTTGAAGTGACGCCGTCTGACTGGGAGCGTTTTGTTAACGATTCCCTCACCTGGCTGGGTCAGTTCGACATGGTGTGCGTCAGCGGCAGCCTGCCGTCCGGCGTTAGCCCGGAAGCGTTCACCGACTGGATGACGCGCCTGCGCAGCCAGTGTCCGTGCATTATTTTCGACAGCAGCCGTGATGCGCTGGTTGCCGGTCTCAAAGCCGCGCCGTGGCTGGTGAAGCCAAATCGTCGCGAACTGGAGATCTGGGCTGGCCGTAAGCTGCCAGAATTAAAAGATGTGATAGAAGCTGCCCATGCGCTTCGCGAGCAGGGTATTGCTCACGTAGTGATTTCCCTGGGGGCTGAAGGGGCGCTGTGGGTTAACGCGTCTGGCGAATGGATCGCCAAACCGCCGTCGGTTGAAGTTGTTAGCACCGTAGGCGCCGGGGATTCGATGGTTGGCGGCCTGATTTACGGTCTGCTGATGCGCGAATCCAGTGAGCATACCTTACGTCTTGCCACCGCCGTTGCAGCCCTGGCCGTGAGCCAGAGCAATGTCGGCATTACCGATCGTACCCAGTTGGCCGCGATGATGGCGCGCGTTGACTTAAAACCTTTTAACTAACAGCAGGAGAGGAATAATGAAAACGCTGCTGATTATTGACTCCGGTCTCGGACAGGCTCGTGCCTATATGGCGAAGACCCTGCTGGGAGCGGCGGCGAACAAAGCACATCTGGACATTATCGACAACCCGGGCGATGCCGAACTGGCGATTGTGCTGGGCGATAGCATTCCGGCGGACAGCGCGCTGAACGGCAAAAAGGTGTGGCTGGGCGATATTAATCGCGCGGTAGCCCATCCCGAGCTGTTCCTGAGCGAAGCGAAAGGTCACGCCACGGTCTACAGTGCCCCTGTCGCGGCGGCCGCGGCGGCCCCGGCTTCGGGTCCAAAACGCATTGTGGCGATTACCGCCTGTCCGACCGGCGTTGCCCATACCTTTATGGCGGCTGAAGCCATTGAAACCGAAGCGAAAAAACGCGGCTGGTGGGTAAAAGTTGAAACGCGCGGCTCGGTTGGCGCAGGCAATGCAATCACGCCTGAAGAAGTGGCGGAAGCCGATCTGGTTATCGTTGCGGCGGACATCGAGGTAGATCTGGCGAAGTTTGCCGGTAAGCCGATGTACCGCACCTCTACCGGTCTGGCGCTGAAGAAGACGGCTCAGGAGTTTGATAAAGCGCTGGCTGAAGCCAAACCGTATCAGGCGACCGGTGCAGCGAAAACAGCTACCGAAGGGAAAAAAGAGTCTGCGGGCGCGTATCGTCACCTGCTGACCGGCGTTTCCTACATGCTGCCGATGGTGGTGGCGGGCGGTCTGTGTATCGCGCTCTCGTTTGCGTTCGGTATTACCGCGTTTAAAGAAGAAGGCACCCTGGCGGCTGCGCTGATGCAGATCGGCGGTGGTTCAGCGTTCGCGCTGATGGTGCCGGTGCTGGCGGGCTTTATTGCCTTCTCTATTGCTGACCGTCCTGGCCTGACGCCGGGTCTCATCGGCGGTATGCTGGCGGTGAGCACCGGTTCCGGCTTTATCGGCGGTATTATTGCCGGTTTCCTGGCGGGTTACGTCGCGAAGTTGATTAGCTCGAAGCTGAAGCTGCCGCAGAGTATGGAAGCGCTTAAACCGATTCTGATCATCCCGCTGATCTCCAGCCTGGTGGTCGGTCTGGCGATGATTTACCTGATTGGCAAGCCGGTTGCGGGCATCCTGGCGGGTCTGACCCACTGGCTGCAAACCATGGGCACCGCTAACGCGGTACTGCTGGGGGCGATCCTCGGCGGCATGATGTGTACCGACATGGGCGGTCCGGTGAACAAAGCGGCGTACGCCTTTGGCGTTGGCCTGCTGAGTACCCAAACCTACGCGCCGATGGCGGCGATCATGGCAGCAGGTATGGTGCCACCGCTGGCGCTCGGCCTGGCGACCATTATTGCCCGTCGTAAGTTTGATAAGGCGCAGCAGGAAGGCGGCAAAGCGGCGCTGGTTCTGGGTCTGTGCTTCATCACCGAAGGTGCGATACCGTTCGCCGCGCGCGATCCAATGCGCGTTCTGCCGTGCTGTATCGTGGGTGGCGCGGTAACCGGTGCTATCTCGATGGCGGTTGGCGCGAAGCTGATGGCGCCGCACGGCGGTCTGTTTGTCCTGCTGATCCCTGGCGCAATCACGCCGGTGCTGGGCTATCTGCTGGCGATCGTTGCCGGTACGCTGGTGGCAGGCTTGTCTTACGCGGTGCTGAAGCGTCCGGAAGCGGAAGTCGTGGCAAAAGCAGCGTAATAAAGGTGTCGGGTGGCGGCTTCGCCTTACCCGACCGACAAAAAAAGCCGGGTTGCATTATGCACCCGGCTTTTTTTATGCCGCCTGTTCAGCGGTTTGCTGTGCCTTCAGCCAGGCAATCTCTTCCGCCCAGATATCCGGGTTGATGGTTTCCAGCACCATCGGAATACCGTCGAAACGGGCGTCCTGCATAATAAAGCGGAACGCATCGTGGCCAATATTGCCTTCACCCAGGCTGTGGTGGCGGTCCACGCGGCTGCCGAACGCGCTTTTCGCATCGTTCAGGTGCATGCCGCGCAGGTACTGAAAGCCTACGATGCGTTCGAACTCATCGAAGGTATTTTTGGTGGCCTCGGTTGTGCGCAGGTCATAGCCGGCGGCAAAGGCGTGACAGGTATCAATGCACACCCCCACGCGAGATTTGTCTTCCACGCCGTCAATAATCGCCGCCAGATGTTCGAACTTAAAGCCGAGGTTGCTGCCCTGACCGGCGGTGTTCTCAATCACCGCGGTGACGCCTTTGGTTTTATCCAGCGTAATATTGATGGACTCCGCAATGCGCGCCAGGCAGGCGTCTTCGTCAATCTGCATCAGATGGCTACCGGGATGGAAGTTCAGCAGCGTCAGCCCCAGCTGCTCACAGCGCTGGACTTCATCAAGGAAAGCGTCGCGGGATTTTTCCAGCGCCTCTGCAACCGGGTGACCGAGGTTGATGAGGTAGCTGTCGTGGGGAAGGATTTGGCCAGGCCCGTAGCGGTATTTCTCACAGGCGGCTTTGAAGTCATCAATCACTTCAGCGGTGAGCGCTGCGGCGCGCCACTGGCGCTGGTTTTTGGTGAACAGGGCGAAAGCGGTCGCCTCGATTTCGGCGGCGCGAATGGCGGCATTCGCAAGGCCACCTGCAGCGCTAACGTGCGCTCCAACATATTTCATAAAGGGACTCCTGTTAACCCGAAACGCTTATGATAGCGGGTTAACAGGAGAAGGATGTAGTGGTTTATGCCATCAGGCTGTGAACCGCGAGGTTGATCGCGCCGCCGCCCACAATCAGCCAGATGAACAAGACCAGCGCCATCAGCAGCGGTTTGGCACCGGCTTTTTTCAGTGCGCTGACGTGAGTGGTCACGCCCAGAGCCGCCATCGCCATCGCCAGCAGGACGGTATCCAGCGTCACCAGCATGTCCACAACGGCTTTCGGCAGCAGGTGGAAGGAGTTGAAAATCGCCACCACGATAAACAGGATCGCAAACCACGGAATGGTGATTTTGCTCTTATCATTGCCGCCAGCAGGCGCCAGCTGTTTGACACGCGCGGCCAGGAAAATCAGGAACGGGGCCAGCATCATGACGCGCAGCATTTTGGCAATTACCGCTGCGTTTTCCGCTTCCGGGCTGATGGCGTGGCCCGCCGCGACAACCTGCGCGACTTCATGCATGGTCGAACCGATATAAATGCCGTAGGTTTCCGGACTAAACCAGTGAGCAACCAGCGGATACATAGCCGGGTAGAGGAAAATGGCCAGCGTACCGAAGATCACTACCGTCGCCACCGCCACGGTCACTTTGCTGGCTTCTGCTTTGACCACCGGTTCTGTTGCCAGCACCGCTGCTGCACCGCAGATGCTGCTCCCCGCGCCGATGAGCCAGCTGGTGTGCTTATCGAGACCAAATACCTTCTGGCCGATAAAGCACGCCAGTAAAAAGGTGCTGGTCAGCGTCAGGACGTCGATGGCGATCCCGCTGACCCCGACATCCGCAATCTGCGAAAAGGTGAGACGAAAGCCGTAAAGAATAATCCCCAGGCGCAGCAGATGCTGCTTGGCGAAGATCACGCCGCCGTCGCAGGATTTCCAGATATGGGGATAAACGGTATTACCCACTACCATGCCGAGCAGAATAGCCAGCGTTAATGCACTAAAACCTGCGCCCGCGACGGCCGGAATGCTGCCGCCCCATAACGCCACGCCGGTAATCACGGCGCTAAGCGCAAGACCCGGCACGAAGTGCCACACTGTACGATGATGTTGTAAGGTGAGTTCTGACATAACCTTCTCCTTTGTCTGGCTAAAGGTTACGGCGTGCTGGCTTAAAAATAAAATTGATTATATATTTATAATTAATCTATATAAGTGGTAAACAACCATGCACATTACGTTGCGTCAGCTGGAAGTCTTTGCCGAAGTGCTGAAAAGCGGGTCCACAACCCAGGCCTCGCAGATGCTGTCTCTCTCTCAGTCGGCGGTCAGCGCCGCGTTAACCGATCTCGAAGGTCAGCTGGGCGTACAGCTTTTCGACAGGGTAGGGAAGCGTCTTGTCGTCAATGAACATGGCCGTCTTCTGTACCCCCGTGCGCTGGCGCTGCTGGAACAGGCCGTTGAAATTGAACAACTGTTTCGCGAAGACAACGGCGCGATCCGGGTGTACGCCAGCAGCACCATTGGCAACTATATTCTGCCTGAGGTTATCGCCCGCTACCGCCGGGATTTCCCGACCCTGCCGCTGGAGATGAGCGTGGGCAATAGCCAGGACGTTATTAACGCGGTGATCGATTTCCGCGTGGATATCGGCCTGATTGAAGGGCCATGCCACAACGTGGATATCATTGCTGAACCCTGGCTTGAGGATGAGCTGGTGGTGTTTGCCTCACCGGCTTCTTCTTTATTACAGGGGCAGGTGACGCTGGATCGGCTGGCTCAGGCGCAGTGGATCCTGCGCGAGCAAGGTTCCGGCACCCGTGAAATTGTTGATTACCTGCTGCTGTCGCATTTGCCGCAGTTCCAGCTGGGCATGGAGCTGGGAAACTCAGAGGCCATCAAGCACGCGGTGCGTCACGGTCTCGGGATCAGCTGTCTTTCGCGGCGCGTCATTGCCGAACAGCTTGAGACGGGGTCATTGGTCGAAATTCCGATTCCGCTGCCTAAGCTGATACGCACGCTGTGGTGCATTCACCATCGGCAGAAGCATCTTTCCAGTTCTCTGCAGCGTTTTCTGCGGTACTGCGAGATGTAACCTTCCCCTCACCCTGACCCTCTCCCCAAAGGGGAGAGGGGAACGACCCTATTTCTGCTTTACTTATAATCCTGGCCGAGTCATGAAGCTCTCTTATAACTGGGTATTTCTGCCGGAAGGAACGCAGATCGTCTGCTACAATCGCGCCTCATTTATTAAATGGACAGCATTTTCACATGGTTTCAGAAACTAAAACCACAGAAGCGCCCGCGCTACGTCGCGAACTCAAGGCGCGTCACCTGACGATGATCGCGATTGGCGGTTCAATCGGTACAGGTCTTTTCGTTGCCTCTGGCGCAACGATTTCGGCAGCAGGCCCGGGCGGGGCGCTCTTCTCATATATCCTGATTGGCCTGATGGTGTACTTCCTGATGACCAGCCTGGGTGAACTGGCTGCATACATGCCGGTTTCCGGTTCGTTCTCCACCTACGGTCAAAAATACGTTGAAGAAGGCTTCGGCTTCGCGCTGGGCTGGAACTACTGGTACAACTGGGCGGTCACTATCGCCGTTGACCTGGTCGCCGCGCAGCTGGTGATGAACTGGTGGTTCCCGGATACCCCAGGCTGGATCTGGAGCGCCTTGTTCCTGGCCGTCATCTTCCTCCTGAACTACATCTCCGTGCGCGGTTTTGGCGAAGCGGAATACTGGTTCTCTTTGATAAAAGTGGCAACCGTCATCATCTTTATCGTCGTCGGTGTGGCGATGATCGTTGGTATTTTCAAAGGGGCTGAACCTGCCGGGTGGAGTAACTGGACGATAGGCGATGCGCCGTTTGCCGGTGGATTCTCGGCGATGATTGGCGTGGCGATGATCGTTGGCTTCTCCTTCCAGGGGACCGAGCTTATCGGTATTGCTGCCGGCGAGTCCGAAAACCCGGAGAAGAACATCCCGCGCGCGGTGCGTCAGGTATTCTGGCGTATCCTGCTGTTCTACGTGTTCGCGATCCTGATTATCAGCCTGATCATTCCGTATACCGATCCGAGCCTGCTGCGTAACGATGTGAAAGACATCAGCGTCAGCCCGTTCACGCTGGTCTTCCAGCACGCTGGCCTGCTCTCTGCGGCGGCGGTGATGAATGCCGTGATCCTGACGGCGGTGCTGTCTGCGGGTAACTCCGGCATGTACGCCTCAACCCGTATGCTTTACACCCTGGCCTGCGACGGAAAAGCGCCGCGCATATTCGCCAAACTGTCTCGTGGCGGCGTGCCGCGTAACGCGCTGTACGCGACCACGGTGATTGCGGGTCTGTGCTTCCTGACCTCTATGTTCGGCAACCAGACGGTTTACCTGTGGCTGCTCAACACCTCCGGTATGACGGGCTTCATCGCCTGGCTGGGCATTGCCATCAGCCACTACCGCTTCCGTCGCGGCTACGTGATGCAGGGTCATGACCTGAACAACCTGCCGTACCGCTCAGGTTTCTTCCCGCTGGGGCCGGTTTTCGCCTTCATTCTGTGCCTGATTATTACCCTGGGGCAGAACTATGAAGCTTTCCTCGCGGATTCCATTGACTGGGGCGCAGTGACGGCCACCTACATTGGTATTCCGCTGTTCCTCATCATCTGGTTTGGTTACAAACTGACGAAAGGAACCCGCTTCGTTCCCTATAGCGAAATGGACTTCCCGGAACGATTCAAACAATAACCGCACTTCCTCTCTTTTAGCCCGCTCACTCGAGCGGGCTTTTTTATGGGCCGGTTAGAAGCTGTAGGTCATGCCAACGGTATAGCGTCGGCCATCCAGCACGGTGTCGTACGTATCGTAATCAATCTGCTTATCCAGCACGTTATACACACCGGCGGTAACCAGCAGGTTTTTGTTCGCGTTGTAGCGCAGGCCTACATCAACCTGGGTGTAGGACGGCGTGCCCTGGGACATTGACGTACGGCTCAGGTACTCAGAGGTTTTTCCACGCAGGTTCAGACGGCTCCAGAAGCCGACGTCGGCTGTCGCCTGCCAGTCCAGAGTGGTGTTGAACATGTGTTTCGGCATTTTATTCAGCGGCTTGCCAGAGAACTGGCCGCTCTTCTGCTCGGATTCCGTATAGGTGTAGTTTGCGGTCCAGTTCACATCGCGCGTGATTTTCCAGCCGAAGGAGGACTCCACGCCGCGCATGTTGGCTTTGTCCACGTTGACGCGATCGCTCACGAAATCATAGCTGTGATCGCCAATCGTACAGGCGGGATCGGCGCTGCTGTTACAGCGGCGAACTTCAGTAATTTTGTCTTTGAAGTCGGTATTAAACAGCGTCACGCCGGCATTAAGATTGTCGTTATTATCCCAGAGCAGGGCGATCTCTTCGCTCAGGCTCTTCTCTGGTTTCAGGTCTGGGTTGCCCACGATGATACCGTCGAGGCGCCCGCCACCGGTTACCTGACCCCAGTTGGCAGAAGACTGACGCAGATCCGGCGCCCGATAGCCCGCAGAAACTCCGCCTTTCAACGTCCACTCATCGGCCAGGTGCCACACGCCGTAACCGCGCGGCGTCCAGTTGGTACCGTAGTTTTGGTCTTTATCCATACGCAGGCCGCCGGTCAACGTAAAGCTTTCCGTCATTGACCATTCATCTTCGGCAAACAGTGCCCAGCTCCAGCGCGTCAGTTTGTTCAGGCCGTCAGCCGCTTCAAGCTGATTGCCGTTGTCGCGCAGTTTCTCATAGCGATACTGCCCGCCGAGGGTCAACGTATGATCGCCGAGGAAGATCTGGTTCTGGTTGTTGAAGGTGGTGTTATAGGATCGCATTTCACGATCCGGGTTATTCGTCTCTTCCTGCTGAATATAGCTGGTGGTATTGAAGTCGCTGTAATAACCGCTGTGTGTCAACGAGTAGGTCGTATGCTCATAGCGCGTGTCGCTTTTAGCGTTCGGCGTACAGGTACTTCCGCGGCAGGTTTCAGCGGCTTTCGACATCCCAGGGGTGCTGTTCCTGTCCTGAAGCTCGCGGGCAAAGTCGAGGTCGAAATCATTTTTCTCGTCCGGCGTGAAGTTCAGCGTAATACCGCCGTTCCGCATTTTCTGCTCGTTATAGCCGTTCACAATTTTATCTTCAGCGCGGCGCGACAAAAGCCCCGTCACTTTTGCGCCAAGCAGCCCGTCAATCAGGGGGCCAGAAGCGTAGGCGTTGGTCTGGAAGATATCGCCGGAATCATTGTTTTCCTGGAAGGTTGCATCGCCATGCAAAGAACCGGTCCAGGCTTTGGTGTTCGAAACTTTTTTGGTAATGACGTTGATGACGCCGCCCATTGCATCAGAGCCGTAAAGTGAGGACATCGGGCCGCGGATGACCTCAATGCGCTCAATGGACTCCAGCGGCGGCAGCCAGCCTTGTTCAATGCCCGAGTTATCGCTGTTTGGGCGCGTGCTTCGCGTACTGACGCGCTTGCCGTTCACCAGGAACAGCGTGTACTGAGAGGCCATGCCGCGAATGCTGATATCACTGCTACTTCCGCCGCCGGTGACGACGACGCCTGGCACATCTTTTAGGGCATCGGTGACGTCACGGTACGCCTTATCTTCAATCTGCTGTTTAGAAATCACAGAGATGGAGGCGGGGGCATTCTGAATTTTTTGTTCAAAACCCGTTGCGGTGACGACAACGGTGTCCTGATCGGCTGCGTAAGCAAGCGGGGGGAGAGTGGCGACGCCAACGGCGATCGCGAGAACCTTAACGCGAGGTATAGTCATTTGTACATTCCGTATAAAAATGAAAAAACTCCATCGGGATAACCCTGAGAACTGTATGTATTTGTCTTGTAAGAACTCTTTGTGATGGAGAAGAGCCTGGAATTGTACAAAAGAATGTAGAATTGTAAACACAAATGATAATTGAAATCATTTGTGTTTGATTAAAGCGTAAGGAAAATATTCTGGATTCAAGAGGATAGGATTATGTAAATCAGGGAAGGGGATAAGCCCGGCAGGCGTGATGCTGCCGGACAAAAAGGAGCTTATGTGAACAAATGCTCCGCATGGAAGCGGAGATGATCCTCAATAAAGGACGCCATAAGGTAATAGCTGTGGTCATATCCCGGCTGAATGCGCAGCGTCAGCGGCCAGTCCTTCTGGCGCGCGGCTTCCGCAAACACCGCGGGCTGTAGCTGCCCGGCAAGGAACTGATCCGCATCGCCCTGATCGATAAGCGTAGGGATCGCCTCCCCCGCGCGGCTTGCCAGCAGCAGCGCGCAGCTGTCCCATTCCTGCCATTTTTCAACGTCTTCACCCAGGTAATGGGTAAAGGCTTTCTGGCCCCACGGCACCTGCGTCGGGTTCACAATCGGCGCAAACGCCGACACGCTGGTATATTTCCCTGGGTTTTTCAGCGCCATGATTAATGCGCCATGTCCGCCCATGGAGTGTCCGCTGATGGCGCAGCGGTCGCTCACCGCAAACTCCGCCTGAATCAGCGCAGGCAGCTCGTCGCGAATATAGTCATACATGCGGTAGTGGCTCGCCCACGGCTGCTCGGTGGCGTTGAGATAAAACCCTGCGCCTTTGCCCAGATCGTATCCGGCATCGTCAGCCACATCGTCACCGCGCGGGCTGGTGTCGGGCATCACCAGCGCAATGCCGAGCGCGGCCGCAATGCGCTGCGCGCCTGCTTTGGTGGTGAAGTTCTCGTCGCTGCAGGTCAATCCAGACAGCCAGAACAGCACCGGCGGCTTAACGCCCGCCTCGGTTGGCGGCAGGAAAATGCTGAACGTCATGGAACAGTTCAGTGCGGTGGAGTCGTGCCGCCAGCGCTGCTGTCGACCTTCAAAACAACGATGCTCTTCGAGCAGTTCCATGCAGGGCTCCTTAATGAGGATACATATTCATAAAATCCATAATACAGAGTTTTCATTGACCTGTGAGCAACTTTCACTTTCCCCTCGCGGCCAGATGCTGCATCATAAATTTACTTTTCTTTAACAATTGGAGCGATCATGGCGCTGCGTATCGCGCTCAGCGGATTTGTGGTTCTGGTGGTGGCAATGGGGATAGGGCGCTTTGCTTTTACGCCCCAGGTGCCGCTGATGATTGCCGCCGGGCAACTGACGCTGACCAGCGCGGGTCTGGTGGCGGCGATGAACTATCTGGGCTACCTGGTGGGGGCCTGGGATGCCATGCGCGCGCACCGCTTCGTGGAAACACGTCTCTGGCTGGGCATCTCAGGCGCCGTGGCGCTGACATTACTCTCTGCGGCGGCGGATAACGCCGTCGTTCACGGCCTGCTGCGCTTTGTTATCGGCTGCATGAGCGGCTGGTCTATGGTGCTGATTGCCGCCTGGACCAACGAGCGGCTGGGGCAGCTGGGTAAACCGGGGCTCAGCGCGGCGGTCTTTGCCGGGCCGGGCGCAGGTATCGCCCTCAGCGGACTGCTCGCCGTCTATATTCAGGCGAGGTCACTCTCTGCCGGAGCCGCCTGGCAAATCTACGGCGTGCTGGCGCTGGTGCTTATTGCGCTGGTGGCGAGATATCTGCCGCGTTCGGGCCAGCTTCACCGGCCTGGCACCGCGCCGGAGCCGCTGGTGCTGACGGCGGATGTAAAGCGTCTGGTCTGGAGCTATAGCCTGGCGGGGTTTGGCTATATCCTTCCGGCGACCTTTTTATCGCAGATGGCGGCCGTGCGTTTTCCCGGCAGCCTGTTTGCTCAGTTTGTCTGGCCACTGTTCGGGATTGCTTCCGTCGTGGGTATTGCGCTCAGCATCCTTCTTCGCCATACCTCAACGTCCCATCGCAGGCTGGCTATTGTGCTGTGGCTGCAGGGTGCTGGCGTGCTGGCGGCCTGGCTGCTGCCGGGTATTGGCGGCCTGCTGATCGGTGGGCTGCTGGTGGGCGGCGGGTTCCTGTGCGCCGTGCAGCTTTCTCTTTTGTACGGACGCGAGCTGGCGCCAAACCACACGCGCTATATGGCGGGACTGCTTACCACGGGCTATGCCATCGGCCAGCTGGTTGGCCCGGTCACCTCGGCGCTATCCACGTGGCTTACGCATCGGCTGGAGCCTGCGCTGGGGCTGGCGGGCGTCGCGCTGTTCGTCGGCGGGGCGCTGGTCTGGAACCGTCAGGCTGAAAGGCAATAGCAATTGCAATAATTATCGTCGTGAATACTGGATTATGTGCGCCGCCTCACGCACAATGAGCGCACACTTTTGCCACAACGAGGGCAGAAGACGCCACACCTGCAGGAGAAAATAATGCCATCACTCAGTAAAGAAGCTGCCCTGGTCCACGAAGCTCTGGTTGCGCATGGTCTTGAAACGCCACTGCGTCCACCGGTTCAGGAGTTGGATAATGAAACCCGTAAGAATCTGATTTCCGGGCATATGACCGAAATCATGCAACTGCTGAATCTCGATCTGAGCGATGACAGTCTGATGGAGACGCCGCATCGCATCGCGAAAATGTACGTCGATGAGATTTTCTCTGGCCTCGATTACGCGAACTTCCCGAAAATCACCGTCATCGAAAACAAGATGAAGGTCGATGAGATGGTGACGGTACGCGATATCACGCTGACCAGCACCTGCGAGCATCACTTCGTGACTATCGATGGTAAGGCGACGGTGGCCTATATTCCGAAAGATACGGTGATTGGGCTCTCCAAGATCAACCGCATCGTGCGATTCTTCTCCCAGCGTCCGCAGGTACAGGAACGTCTGACGCAGCAGATCCTGATCGCGCTCCAGACCCTGCTGGGGACCAACAACGTGGCGGTTTCCATCGACGCGGTACACTACTGCGTGAAAGCGCGCGGCGTTCGTGATGCGACCAGTGCAACCACCACCACGTCGCTGGGCGGTCTGTTTAAGTCGAGCCAGAACACCCGCCAGGAGTTCCTGCGCGCGGTGCGTCACCACAACTAGTCAAACAGGGCAGGAAACATGGAGCGAAACGTCACGCTCGATTTCGTACGCGGCGTCGCGATCCTCGGTATTCTCCTGCTGAATATCAGCGCCTTCGGTCTGCCGAAGGCTGCTTACCTCAATCCCGCCTGGTACGGTGATATCACTCAACGTGACGCGTGGACGTGGGCGATCCTCGATCTCTTTGCGCAGGTTAAATTCCTGACCCTCTTCGCGCTGCTTTTCGGCGCAGGACTTCAGCTATTACTCAAGCGCGGCACGCGCTGGATCCAGTCGCGTTTAACGCTGCTGGCGATCTTGGGTTTTATTCACGGCCTGCTGTTCTGGGACGGCGATATTCTTCTGGCCTATGGGCTAGTCGGGCTGATTTGCTGGCGTCTTATCCGCGATGCGCCCGGCGTAAAAAGCCTGTTCAACACCGGCGTGATGCTTTATGTCATGGGGCTTGCCGTACTGCTGCTGCTGGGCCTGATTTCCGGTGAATCGACAAACCGCTCCTGGATCCCCGATGCCGCGAACCTCCAGTATGAGCAGTTCTGGAAGCTGAAAGGGGGCACCGAAGCTATCAGCAATCGCGCGGATATGCTGGGCGATAACCTGATCGCGCTGGGCGCACAGTACGGCTGGCAGCTGGCGGGAATGATGCTAATGGGCGCATCGTTGATGCGCACCGGCTGGCTAAAAGGCGAATTCAGCCTGCGTCACTATCGCCGAACCGGGGCGTTACTGGTATTGCTCGGCGTGCTGATTAACCTCCCGGCGGTGGTTGCGCAGTGGCATCTCCACTGGGATTACCGCTGGTGCGCTTTCCTGCTTCAGCTGCCGCGCGAGCTGAGCGCACCGTTCCAGACCATTGGCTATGCGGCGTTGATGTATGGCTTCTGGCCGCAGCTCTCCCGCCTGTGGATCGTCAGTGCAGTTGCCTGCGTTGGGCGTATGGCGTTAAGCAATTACATTTTGCAGACGCTGATTTGCACCACGCTTTTCTATCGATTTGGCCTGTTTATGAAATTCGACCGTCTGACGCTGCTGGCGTTTGTTATTCCGGTCTGGATTGTTAACCTGGCGTTTTCCGTTATCTGGCTCCGTTTCTTCCGCCAGGGCCCGCTGGAATGGGTATGGAGAAAATTAACCGCACATGCTTCGGGTGTATCATTGTCTAGAACATCCAGATAACGATCTGGATCACAATCATTAACAAAATGGATGTAAACGTTTTCATCCGTGTGAGCTTCTTCACGTAGTCCCCCCTCTCTCGCTGCCAAAATAGCCACCTTGCTAAACACAGGGGGTGTCTGTGAGTTGCTGCAATCCTTTGAAGGATGGTGAATATGATCACCATTCGTGACGTCGCCCGCCAGGCGGGCGTTTCTGTTGCTACCGTCTCTCGCGTGCTGAACAACAGCGCGCTGGTCAGCCCTGAAACCCGCGAAACCGTAATGAAAGCCGTGACCCAGCTGGGGTACCGGCCAAATGCCAATGCGCAGGCGCTGGCCACGCAGGTCAGCGATACCATCGGCGTGGTGGTGATGGATGTTTCAGATGCGTTCTTCGGCGCGCTGGTTAAGGCGGTGGACGTTGTCGCCCAGCAGCATAATAAATACGTGCTGATCGGCAACAGCTATCACGAGGCGGAAAAAGAGCGTCATGCCATTGAAGTGCTGATCCGCCAGCGCTGTAACGCCCTGATTGTCCACTCAAAAGCCTTGAGCGATGAAGAGCTGGCCGGGTTTATGGAACAGATCCCCGGCATGGTGTTGATCAACCGGATTGTGCCGGGCTACGTGCACCGCTGCGTAGGGCTTGATAACGTCAGCGGCGCAATGATGGCGACGCGGATGCTCATCAACAATGGTCATCAGCGTATCGGTTTTCTGGCCTCCAGCCACTCGATTGAAGACGACGAGATGCGTCGTGAAGGGTGGCAGAATGCGTTGAAAGAGCACAACATTGTGCCGCCTGAGAGCTGGGTAGGAACCGGAACGCCCGATATGCAGGGCGGGGAGGCGGCAATGGTTGAGCTGCTGGGCCGTAACCTGCAGCTATCCGCGGTATTTACCTACAACGATAGCATGGCGGCCGGTGCGCTTACCGCACTGAAAGACAACGGTATTGCGGTGCCGCAGCATTTATCGCTGATTGGCTTCGATGATATCCCTATTGCCCGTTACACCGACCCGCAGCTCACCACGGTGCGTTACCCGATAGCGTCCATGGCAAAACTGGCGACGGAGCTGGCGCTACAGGGGGCGGCTGGGCTGTTAGATCCGGATGCAACACACTGTTTCATGCCGACTTTAGTGCGTCGTCATTCGGTCGCCGTTCGGCAAATTGTGGCTCCGATCACTAACTGATTACATGGTGTGATGTAACCGTTTTCAATCTGTGAGTAAATTCACAGTATCTTAACAATGCGCTGACTATGATGTCAGCGTTTTAGGGGATGAAACGCTATGTAACGGTGATTATTCACTTTCACTATAGCCAACGTACCGCAAACAACGAATAAAACGCATTTCTGGAGCGTTACCGAACACGGAAGATAGAAATTTTATAAGTGAACTTCGGCGATCAGTAACGTTTTATTAACACCTGCCCGCCGACCGTTATTCACAA
>Ga0079104_1001235_pt1 | contig 17955 bp, 17 predicted proteins | sample MedtruBG_FD_76829 | JGI IMG/M metagenome (GOLD analysis project Ga0079104, IMG submission 76829) | Root nodule microbial communities of legume samples collected from California, USA - Medicago truncatula BG | ecosystem: Host-associated > Plants > Roots > Nodule | place: USA: California...
CGTGCAATCCTGCTCCTACTGGCTCGCCTGGGGCTGCGGGCCGGGGATGTGGCCGGACTCAGACTCAGCGATATCGAATGGACGTCCGGCATGCTGCGCTTGAATGGCAAAGCGCGCCGTCAAGTTCGGCTGCCATTGCCGCAGGACGTCGGCGATGCACTTCTCGCGTACATCGAGCAGGAACGGCCCCGCGTGCATCAAGAGGCGGTCTTTCTCACAATGATTGCACCCTACCGGTCATTTGCACAGTCCAGCCATGTCTCCACGATTGTAGCGCTGGCGCTAAAACGTGCGGGCATTTCCGATCCCCCGTCGACCGGAGCGTGCCTGCTGCGCCATTCGGCGGCAACCTCGATGCTGCGCTCGGGGGCCACACTCGAAGCTGTTGGAACGGTGCTGCTTCACCGTTCGCTCGGACCGCACATTACGCCAAGGTCGATGTAGCGATCTGGAGCAGATTGCCCAGCCCTGGCCGGGAGAGCTGGTATGCTGAGGCAGCTCCTCGCCGATCATGCAGCGCTGCACCGCGCACTGGGATTCAAGTTTCGGACCCCGGGAATTCTCCTGCGCAACTTTGTCGCCTTTGCCGAGCATCGCGGTGAGCATGTCATAACGACGGCGACCGTGCACGAGTGGGCGCTACAGGCGCCTTCACCCGAACAACGTCGCAACCGCCTGTTGGGGGTGCGCCGCAGTCAACGCTGGAGCTGATGGCGCATATGTCGACAGCCGGCGAGACATTGCATCGAGGAGTGACGGCATGACCCAGCTTGCCCAGCACCTCACCGCGTTCCTGCGCGAACATCTTTCCCGGGAACGACGCGCAAGCGTTCACACTTGCGATGCCTATGCCTACAGCTTCCAGCTGCTGGTGACGTTCGCCGCGCGACGATTGAGCAAGCGACCGTGTCTGCTGCAGATCGAAGATATCGACGTACCGATGATCCTCGCCTTTCTCGAACACATCGAAGAGACGCGTGGCAACAAGGCCCGTTCGCGCAACGCAAGGCTTGCTGCCGTGAAGTCTTTCTTCCGCTATCTCGAGCACCGTGCACACGCAGTGCTGGACCAGGCCCTTCGGGTGCACGCCATTCCGATGAAGAAGATTGACGAGGCGCTCGTGGCTTCACTTTCGCGTACTGAAGTGCACGCGCTGCTCAATGCACCGGATCGACGGACATTATCAGGCATTCGCGATAGAGCCATGCTGCATCTGGCTTTCGCCGGCGGGCTACGCGTTTCCGAACTCGTCGGTCTCGCGCTTGACCAGTTCGACGGACGGTCACCCGCCAGCATCCATATCATCTGCAAGGGACGACGAGAGTGCGTGCTCCCGCTCTGGCAGGACCGCTGCCGCGATCCGCGCCTGGATCGCAGTTAGACCCAAGGATGGAGACACGGCGCTCTTCCTGAACACCGCTGGCCGGATGATGACGCGCTCCGGCTTCGAATACATCCTCGAGAAGCACGCCGCCGCCGCCGTCAGCGTCGCGCCCACGCTTGCGACGAAGTCGATATCGCCCCATGTGCTGCGCCATAGCTGCGCCATGCACATGCTTCAGGCGACGCGCGACATTCGCAAGGTAGCGCTGTGGCTCGGTCACGCCAGTCTCCAGAGCACGGAGATCTACCTGCGCGCTGACCCGACCGAAAAACTCGAAATGCTCGACGCGCTGGCGCCGCTCGGCATCAAGCCAGCAAATTCCGCCCGCCGGATAAGGATCGCGATGCTTGCCACGCGATAGTACATAGTTAAGTGGCGTCGATGGATGTCGAGAATCTGGAGGGTTATGTTAGGTCGGTTCTGCTGGTTCGGCTGTCTGTGTCCGACCTCATATAAATCGGATTGCACGAAGCCGCGGGCTGTTTGGCGCTGTTATGGGAAAAGTAGAACGCAGGGCAGTGTTGTGACGCCGGGCATCGCTATCGCGGCGGTAGCGGCGATCAATCTGGACCCGGCGGATTGACGTTCATGGCGTTTCCGGCGGGCGTTTTGGTCGGAATGTCTGCTGCATGGACAGCGGTGACCAGCCATTCGGCACGGACGGGACGCATGGTATCGAGCGCTGGGTGAACGCTCTTACCTTCCGTGGCATTTTTGGAAGTACCGCGTGTTGGGCATCATGACTTGTCCGCACTGGAAAGATGAGGGTCGAGGCGGAGCCACCGGCGGAATGTTGATACCTGTCCTGCGCATGGGGCGCCGGCAGTCTGGGCATTCGTAGGACTTCCCGCGTGGTGTTTCGCTGGAATGGGATTGCCCGCCTGGGGGCGATGGCTGCCCAAGGAGCATCCTGCACCCATCGATGACTGTTAGCGAGAAAGCCGAAGTGACACATGCGGTGGAGCCGGCGGGAAGCAGGTGCAAGAGAAACCGCCGGATGAATTCGTGAGGATAAAGGCACATGATCTTCTCGCGATCACATCCATTGCCCGATAATCGGAGGGCAACATGGTCGTCATCAAGTTCGACGATGCGGCTGTTGGCGATAGCGACGCGATGGGTGTATCGGCCGAGATAGGCGAGCACCTGGTCCGGACCGCCAAAAGGCGGCTTTGCATTGACGACCCATTCGATGCTGCGCGCACATGCGAGATGGCGGCTGAACACGGCAGCGTCGTTGAGATGGGCGCGGTCATTGAAGAAGTGCAGTTCGCCTTGAGCGAGGGCTTTGGCGAAAGCAGTTAGAAAGAGCCGTTGGAACAGGCGTGACAGCACGCGCACGGCAGAAAGAAGTCCGGCCGACATGCCATCCACGTCGACCTGTCCGGCGAGAGACCTCCACCCGGCACGACGCAATGGACATGGGGATGGTGGATCATCGCCTGACCCAGGTGTGAAGCACGGCGGTGACGCCAATCTCGGCGCCGAACCATCTGGGGTTGGCGGCGATGGTCTGCAGTGTTCAGCCGAAATCCGCATCAGCAGTGCATACACGACCGTCTTGTTCTGAAAAGCGATCTCGGCGACAGCCGGAGGCAGGCTGAAGACCACGTGGAAGTACGGGACCGGCAGCAAATCGGCGATACGAGCCGAAACCCATTGCTTGCGCGCCGTACCCTGGCACTTCGGACAGTGGCGATTGCGGCAGGAGTTACAGGAGACACGGATTAAGCCACAGTCGTCGCAGGCATCGACGTGACCGCCGAGCCGCGGCGTCCGGCAAGCTTCGATCGCTGCCATGACGCGACGTCCGCCGGCCAAGGTGACCGGCGTTCTCTCGTCTGTAGGACGCCCCATGCCGCCGAAGGATGTCCGGCGACTTCGAAGGCAGAGCGCACCCGACGATTAGTCCGGCGGCGTCACCTCCAGGCGCAATCGGTCGAGCGGGCTCGTCGTAGAGCAGATGGTCTTGTTGGAAACCCGCGTATAGTGGGCCGTGCTCGACAGATGGGCGTGACCGAGCAGAACCTGAATGATGCAGATATCCGTGCCATTCTCCAGAAGATGCGTGGCGAAGGAATGCCGCAGAGACGCGTTTGGAAAGACCGGTTGCGGCAACTGCTGACCGGCAAGCGGCGTTCAACACTGTCGGCTCGATAGGCTTGCCGGGATCACGCCCCGGAAACAGCCGCAATTCGTCTGAGAAACACTGCACCAGATCCTTCAGCCGCCAGCGCCAGTCGACTATGCCCCCTCTGCGCGGCGCCATGGGCCAGAGGCACAATGCATGCAAAGCTCGCTCAGTTGGGCACACGGCGGTGCTCCTGCCCTTCTGAAAACCTTGCAGCGTTCTCGCTAATTAGTATTGTTTGGGGCTTCCCCGCGCTTTCGTTCCGCGGATGGGCAATCAACTTTAGGCGGAGCGAAGTTTGTCAGCTCGTTGGTTCGCCAAGTTGCTCCAAGGTTCGTGAGTGGATTCAGCGCGCTATTCCAACGGTGCGTTCATTATAGTCGTACAGATAGAGCTCAACATTGTACTATCAAGCTCCGCTTGGCCGCGGAGATTCCCATGTGCCGTACTCGGATTTCAGTTGTAAAAACACGCCTATGGCACCCCTAATTGCGGTAGAATCGGCTGCATCACGCCAACTTCCTGCTCCTTCAGTACCTCAATAATCTGCTCTTTTGTAAATCTTTGCTTCTTCATGCGTCCGTCCCCTAATCCAATCTGGAGGAATCACGCATGGCATTCGACCCGCTAATGGCCTTCAATTCCAGATACTCGCGGAAGCCATATTCACCGCGTTCACGACCGTTTCCAGACCGCTTGAAACCACCAAACGGGCTGCTCTTCAATCGCGGCTTCCCATTGATCTTAACGTTACCAGCCTGAATCCTCTTTGCGACGCGAATACCGCGTTCGTGATCAGCGGTTTCGATGTAAGCCGCCAGGCCATAGGGCGTTTCATTTGCGATCGAAACCGCCTGCTCCTCGTTGTCGAAGGGAATGATGACGAGGACGGGTCCAAAAACTTCGGTCTGCGCAATTTCCATCGTATTACTGACATCTGCGAAAACGGTCGGCCGAACGAAAAATCCCTTGTCCATACCATCGGGTCGACCGGGCCCCCCTGCCACGACGCGAGCTCCTTCGGCGACGCCGACGCGCAAGAGTTCCTGGACCCTGTCAAACTGAGCTTGTGAGACAACCGGCCCGATATGTTCACCATCTTGCGTGGGCTCCCCGACCCTTATCTTTTCGACCTCATCAGCGGCGAGCTTCGTCACGCGATCGTAAATGCTGCGCTCGACGAGCATTCTCGTAGGTGCGTTGCATGACTGGCCGCTATTTTGGAAGCACATACGGATCCCTCGGGCAACGGCTTCCTCCAGTTTGCAATCAGCAAATAGGATGTTGGGTGATTTGCCTCCGAGTTCCAGCGTAACGCGCTTCACCGTCGGAGCGGCGCTCTGGCTTACTGCAACGCCGGCCCGCGTCGATCCGGTAAAGGAAACCATGTCTACGTCAGGGTGCGACGAGATTGCCGCCCCAACCGTTTCGCCGCGTCCATTGACGAGGTTGAAGACACCGGCCGTGAAACCCGCGTCATCGATCATCTCCGCGAGCAGAAGCGAGGACAATGGCGCCAACTCCGAAGGCTTCAAGACAACGGTACATCCACACGCAAGTGCTGGGAATACCTTCAGTGCAACCTGGCTGATTGGCCAGTTCCAAGGCGTGATGAGTCCGCAAACGCCGATCGGTTCGTATACGATGAGGTCGGTATTCTCGCCTTCGGATACCGACTTTTCGAAGTCGAATTTTTGCAAGATTTCAGTGCAGGCGTCGATCTCCTCCAAGCCGCTTGGTGCGTGAGCAGTCCGGGACAAACGAATCGGAGCTCCCATCTCCTGCGAAATGGCTTCCGCCATCTCTTCCAAACGGCGCTCGTAGATGGAACGGAGTCGACGCAGGCGGACAGTCCGGTCCTCCCTGCTTGTTGTTGACCAAGCAGGAAATGCCTTGCGGGCGGCACGAACTGCCCGCTCTACATCCTGCTTTGTGCCGTCGGCGATTCGAGCGACGATGAGTTCGGTGGCGGGATTAATAACGTCTACTATGCGGTCGGAAGACGACGCAGTCCATTCGCCCGATATGTAGTGCTTGGTTCGATCCAGCATGATTTTCCCCTGCAATTGCACGAAACCATTTAAAAACTTCGCTTTACCTAGCGCGTTGGAGGTCCGATGAACTGGTCGAGATTGTCGCGCAGGCGTTTCACGAGCCAGTCGATCTCGTCTTTTGAGATGACGAGCGGCGGTGAGAAGATCAGGCTGTCTCGCACACCGCGGGTGATCAGTCCGGTCTTGAAGCAGAGATCGCGCACGGGGGTTGCCAAGCTCGAGACCGGTTCTATTGGCGTGCGCCCCTCTTTGTCCCGCGTCAGTTCAACGGCAGCCATCAGGCCGACGCCGCGAACCTCGCCTACCAGCGGATGGTCGAGCAGTTCCCGCAGCTTCGCCTGGAAATAGGGGCCGGTCTCTTCGCCCACGCGCTCGACAATCCGCTCGCGCTTTAGAATGCGGATGTTCTCAAGCGCGACGGCAGCCGCCACGGGGTGGCCCGAATATGTAAATCCATGATTCATGGGGCCGGGCCTATCCATCAGAACGCTTGCCAACCGGTCCCCAAAAACGGATGCGGCGATCGGCAGGTAACCCGAAGACAGGCCTTTCGCGGTGGTGATGATATCAGGTTCGATCGCGTAGGTCTGGGAACCAAACCAGTGCCCGGTGCGACCAAAGCCGCACACCACCTCGTCACAGATCAATAGGATGTCATACTTGCGGCAGATCTCCTGTACGCCCCGCCAATAGCCTGGAGGCGGGGTCAGCACGCCGCCGGCCCCCTGCACGGGTTCCCCGATGAATGCGGCGACGTTTTCCGCTCCTACGTGACGGATAGTCGCTTCCAACTCGTCGAGCGCCCATATGCAATGCTCCTCGAGCGTCTGGCCGCGGCCGTCGCGCCACCAGAACGGCGCGGGCGCGTGGTGGACGTCGGCGATCGGCATGCCCGCAATGTCGTGCATAAAATTCAACCCTGTCAGTGAACCGGACCCGATTGAGCTGCCGTGGTAGGCATTCTGACGCGAGATAATCGCCTTGCGTTCGGGTCTCCCGAGTCGTTTCCAGTAGAGCCGGGCGAGACGGATGTTAGTGTCGTTCGCCTCCGAACCGGAGTTTGTGTAGAATACGCGGTCGAGATTATTGGGGCTGACCGATGCGATCTCAGCCGCCAATTCCGCGGCCACCGGCGTCGTGGTCCTGAAGAATGTGTTGTAGTACGGTAACTCTTCCATTTGCCGCGCCGCCGCGTCGGCAAGTTCCTTGCGGCCGTAGCCGATGTTGACGCACCAAAGTCCAGCCATGCCGTCAAACAGCCGCTCGCCCTCGCTGTCCCACAGATAGACACCTTCGCCGTGTGTGATGACGCGCACGCCACCTTCGGAAATGATTTCCTGCTGGTTGGAAAAGGGATGCATGTGATGAGATTGGTCGAGTGCGCGAATGCTCAAGGTATTGTAGGGTTGATTGCCGTCGGCGACCGGTCTGTGCATGATGTGAAGCTCCTTCAGGATGCTTTGGTGGGAGGGAGAGTTCAAGCGGATCGGGTCGGCGTATGGTCCAGGTCAGAGCGAACGTGACAGGCGACGGACCGGCCACCTCGCATCGGCACCAGAGGCGGCATCTCGATCCGGCACCGCTCGACCGCGAGCGGGCACCGCGGGTGAAACGCGCACCCGCCGGGCGGGTTGATGGGGCTCGGCACCTCACCTTCGACTGAAAGCTCCAACCGAATCCGCGTGGGATCCGGCACAGGAGCGGCGGCGATCAGCGCCTCTGTGTAGGGGTGGGCTGGCTTCGCGAAGAGCGCCTCACACGGGGCGAGCTCCACGATCCGCCCCAGATACATGACCGCAACACGATGGCCGATATGCTCCACGACGCCAAGATCATGCGAGATGAAGACGAAGGCGATGCCGATCTGTTGCTGCAGATCCAGGATCAGGTTCAAGATCTGGGCTTGTACGGAGACGTCAAGAGCTGAGACTGCCTCGTCGGCGATGATGAGCGAAGGTTGAAGCGCCAGCGCCCGCGCGATGCCGAGCCGCTGCCGCTGGCCACCCGAGAACTCGGACGGGAACCGGTGCATCATCTCGGGCCGCATTCCGACTTTGCGGAGAAGGTCCGCAGCCAGCGCGTTGCGCTGCTTGCGGCTGAGGCGCTCAAAATTCTCGACAGGCTCTGTGATGATCTGTCCGGCCGTGAGACGCGGATTCAGCGACGAGTAGGGATCTTGAAAGACCATCTGCATCCGACGGCGCGACGCGCGGAGCTCGTGCGTCTTCAGGCGAGCAAGGTCGATGCCGTTCATCAGCACGCGTCCACACGTCGGATCCACGAGTCGCATCAGGAGCCGCGCAACCGTGGACTTGCCGCAGCCGGACTCGCCCACAATGCAGAGCGTCTCGCCGGCCTCGACGGAGAAGGATACGTCCTCCACCGCCCGCACCACCGGGACATTCTTCTCCAGGAGCCCCGCACCGAGCGGATAATGCTTGGTCAGGTTCTCGACTTTCAGCAAAGGACCATTCATGCGCTTGCTACCTCTTCAGAACGCCAGCAAGCTGCGGCGTGCCTTCGCCCGACCTCCCGAAGGGCGGGCGCCTTCTCACGGCAAATGTCGATCGCAAACGGGCAGCGAGCCGCAAAGCTGCATCCGACAATGGGCTCGCGCAAGTTTGGCACAGTTCCGGTAATTTCCGGAAGGCGCAGCCGCCCGCCGTGCCGCCGATCTGGTACCGAGCGCATGAGCGCTTGGGTGTAGGGATGCGTTGGGCGCGCAAACAGATCGACCACGGTTGCTTCCTCGACAAGCCGACCAGCGTACATGACGATCACCCGTTGGCACGTCTCGGCGACAACGCCCAGATCATGCGTGATGAACATCACCGCCGTTCCCATGCGCGCTTTTAGATCGACGATCAGCCGCAGGATCTGCGCCTGGATCGTGACATCCAGCGCCGTCGTCGGCTCGTCAGCAATCAACAGTTCCGGTGAGCAGGCAAGGGCCATGGCGATCATGACGCGCTGGCGCATGCCGCCTGACATCTCATGCGGGTAGTTGTTGACGCGGCGCTCGGGATCCGCGATGCGGACGAGACGGAGCATTTCATTCGCTTTGTCCATTGCGTCGGCCCGGGAGGCGTTGGTGTGGATCTGCACCGCTTCAGCGATCTGGTGACCGACCGTGTAAACCGGGTTCAGGCTAGTCATCGGCTCTTGGAAGATCATGGCGATTTGGTCGCCGCGGATCTGCCGCATCTCTCGGTCGGAGAGTCTCAAGAGGTCGCGTCCGTGAAAGCGGATCTCGCCGCCGACCGTCCTGGCCGTCAGCTTCGGCAGCAGGCGAAGAATGGAGAGGGCGGTGACGCTCTTGCCACATCCGGATTCACCGACGACGCCGAGTGTTTCGCCTTTGTTGACCTGGAAGCTGATCCCGCCCAGAGCGCGAGTGACGTTGTCTTCACCGAAGAAGTGCGTCTCGAGGTCTCGAACATCAAGAAGGACGTCATCCCCTCCAGCTTTTTGCACTTGCATATCAGCGCCTCCGCTTTGAACGGGGGTCGAACAGATCGCGCAGACCATCCCCGAGCAGGTTGACGGCCAGGACCGTAATGGCGAGGCACATCCCGGGCGCGAACACCGTCAGTGGAGCGACGCCGAGATACAAGCGAGAACTTGCAATCATGTTGCCCCAGCTCGGGATCTCCGGCGGTACGCCGACGCCCAGAAAGCTCAGCCCGGCCTCGGTCAGGATCGCACTGGCGCAAACACTGGCGCTTTGGACCATCAGGGCCGGAATGGTGCTCGGGAGAATGTGCCGCCACAGCACTTTCGGCAGCCGCGCACCGCCGCAGATCGCGGCCTCCACATAAGGACGCTCCCGCACACTGAGAACCACCGAACGAACCAGCCGCGTGACGCTTGGGATTTCGGGAATGGCGATGGCGAAGATGAGGATGCTGATTCCGGGACCTGTCAGAGAAATCAGCGCGATGGCCAGCAGGATCGTCGGGATTGACATCAGACCGTCCATGACCCGCATGACGATGCTGTCGAACCGACGATTGTAGCCGGCAATGATCCCAATCAGAAGCCCGCACATGACCGCACTTGCCGCCGACGTCAATCCCACCACAAGGGAGATCCGGGCGCCGAACACCGTTCGCGCGAACACGTCGCGACCCAGATTGTCGCTTCCCAACCACATATCCGCTGACGGCGGTTTCAGGCGTTCAAAAGGATCCATGCTCACCGGATCGCGAGCGTACAGCGGGGCAGCGAGCGCCAGAATAATCAATAATGCCAACAGGCTGCCGCCTACAAAGACCAGCGGATGCCGCCTCGCGAGGCGGGGCACACCGGACAGTCGCAGGCGGCGCGTCGGGATGGTTTCAACGGGTGCGGAGAGGAGCGTCATATCAGTACCGGATGCGGGGATCGACAAGGGTGTAGGAAAGATCGACCGCCAGATTGATTAAGACGTACAGCCCCGAAACGAGGATGAGCACGCCTTGAATGATGGGATAATCGCGTTTGTTGATTGCATCGACTACCAAACGACCGATGCCGGGTATGTTGAACACCGTTTCCGTGAGGACGACCCCGCCAACCAGACCTGCGAAACTTAAGCCTATCACGGTGAGGATCGGGACACCCGCATTCTTCAGTGCGTGGTGGAAAAGCATGGAATAGGACGACGCGCCTTTGGCAGCGGCTGTTCGCATGTAGTCTTCCGACAGAACTTCGAGCATGCTCGCCCGCGCGATTCGGGCGATGAAAGCAATGTAGGGAATGCTCAAGGTCACAGTCGGTAAAATCATGTGCACAAGCCATGTCCCGAAGCCATCGTCGACAGGCTGGTATCCTTGGACGGGCAGCCACTGCGTTCTGATAGCAAACAAGTATATTGCAAGGAAGCCAACGACAAACACCGGTACAGAAAAACCAAGAGTCGCAAATGCTGTCAGGATGCGGTCGAGAAGACCCCCAGCTTGCCAGGCGGCAAGGATGCCGAAGGAAACACCCATTGTTACCGAGACGATGATCGTCAGGATCGACAGGGAAAGGGTTGGTTCAAGCCGCTGCGCGATCAGTTCGAGAACCGGTCTTCCGGCAAAGATCGAGGTGCCGAAATCGCCGCCGACCAAATCGCGCACCCAACCTATGAACTGAACCGGGAGCGGATCGTTGAGTCCTAGCTGTTCGCGGATGCTAGCGATCATCTGTGGCGTGGCCTTGTCGCCGGCGATGATGGCCGCCGGGTCGCCGGGCGCGAGCCTGAGAAGCAGGAAGACGAAGATCCCGACCATCGCCATGACCGCGACGGTCGAGAGCATCCTGCGAAGGATGTAAGCAGCCATTGCGCTCAGCTCTTCTGCATGTTCCACATCGGGACGATCACCGGCATTCCGATCAGACCGGTCAGTGAAGCACGTCGTGCGACTGGCAAGGTGGTTGCGCCGAGATAAACTGAACCGACGAAACCCCACCAAACGCGCTGCATCTCTCGGGCGAGAGACTGCCGCTCTTCAAGAGTAGCTACAGTCGCCCATCTGGCATACAGGGCCTCATACTCGTCGTTGTGCGGCCAGCCGTACCAAGCCTTGTCGCCGTTCGCGAGGAAGATCGGATTTCCAAGAACATCACCCATGGCGAAATCGACGTCCGCTGTTGGGTAAATGCTCCACCCACCTTCATCCACCGAGCCCTTGTTATCCAAGCGAGCAGTGACAGCACCCCAGTCGGTCGGATTCAGCTCAGCATTGACACCAATCTTTCGGAGTGTATGTGCGACATACTGTGCGACGTTGCTCATCCATGCTATGTTTGTGACCTGAACAATTACCACCTTCTCTCCGGCGTATCCTGCCTCCTGAAAAAGCTCCTTGGCTTTCTCAGGATCCCCGCCTTTCTTGAACCAGCCAGTATTTTCGTCATTGATGTACGCCGTCTTGGTTCCGAATAGCGAGGTGACTGTCTTGATGTATTCCGGGGGAGAACTGGTACGCATGGCCGCTTCCTGATCGATCAGGTAAAGCAACGCGTGGCGTGCTTTTAGATTGTTGAATGGCTTCTGAAGGAAGTTTATTCGCAGATACCGGACGAAGCCTCCCTGGTTCAGGACCTGAAGGGCAATGTCGGGATTGCCTTCCAGGACAGGAAGAAGGTCCATTGGCACGCTCTCTAGGTAGTCGATTTCCCCTGTCTGCAGGGCAGCAAGCGCAGTCTGCTGGTCAGCGATGTTGTCCCAGATCACGCGGTCAACTTTGACAACCTTTCTGCCGGCCAATCCGTCAGAAGCTTCACGACGTGGGACATACCTTTCGTTGCGGTCGTAAGTGAAACTTGCGCCGGGGCGAGCAAGCTCTTGATTAAACGTAAACGGTCCAGATCCGATATTCGCCGTGACCGGATCCGTGGAAGGCGTATTCGCGTCCTTCTCGCGCATGATAAAAAGACAGGGCGGAGTTAAGGTCGCTAAGATCTCAATGAGCAGCCCCAGCGGTTCCTTCAGCGCGATCGTGAAAGTCTTGTCATCTTTTTTCGAGATGTCGGTGGCCAGGGCCTTTATCAACTGCCCGCCAGACGCCACCTCGACCCAGCGGCGGATTGAAGCGACACAGTCGCCAGCAGTGACAGGCGTACCGTCGTGCCAGCCCAGGCCGTCGCGAAGTACGAACGTATACGTTTTCTTGTCATCGGAAACTCCCCAGTTGCCGACCATCTGTGGCTGCGGCGTCATTCGGGAATCGAGAGCAAAAAGCGTATCGTAGATGGCCGATCCATGATCCGCAGTAATGTAATAGCTTGAGATCATCGGATCAAACACGCCAAGATCGCCGCTCTTCACCATGCGCACGGCTTGAGTGGAAGCCAGTGTAGTCTGACTGCGCAGTACAGATGGAAAAGACAGGGCTGTTCCGGTCGCAACACCTGCTTGAAGCAGGCTCCGTCGAGAAATTGTCATGTGCTAGTTCCCCTTTTGGTTTTGTCAGGACTTAGTGCGGAGATCTTCAGGCAGCCAACGCCGTCTCGACCAGGTTCACCCAGCAGCAAGTGCCATAAGGAATGGCCTCATCGTTGAAATCACATGCCGGACTATGCAAAGCAGGCTGGCCCATCGCCAATATCAATCTATCTTCCCGATGGGCGCGGTAAGTGGCCAAGGCCGTGCGAGCTCAAAGAGACGAGCTAGCCTTAACGCAATGTCATCGCGGTGATGGGGAACGGTAATCATCAAGCCAACGGGCAAGCCGGATCTTGTGAAGCCCGCTGGGACGGATATTGCCGGATTCCAACAAGTATTTGCGATGAACCCGAGCGGAGCGGGGCCGGTATTGCTCGCGTCGCGGCCGTCAATAACATCTGGAGCCGGTCCGGCTGCAGCGAATGCTTCAGTGGCTGCGGTCGGCGACACTAGGACATCTACGTCTTGGAAGGCAGCCGCAAAATCCCGGCGCAACTTGCTTAGACGCCTCTCGATCTCATAGACATCTTCAATAGTGAGCTTGGCTCCGGAAACCAGTGAACGTTGCGGTACATCGCTGATTTCACTAATTCGGTCTGGAAGATACCCTTCCCGAGTCAATTCCGACCATGCGCGGCTTCCCATGAGCCCGCGCCAGAATGGACGAACCGTTTCAAGGGAAAGCTCCAGCCGGCATTTTTCGAGGCGTGCTGTGCTAATCAGCGCCTCCGCCGCGGCATATGCGATTTCAACGACCTCAGGGTCCATCACTCCGTAGCCAAAGTCGTCCGACCACCCGACCCGCAGGTCACTGACATCTAGGGTCTCGGCCACTTTCTCATAGCTCTGAGTGGGGCTAGGTAAACTCATCCTATCTATTGGATGATGGCCCGCCGCCACATCGAGATAACGCGCCGTATCGAGAACAGATGTCGTCAGCGCTCCTAAGACGGTGAATACGGATTCCCTCTCCAGCGGGATGCGCCCGTGGCTGGGCTTCAAGCCGACGAGACCCGTCCAAGCGGCCGGTACCCTGATGGATCCGCCTCCGTCGCTTCCGGTAGCGAGCGGCACCATACCCGCTGCTACGGCTGCGGCCGAGCCGCCACTGCTGCCGCTAGGGGTTCTCTCACGGTTCCACGGATTTCGCGTCACGCCAAACGCTCTTGACGCCGTCATATTGTCCATTCCGAACTCGGCGGTCGCGGTCTTACCTAATGGTACAGCTCCCGCGCCGCGTAGCCGCGCGACATGAACTGAGTCCATCAGCTTAGTTTTGCTGTCGCGGTAGAATGCTGAGCCATAACAGGTACGAAGACCGGCGCAGTCTTCCAGGTCTTTCACTCCGATCGGAACGCCCGCAAGAGGCCCCGGATCCTCACCACGTGCAACCTTCTGATCGATAAGCATGGCAGAGGTATGCGCGCCGTCTTCATCTATTTCGACGAATGCGTTCAACGTCGCATCAACTGCCTTGATTCGCTCGATAGCGTGACGGACGACCTCAGTTGCGCTGATCTGTCTGCGTCTCACACTTTCGGCGAGTTCGATAGCCGTTTGGTTCATTAGTCCTCCCCCTATTTGCGTTGGCATTAGCAGCCGACTCTGGTCGTTGCCGCCAATCTTTTTCGAGCCCCACTTAGCCTGTAATTCGCAAGATCACACAAATGTACGTCCACCGCACAGCATTTTGTGATCTCACATTGGCACATCCGAGATGCCATGGCAATGTCAAACGGGACAAAGGCGCTTCAATTTATTAGCCGAGCGGCAATGGGCTAAAATGTCGCAGCAGTCGCTGCTCCGCGAGCCAAATGACACCCGCGTGACACTTCGGCTCACCGCGCCAGGGGGAGCGGTAGGCATCGCGATTGAATTCATGCTATGCAGCCCCCGGAGGCTGCATAGCAACGCCAATATGGCACGTGTATCAGGGGCCAGTTTTGAATAAGCCGCAGAAAACATTGCCGAACCAGAGATTCGCTAGCAATTCGCTTGAAGATCAAGCCTATGGACAGTTGCGCCGGGCCTTGGTCGAAGGGCATTTCGCCCCGGGTCAGAAGATGCCGATTCGTCGGATTGCGTCAGAGCTCGGGACCAGTCCAATGCCAGTTAGGACTGCTTTGAGGCGCTTGATCTCCGAACAGGCATTAGACGTGCTGCCGTCGGGCACTGCCATAGTCCCCCGGCTCACACGAAGTGCTTTTGCGAAACTCGGCATGATACGCGCTGCTCTCGAGCCGTTGGCGGTGAAGATCGCTGCTTCGAATTTCGACAGCGCCATGAAAGAGCGACTCGAGGAACTGCTGCAAATCGAGCAAACAGCTCGTGAGTCTGGCGATCCTGTTCAGTTACTTCGCGCCGATCGCCAATTTCTTCTTGGCTTGTATGAACCTTGTCAGACTCCGATGCTTCTCGCAATGATCGAGGCGACTTGGCTTCGGCGTGGGCCGCACTTCTGGGACGCCCGGTGGCTGATTATTGGGCGCTCCCCCAGCGGCTCAAAGCACGCCGATATCATGCGCTTTATCGCTAGCGGAGATTTTGATAGTGCAGCACGAACGCTGCAAGAGGAGATAGAAGGCACTACCAGCTACCTTCTGCAACGCATGTCGTTCGTTGACGACCCAGTAGCACCACCACGGCTACGCCCGCTTCGACGGAAGTGAACTCATCGTCACCGAATTGCCTACTTCAGTCAGAGGCCTGAGACTGAGCCAGCGCACCTATTGGAGCCCGATTTGTGTTGCCATTTCGTTCATTTGTTTCCACCAACTTGGCAGCTTGGTGCGCAACGGAAAGGCTATGCCCGGCGCCATGATCCTAGGCAAAGGTCAACAGACGCCGCGGATTGCAAACCATAATTGTGTCAATCTCTGCTTCTGAGTAACCGCGCCGGCGCATGAGAGGTAAGACTCGCTCCTGAATATGAGCGTAACCGTGGCCACCAAACTCAGCGAGCCGGATCACATGACAAATGTCGTGGCTTATGACGATTTGATCGAGGTGGCCGCGATCTATCAAATTTCGGATCGTCTTTAAGCGCATGCCATCGTTAGGCATATCGATGTCGGCATGGGCATAGTAGGTATTTTCTTGTCCGAAGAGGTCCCATTCAAGCACCACGCCTGTGTCAGCCAGCCGGAATAGGCGATCATCGTCGAAGATGGTGCGGTCGATGTGATCGATGATCGTTCGAGGCATATCGGCACCGTTCTCCCGAAGAAACTCCACCAACATCCAGGGATGATCCTGATGACGGGATGGATGAATCGTCAGTGAGGCCCCGGTTTCCCCTTGCGCTAAAATGGCCGCTTTCAGAACCCGCTTCTCGAGGTCGGTCCAAGGCCATTGGCTACCGATCTCGCCGACGATTCCAGCACGTACATTCGTGCCCCAAGCACCCAACTGAACTTGGTCAATCATCTCCTGCGCGAAGCTCTCGACCCTTCGGTCAGTATTATTGGGATCCTGGTAGTCTTGAACATAGTGGCCGCATCCCATAACGATGTGGGCACCACTTTGTCGTGACACGTTCACCAAGCCTTCGGGATCTGGACAAAGACCACCGATGGTCAGCTCGACAATGGTATTCCCGCCGGCACGCACCATCAGTTCCGCCTCTCGCGCAGCAAGTTCGCGGTCGCTCTGCGTTGTATTTCGAGCGTCAACTAGGCCGCCCGTCATGATCTGGAAATATTGCCGCGAATTCGGTCCACCATCAGCAGGCATGTTTCGACGGTCGGGGCGAGTAACGTTCCAAAGAAGATGCTCATGCATTAGCGTTTTGCCAAGTGCCGAGGGATCCACCAATCCAAGTACAGTCTGCGCCTTGCCCCTCATCTCGTCTCTAGTAAGTCGCATTGATGTCTCCCAAAAAATTTTTGATGGTCCGCGACTTATGCTGCAGCGCTGATTGGACGAAGAAATCGCTGCCGTAAGATTGCAAATTCCTCCACCGCCTCAACGAACCGGTCGAGGTCTATCTGCTCTATTACAAGGCTCAGAGCGAGCATTCCGCGGCGAGCCAAGTAGAATCCAGCTTTCAGCATATCCAAGAAAAACAGTTCTCGCAGGCTGTCATCGTTGCTGGTTGGCGCATAGGGAGAGCGAACTGTTGCATTACGGAAATGGACTGTGGCGACTGAACCGACCCCGGTAAAATGCATCGCCACCCCCGCCCGGGCAAGGCGCGCGTTCAGGTCCTTGCGAAGTTGTTCACCCCGCTCGTATAAGGCGTCCGCCACCTCGGCAGTGAAGACTTCGTCCAACGCGACCCGGCCTGCCGCCATGGACATTACATTGTTGTTGAACGTTCCAGCATGTGGCAGGCGCCCGTCGAATAGTGACATGACTTCGGCTTTGCCTCCGAACGCTCCAAAGCTCATTCCGCCTGCGATGTACTTCCCAAGCGTTGTCAAATCTGGGGTGATAGACAATCGCTTCTGAAGCCCGCCATGAGACATTCGTGAAGTCATTACCTCGTCGAATATCAGGAGGGTACCCGTCTGAGCAGTCGCACGCCTTAGCGCCTCAAGGAACGTAACATCTGCTGGAATGCCCCCGCCACTTCCAAGCATTGGTTCGACAATCACCGCCGCGAGCTTATCTCGATGTGCGAGGACTAGGTTTTCTGCAGCATTGGCATCGTTATATTGCGCCATAATAAACGGGAATGGGACAGTCACCGCCGATGGACCGTCTGAAGTAAAAAGCAACACGCCACCATGGTATCCGCCGTGGAATGCCATGATGGTATCGCGACCGGTAAACTGTCGAGCGACAGTAAGTGCCATCAAATTGGCTTCTGTCCCGCTGTTAGTGAACCGAACCAAGTCGATCGATGGAAAGCGGTCGCATACTAGCTTGGCCAACTCAGATTCCGCCCTGCTCACGGCAGCCAAATTCAGGCCCCGAGTCATCGCTTCCTGTATGGCGCAATGGATCCGTTTCTCGGAATGGCCGAACAAGCCAGCGGTATACTCACCACACAGATTTACGAACTGGTGCCCGTCAACATCCCACAGAGTACCCCCCTCCCCGCGTTCCATCGCCACCGGAAATGGATGGTACATCAGAACGGAACGCGTATTTCCCCCGGGCATTACGGTCCGTGCCACGCGGTGAAGCTCACGACTGTTCGGATGGCAAGCAATAAAGTGCTTGCGGGCCTCGGTGAGGCTGGATTCTAGCGCACTGTTCGATTTGGGATCGGCATTCACGGTTCAATAACCTCCAAAGGACGCGCCCTCATTTGCTGCAGCGGGTTCAGCGCCCGGCCCCGACACTTGCTTCCTCCAGGTAAAACGTATGTGACTACAATGTCAACATTTTTGTGATCTCATTTTGCGCCTTCCCTGGAAGGAACGCCACCATGACCAAGACTGAAGGTAGGACAGCCAGCGCCGCCGTCAAAGACATTTTGCTTTCGAACCCCGATGGGCTGCGCGAGGTGATCCGCACGGTGATGCAG
>Ga0079104_1001246_pt1 | contig 17777 bp, 16 predicted proteins | sample MedtruBG_FD_76829 | JGI IMG/M metagenome (GOLD analysis project Ga0079104, IMG submission 76829) | Root nodule microbial communities of legume samples collected from California, USA - Medicago truncatula BG | ecosystem: Host-associated > Plants > Roots > Nodule | place: USA: California...
TACGAAGAAGTGCTGTCGTCGGGCATCGTGCTCACCGGCGGCTCGGCCATGATGCCGGGCATGACCGAACTGGCCGAAGACATCTTCCTCAAGCCGGCGCGCCTGGGCACGCCGGAATACAGTGGACAACTGGCCGATGTGGTGCGCAGCCCCCGTTACTCGACGGTCCTGGGCCTGCTGCAGGAGGCCAAGAAGCAATACCTGCGCGGCTACATCGTCACGCGCCAGGAAGGGTCGGTCAAGGCGGTGTGGCAGCGCATGAAGGAGTGGTTCCTGGGTAATTTCTGAGCACGGCAGAGCTTGTTGTGCATCAGGATGTAAAAGTTCGTTGGTCTGGCCAGGTCAGGCAGTAGTGTGTCGGCGTTGCGCGCGGCGTGATCGGGCGAGTCAGTCATTCAGTAAAGCGGTAATCAGTAAAACAGTCGGGTTCAGAAGTGCAGCTGGATCCGGCACAGTTCGGTAAAACGGTAGCAAAGCGGTTCAAACATACTTGGTCGTATAAACATGCAGTTCTCAGTTGCTAGTCGTCACAGCGCGTGATGCCTATCAACTGCCTGCTGCAGACACACATAATTTAAAGGAGTCATCATGGAAATCGATATGGTCGACAACGCAACGTTGGGCACGATCATCAAAGTGGTCGGGGTCGGCGGCGCCGGCGGCAACGCCGTGCAGCATATGATCAACAAGGGTGTGTCAGGCGTCGAGTTCATCTGCGCCAACACCGACGCCCAGGCGCTCAAGCAATCCAAGGCGCATAACGTGATCCAGATCGGCGAGACCGGCCTGGGTGCGGGCATGCAACCGGAAGTCGGTCGTCGCCTGGCCGAAGACACCCGCTCGCGCATCGAGGATTCGCTGCGCGGCGCGCACATGGTGTTCATCGCCGCCGGCATGGGTGGCGGTACCGGCACCGGTGCCGCACCGGTGGTGGCACAGGTGGCCAAGCAGCAAGGCGCGTTGACGGTGGCGGTGGTATCCAAGCCGTTCTCGTACGAAGGCCAGAAGTGCATGGACATCGCCGACGCCGGCCTGGAAGAGCTGTCGCAGCACGTCGATTCGCTGATCATCATCCTCAATGAGAAACTCGAGGAGATCTACGAAGACGACAGCATGATCGAATGGCTGTCGCACGCCGATGACGTGCTCAACAATGCCGTGGCCGGTATTGCAGAGATCATCAACGTGCCGGGTCATATCAACGTCGACTTCAACGACGTCAAGACCATCATGGGCGAGCAGGGCAAGGCCATGATGGGCACCTCCACCGCCTCCGGCGTGGACCGTGCACGGGTCGCAGCCGAACAGGCCGTGGCATCGCCGCTGCTGGACGGCATCGACCTGTCTGGCGCCCGTGGCGTGCTGGTCAACGTGACCGCCAGCCGCAGCTTGAAGGGTAAGGAAATCAAGGAAGTGATGGCAACCGTGCGTGCCTTCGCCGCTCCCGATGCATCGATCGCCCAGGGCATCGCCTACGACGACAGCATGGGCGACGAGATCCGCGTGACGGTGGTCGCCACCGGCCTGGGCCGTGCACGCAAGTCGGTGCAACTGGTGCAGACCCCGGTCATGCGCACCGGCACTCACAACGAGCCGATCATGGCCACTGGCGCCATCACCCAGGGCGCGGCCCAGCCTGCCGGCACCTTCGGCGGCTTCAAGCAGCCTGCGGTATGGCGTCGCGAGTCGGCTTCCGACACCGTCCGTGCACTTGAAAAGAACGGCATGGAAACCTACGACATCCCGGCCTTCCTGCGCAAGCAGGCAGACTGAGCCTGATCCGATTGCCGGCGTCGTCGACGATGGGCGACGCGGCATGAAAAACCAGACTGCGGCATACTAGCGCCGCGCCCTGAAGCATCGGGGCGCGGCGTTTTTTATTCGGGCACTTCATTGACCAACGACAAGGACCACACCATGACCATCAAGATCGGCGACCGCCTGCCAGCAGGCAAACTGGCTGAATTCATCGAGACCGAAACCGAAGGCTGCTCGCTCGGCCCCAATACCTTCGAGGTGGCCGACCTGGTCAAGGGCAAGAAGATCGCCCTGTTCGCGTTGCCGGGCGCCTTCACGCCCACCTGTTCGGCCAAGCACGTGCCAGGCTATATCGCCAGCGCCGAGCAGTTCAAGGCCAAGGGCATCGACGAGATCTGGTGCCTGTCGGTCAACGACCCGTTCGTCATGGGCGCCTGGGGGCGTGAACAGAAGGCCACCGGCGTGGTGCGCATGCTGGGTGACGGCAGCGCCATCTTCACCAAGGCCCTGGGCATGGAATTCGACCTGACCGAGCGCGGCATGGGCGTGCGCTCGCAACGTTACTCGATGCTCATCGACGACGGCGTGGTCAAGCAACTCAACCTGGAAGCGCCGGGCAAGTTCGACGTGTCCAATGCCGAGACGCTGCTGGCCCAGGTCTGATCCGGGTCGTTGTGCGCTGGCAAACTATCCGGTCCCATGATTTAGACCGTCGTTTTGCAACACTGCCGGGCCTGTAGACGTCCGGCATGGCTATAATGACCGGATGTTGAAACAGCGCACAATCAAGAACCTGGTCCGCACCGTCGGTGTCGGACTGCACTCCGGCACCAAGGTCGAGCTGACCTTGCGGCCGGCGGGGCCGGATGTCGGCATCATCTTCCGCCGCATCGATCTCGATCCCGTGGTCGAGATGCCGATGCTGGCCACCGGCGTGGGCGACACGCGCATGGCGTCGACCCTGACCAAGGATGGCGCCAAGGTTTCTACCGTCGAGCACCTGCTGTCAGCCTGCGCTGGCCTGGGCATCGACAATCTCTATATCGACCTGACCGCCGAAGAGATCCCCATCATGGATGGCTCGGCCTCGTCGTTCGTGTTCCTGTTGCAACAGGCCGGCCTGCAAGAGCAGAACGCCGCCAAGAAATTCATCCGCGTGCTCAAGCCCGTCGAGGTGCGCGAAGGCACCGGCGACAAGGAAAAATGGGCGCGCCTGGAGCCCTACAATGGATTCCGCCTCAAGTTCTTCATCGAATTCAACCATCCGGCAGTCGATGGCACCGGCCAGGTGGCCGAGGTCGATTTCGGCGTCGATTCGTATGTCAAGGAAATCGCCCGCGCCCGCACCTTCGGTTTCATGCAGGACGTCGAAACCCTGCGTGGCATGGGCCTGGCCCGCGGCGGCTCGTTCGAGAATGCGATCGTCATGGACGAGTATCGCATCCTCAACGCCGATGGCTTGCGCTACGACAATGAATTCGTGCGGCACAAGATCCTCGATGCGATCGGCGATCTCTACATCGTCGGCCATCCGCTGCTGGCCAGCTACGACGCCCACAAGTCCGGTCATGGCCTCAACAATCTGCTGCTGCGTGAATTGCTGAGCCACCCCGACGCCTACGAAATCGTCACCTTTGATTCGATCGAGACCGCGCCCCAGACCTACGTGATGCAGGCCAAGCAGGAGTGGGCGCTCAACTGAGCAAGCCCGCTGCGGCGTACGCTGCTTTGGAAATTGGCCCGGTTTCCTTCGTCTTTTCGGTCTATCTGGGCGCCTTGCGGCGACGTACCATGGCATCGATGGCGTCCTTGAGCGCCTGATTGCGCGGCGTATCCTCCAGTGCCGTGCTCAGTTCCGCGAACGAATCGACGGCCGTCGGCGGCAACTCCAGCACCCGTTTGGGCACGGGTGGCGGGGCGGCAATCTTGCCGACTTGCACTTTGATACGGATTGAATTAACCTGCCAGCCGTCTTTTTGCAGACGGTCCTGCAGTCGGGGAAGCAGTTGTTTGAGTCGGGCCGCTAAGGCCGCATTGGGCGCACTCATGACGAGTTGCCCGGATTCGAACTGCAATATCTCGCATGTCTCGAACATGCTCGGCAGGCTTGCCGCGCATGTCTTTTGCAGTGAACTCAAGCGCGCCAGGGCCGGCATCAGCGCCGCCATCGCTGAGTTCGACTGCAGATATACCGATGCCTCCTTCGTGCTCCGCGCCATGCGTTGAGCGTTCGTAAGGCTGGGGCGATAAGGGGTGAAAGTGGATGCGTACTTCATCGTGAAACCTTATCACATCCGGCTCATCACCGGCTGGCGTCTGAAAGCCCGTTGATGTGGCTTGGCCGCATCAACACCGGCTTCATGGAGAAAAGATGCAGATTATCCTGTTGCACCCCCGCCTTACCAGGGCACGCTCGATCACCCTGACCTCGCGCCATCTGCTGCTGGCCCTGATATTGCTGGTGGCAGCGGTGGTCGGATCGGCGGCGTTGCTGGCCTATCTGGCGCTGCGTCACGCCAGCGCCGCCGACGCCTCGCCGGTGTTCCACCGGCTCGCGGTGTCGATGAGCCAGCAGGAAGACGATCGCAAGGAAAAATACCTGAAGGAAAACCTGGCCATGATGGCCGTCAAGCTAGGCGAGATGCAGGCCCAGATGATGCGCCTGGACGCGCTGGGCGAGCGGGTCCAGGGACTGGCCGGCGTGCGGCCCGAAGAGTTCAACTTCAAGGAACTGCCCGGCCGTGGCGGAATGGAGACCTCCGGCATCGGCGGCCCCGGGCGTGAAGTGAGCATGAGCGAACTGCAGAAGATGCTCGATGCGCTGGTGGTCGATGCCGGGCATCGCACCGATTACCTCAACGCGGTGGAATCGACCCTGATGAGCGACAAGATCAAGTCGCGCCTGTTGCCGACCAATCAACCCGTCAACGTTGCCTATAACTCGTCCAGTTTCGGCTGGCGACTCGATCCGTTCAGCGGTCACAACGCCTTCCACGAAGGCCTGGACTTCCCAGCCCCGGTCGGCACCCGCATCGTGGCTGCGGCGGCTGGCGTGGTGATCGCGGCTGAATACCATTATCAATTCGGCAACATGCTCGAGATCGATCATGGCAACAACATCATCACCCGCTATGCCCATGCCTCGCAGCTGCTGGTGAAGGTGGGCGATATCGTCAAGCGCGGCCAGCATGTGGCCGATGTCGGCTCGACCGGCCGCTCCACCGGCTCCCACCTGCATTTCGAGGTGCGCATCCGCGGCGTGGCGCAGGACCCGCGCAAGTTCCTGGCGCTGGGTGCGACCGGTGGCAACCAGCCACGCGCGGCACCGGTTTTCGTGGCCGGTCGCTGAGATTGCCGGGCGGACATTCGCCGCCCGGCCCACGTATTGAATCTTTGCGTTCGGTCCCGATCTACAGCCGGGTGCTGCGGCGTGCCTGTGCGCTCGCGTGCTAAAATCGGCGGTTTATTATTGGCCTTTCCACGCCGGGCGTGCCAAGGCGCCTGTGGCCGGTATCTTTTTCGGCTCTTTTATAGAATCCAAGCATGTCATTTCTGACCAAGATCTTCGGTAGCCGTAACCAGCGGTTGCTAAAACAATATCAAAAAATCGTCCGCCAGATCAACGCGCTCGAGCCGTCGATCGAAAAGCTGACGGATACCGAACTGCAGGCCAAGACGCCGGAATTCAAACAGCGCATCGCGGGTGGCGAGAGCCTCGATGCGATCCTGCCGGAAGCCTTTGCGGTGTGCCGCGAAGCCAGCCGCCGGGTGCTCAAGATGCGCCACTTCGATGTCCAGCTGATCGGCGGCATGGCGCTGCATTTCGGCAAGATCGCCGAAATGCGCACTGGCGAAGGCAAGACCCTGATGGCCACGCTGCCGGCCTACCTGAACGCACTGGGTGGTCGTGGTGTGCACGTCATCACCGTCAACGACTACCTGGCGCAGCGCGACGCCGAGTCGATGGGTGCCCTGTACGGCTGGCTGGGCCTGAGCACCGGCGTGAACCTGTCGCAGATGGAGCATGACCTCAAGCAAGAGGCCTATGCGTCCGACATCACCTACGGCACCAACAACGAATTCGGCTTCGACTACCTGCGCGACAACATGGTGTTCGATGCCGACGACCGCGTGCAGCGCGGCCTGAATTTCTCGATCGTCGATGAAGTCGACTCGATCCTGATCGACGAAGCGCGCACGCCGCTGATCATTTCCGGCCAGGCCGAGAACCACACCGAGCTGTACCACAAGATGAACGGCGTGCCGCCACTGCTGACCTTGCAGATCGGCGAGGAAACGCCGGACGGCAAGGGCAAGATCGAAGTCCCGGGCGACTACACCAAGGACGAAAAGAGCCACCAGGTGCTGTTGACCGAGGCCGGCCACGACAAGGCCGAAACGATCCTGACCCAGATGGGCCTGCTGCCCGAAGGCGCCTCGCTGTACGACGCCGCCAACATCACGCTGATCCACCACCTGTATGCCGCGTTGCGCGCCCATACGCTGTACCACAAGGACCAGCACTACGTGGTGCAGAACGGCGAAGTCACCATCGTCGACGAATTCACCGGTCGCCTGATGACGGGTCGTCGCTGGTCCGACGGCCTGCACCAGGCGGTCGAGGCCAAGGAAGGCGTCAGCATCCAGAACGAGAACCAGACCCTGGCCTCGATCACCTTCCAGAACTACTTCCGCATGTACGGCAAGCTGTCCGGCATGACCGGCACCGCCGACACCGAAGCCTACGAATTCCAGGAGATCTATAAGCTCGAAACGGTGGTGATCCCGCCCAATCGCCCGAATGCCCGCAAGGACCGCCAGGACCAGGTCTACAAGACCGCGCAAGAGAAGTACATGGCGATGGTCAAGGATATCCAGGACTGCTACGAGCGCGGCCAGCCGGTACTGGTGGGCACCACCTCGATCGAGAACTCCGAGCTGCTGTCGGGCATCCTGAACAAGGCCAAGCTGCCGCACAACGTGCTCAACGCCAAGCAGCACGCCCGCGAAGCCGAGATCGTGGCGCAGGCCGGTCGTCCCAAGATGATCACCATCGCCACCAACATGGCCGGTCGCGGCACCGACATCGTGCTGGGCGGCAACGTCGACAAGCAGGTGCAATTGATCGAAGCCGACGCCAGCCTGTCGGACGCTGACAAGGCCGCCCGCGGCGAGCAGTTGCGCGGTGAATGGCAGTCGCTGCACGATCACGTGGTCAATGCCGGCGGACTGCACATCATCGGCACCGAGCGTCACGAATCGCGTCGCGTCGACAACCAGCTGCGCGGTCGTTCCGGTCGCCAGGGCGACCCCGGTTCGTCGCGCTTCTACCTGTCGCTGGACGATGCGCTGTTGCGCATCTTCGCCGGCGACCGCGTGCGCGCCATCATGGATCGGCTCAAGATGCCCGAAGGCGAACCGATCGAGGCTGGCATCGTCAGCCGCTCGATCGAGTCGGCCCAGCGCAAGGTCGAGGCGCGCAACTTCGACGTGCGCAAGCAGTTGCTCGAATACGACGACGTCGCCAACGACCAGCGCAAGGTCATCTACCAGCAGCGCAACGAGTTGCTGGAGTCGGCCGAGATGGCCGAGATGATCACCTCGCTGCGCGAAGGCGTATTCACCGACCTGTTCCGTCAGTACGTGCCGGCCGAATCGATGGAAGAGCAGTGGGACATCCCCGGCCTGCAGGCCGTGCTCAAGAACGAATGGCAGCTCGACGTGCCGCTCGATACCATCCTCGCAGCCGAACCCGACCTGGCCGACGACGACCTGCTCGAGCGCGTGCTCAAGGCGTCCCGGGAAGTCTACGACGCCAAGGTGGCGGTGGTGGGCGTGGAAGCCTTTGCCGGCTTCGAGCGCAGCGTCATGCTGCAGAGCATCGACAACCACTGGCGCGAACACCTGGCGGCGCTGGATCACCTGCGCCAGGGTATCCATCTGCGCGGCTATGCGCAGAAGAACCCGAAGCAGGAATACAAGCGCGAAGCCTTCGAGCTGTTTGCACAGATGCTGGACCTGATCAAGAACGAAGTGATCAAGGTGGTGATGACGGTGCGCATCCAGAGCCGCGAGGAAATCGAAGCCGCCGAGGAAAGCCTGGCCGCGGGCGGCCCGGCCAACGTGCATTTCCAGCACGCCGACTTCGATCCCGAAGCCGCCCCCGAAGAGCTGCTGGCGCCCACGGCGACCAGCGAAGCGACGGTCGACGACTCGGCCTATGCCAAGGTCGGCCGCAACGACCCCTGCCCCTGTGGCAGTGGCAAGAAGTACAAGCAGTGCCACGGCAAGCTGGCCTGAGCTGCGCTGACAGGAACCGTGCAGCGAACCGTTCACCATGACCTGGTGAACGGTTTTTTTTCGACTGAGGACCCTATGCTCCACATCCGACATTCCCTGGTATTACTGGCAGCCGCCATGCTGCTGGCCGGTTGCGCCTCGCGTCCGCTGCCGCAGTGGACGCCTGGCGATCCCGGCTACGTGGCGGTCACGCCGGCCGCGCCGCGCCCCACCATGACTGCCGTGCCGGCGGTGGTCATCAGCAGCGCCGCCCCGACCCGGGCGGCGCTGCTGGAGGCGGCCCAGGCCGAATGGGACTTCTTCGGCAACCAGCAGATCGACATGCGCCATGAACCGTTCAGCTCGCCCCGCCTGGGGCTGCTGGAAGACGAGGGCGAAGCGGTGTCGCGGGTCGGTCGATACTGGCATGCGGTGGGCCGCAACCTGACCGGCGCCGATTGCGACCAGCCGTGGTCGGCCGCGTTCATCTCGTGGCTGATGGTATCGACCAATGTATCGCCGCAGGACTTCGCGCCCAGCGAAGCCCATTTCAACTACCTCAGTTTCCTGCGCGAGCGCCAGTCGCGTCCGGCGCCGCAGTTCGTGCTGCGCCCGGCGGCCAGCGAGCCGCTGGCCGCCGGCGACCTGCTCTGTGCGCCGCGTGGCAGCAACGCTGCCACCACGCTGGAAGACATACAACCAGGGCTGCCCGGGCATTGCGACCTGGTGTTCGAGGTGCATGCCGATGAAGGCTGGGCCGGCGTCATCGGCGGCAATGTCTTCAATTCGGTGTCGGAGTCGCTCATCACGATCGACCCACAGGGGCGGGCCGTACCATTCTCGCAGCGGCCCTGGCTGGTGGTGGTCAAGAACCTGCTGCCGTGACGCCGGCAGGCTTTGTCATCAGCGGGTGAATGAAAGTGTTTAAAATAGGCGCTTCGATTTTTTGCTGAAAGCATGCCATGGCCGTCAATTCGCCGATTCCCGTTTCTTCCGACCTCAACGCCGTCGCCGGCATCGAACTGGGCCACGCCGAGGCTGGTGTGCGCCGTGCCAATCGCAAGGATTTGCTGGTGCTCAAGCTGGCGCCCACGGCGACGGTCGCCGGCGTGTTCACCAAGAATCGCTTCTGTGCCGCGCCGGTACAGGTCTGCAAGGCCCACCTCGACCAGCGCTCGGCCGACAAGCCGATCCGGGCGCTGGTGATCAACACCGGTAACGCCAACGCCGGCACCGGCGAAGAAGGCCTGGCGCGCGCCAACGCGACCTGCGACGCATTGGCCGGCCTGCTGGGCGTGGACGCATCCCAGATCCTGCCGTTCTCGACCGGAGTGATCCTGGAGCCGCTGCCGGTCGACCGTATCGTGGCCGGGTTGCCCCAGGCCATTGCCAACCTGAAGGCCGACAATTGGTTCAATGCCGCTGAATCGATCATGACCACCGACACCCAGCCCAAGGCGGCGTCGCGCACCTTGACCATCGGTGGCAAGCGGGTGGTGATGACCGGCATCAGCAAGGGGGCCGGCATGATCAAGCCCAACATGGCGACTATGCTGGGCTTCCTGGCGTTCGACGCCCGCCTGCCGCAGGCGCTGCTGGACCAGCTGGTCAAGGATGCCGCCGACCAGTCGTTCAACTGCATCACCATCGACGGCGACACCTCGACCAACGATTCCTTCATCCTGGTGGCGACCGGCGCCGGCGAACTGGACATCGCCAGCGCCGACAGCGACGAGTACCGCCAACTGGCCGCCGCCGTCACCTCGCTGTCGCAACACCTGGCGCACCAGATCGTGCGCGATGGCGAAGGTGCCACCAAATTCATCGAAGTGGCCGTGGAAGGCGGCAGGAACGTCGAGGAATGCCGCCAGATCGCCTATTCGATCGGCCACTCGCCGCTGGTCAAGACCGCTTTCTTCGCCTCGGATCCGAACCTGGGCCGGATCCTGGCCGCCATCGGCTATGCCGGCGTGGACGACCTCGACGTCTCCCGGCTCAACCTGTACCTGGACGATGTGTGGGTCGCCAAGGACGGCGGGCGCAATCCCGACTACCGCGAAGAGGACGGCCAGCGCGTGATGCAGAAATCTGAGATCGTGGTGCGTGTGAAGCTGGCGCGCGGCGAGGCGCGGGCCTCCATCTGGACCTGCGACCTGTCGCACGACTACGTGACCATCAACGCTGATTACCGATCCTGAACGCCATGACCCAATTAGATCAATTCCTGCTGCGCGCCGAAGCCCTGCTGGCACGCGTCGAAGCCATCCTGCCCGGTGCCGCGGGTCGCGAACCGGACTGGAATGCGGGCGTGGCGTTTCGCTGGCGTGGCGCTTCCGGCCAGCGCGCGGGCTATCTGCAATCAGTGGGCCAGATCTCGAAGATCAGTTTGTCGGACCTGCATAACATCGGCCCGCAGAAGGAACAGATCGACCAGAACACGCGCCAGTTCGTCGCAGGCCGTCCGGCCAACAATGTGCTGCTGACCGGCGCCCGTGGCACCGGCAAGTCGTCGCTGATCAAGGCCTGCCTGAACCAGTATGCCGATCGCGGATTGCGCCTGATAGAAGTCGACAAGGACGATCTGCACGACCTGCAGGATATCGTCGAGCTGGTGTCGGCCCGTCCCGAGCGCTTCATCGTGTTCTGCGACGACCTGTCGTTCGAAGAGGGAGAAAGCGGCTACAAGGCGCTCAAGGTGGCGCTCGATGGCAGCATCGCCGCGCAATCCGACAATGTGCTGATCTACGCCACTTCAAACCGCCGCCACCTGATGCCGGAGCGCCTTTCCGACAACAGTACCTATACCCATACCGATGACGGCGACCTGCATCCCGGCGAGACCGTCGAGGAAAAGATCTCGTTGTCCGAGCGCTTCGGGCTGTGGGTCACTTTCTATCCGTTCAAGCAGGACGACTTCCTCGATATCGTGGCCCATTGGCTGCGCCATTTCGGTTGCAACGATGCGCAGATCGAGGCCGCCCGCGGCGATGCCCTGCGCTGGGCCCTGCAGCGCAGTTCGCGTTCGGGCCGGGTGGCATGGCAGTTCGCGCGCGACTATGCCGGTCGGGCAGCGACCTGATGGGCGACGACCAGAACAGGCCCATCGACGTCGCCGTGGGCATCCTGATGCAGCCCAACGGTGACGTGTTGCTGGGCCAGCGCCCGCATGGCAAGCCCTACGCCGGCTATTGGGAATTCCCCGGTGGCAAGGTCGAAGCAGGGGAAACCATTTTCGCCGCGCTGCAAAGGGAGCTCAAGGAAGAGCTGGGACTGGACATTATCGATGGCGAACCCTGGTGCGGAGTAGAGCATGTCTATCCCCACGCCCACGTCCGATTACATTTCTTCATCAGCCGGCAATGGCATGGCCAGCCGCAAAGCCTGGAGGGACAGGCCTTTGCGTGGCAGGGCTCGGTCGGCGTGGAGCCGCTGTTGCCGGCCACCATCCCGCTGATCGAATGGCTGGACCGCCTGCGCTATGGCGACCATTGAATGGGCGTACGTTGAATGAAAAAGCCGCTTGATGCGGCTTTTGTACGTCGGGCGGCCGGTCTTATTGCAGCGGCTGGTCTTCGTCGGTGTCTTGCAGCAGGTTCACGGCAGGAATGGCATATTTTTCCTCGGCCCAGGCGCCCAGGTCGATCTGTTTGCAGCGGTCGGAGCAGAACGGGCGAAACTTGTTCTTCTCGATCCATTGCACCTTGGCGCCACAGGTCGGGCAATCAACGACAGCAGTCATGACATCTCTCTCAGAATCCACACAGCGCCAGTTCGAACGGCACCTCGCCTTCGAATGAACGGGGCTTCGGTTCCCCATCCTGCTGGGTAAAGCGCACCCACAGCATGTACTTGTTGGCCGAAATCTCGGGGATGGCGCCCAGTTCCACGTCCAGCGACAGGCGCAGCATCTGGTAGACCTTGCCCTGCAGCATCTGCTGGTAGCTGCCTGCTTCGGCATTGATCTTGACCGCATGGCCCGACTCGCGCAGCAGGCGCAGCACGATGGAAATGGCGTCGAACAAGGCCGCCAGCGGCGCGAACCAGGTCGAGATATCGTTGAAGCGCCGCTCGAACGAGTGCTGCTGCCAGGCGTAATAGGCCGGCAGGTCGAATTCGCAGGCGCCACCGGGAATGATGGTACGCCCGCGGATGCTCATCAGCCATTCGTTGTCGCGGATATTCTGTCCAGTCTTGCCCTGGGCTGCCGCCAGGGCGCTACTGGCCTGGTCGACCTCGGCCAGGATCGCGTTGAGCATCTCCGGCTCGACATTGGGATTGCTCTGGTAGGCCAGCAGGATCTGTTTCTGCCGCTCCAGCTCTTGCAGCAGGTCCGACTTGAGGTCGGCCCGTCCGGCCACTTCCAGCATTTCAAAAATGGTGGACAGGGCGATGTGATGCTGATGCGGGCTTTCCTGGTGCAGGAAGAAGACGAACTTCTCGTACAGGTCTTCCAGTCGCAACAGCGTGCGAATACGCTCATTGAAAGGGTATTCGTAGACGATCAAAGTATGATCCCTTTATTGGTTGAACCGGACACGATGGCAGCACGTCGCCCACTACAGGCGACGTTGTGTGTGATTCTGACCCATGCAGAGGAAAATTACAAATGAATGGCGGCCTGGCGTGCCAATGCCAGATAGGAAGCATGCAATGCCTGTACCTGCGGCGTCAACTGCGCTGCGCCGCCGTTGTTCTCGACGACGTCGTCGGCCACCGCCAGCCGGGCCGTACGGCTGGCCTGGGCGGCCATGATGGCCTCTACCTCGTGCCGTTGCAGGCCGTTGCGCGCCATGACCCGGGCAACCTGGATTTCCTCCTCGCAATCCACCACCAGGATGCGCGAGGTCCGTCCTACCCAGGTGCCGGACTCGACCAGCAGCGGCACGACGAACACCAGGTAATCGCCCTCGGCGCGCTCGGCCGCGTGGAGGGTTTCGCTGCGGATCAGCGGATGCAGGATCGCCTCGAGCCGGTAGCGTGCCGACGGGTTGCCGAACACATGGGTGCGCATGCGGCTGCGATTCATGGCGCCGTGGGCGTCGATGAAGTCGGCCCCGAACTGCGCCGCGATGTCGGCAATGGCCAGGCCGCCCGGGGCCGTCAACTGGTGCGCGATGGCGTCGGTGTCGACCAGCGCCGCGCCCAACTCGCCCAGCAGGTTGGCCACCGTGGTCTTGCCGCTGCCGATACCCCCGGTCAGTCCGACCGAAAAACGCTGTGCCGAAGAAGTCATGGAAGATCAGTAGTCGTAGAAACCGAATGAAAGCCAGTTGGCGCCGAACAGCAAGGCCATGATGCCTGCCACTGCCAGGTAGGGGCCGAACGGAATAGGCTGGTCGCGCTCCTGGCGACGCAGCAACACCAGCGCGATGCCCACTACCGCACCCAGCGCCGAGGCCGACAATAGCACGAAGGGCAAGGCCTGCCAGCCCAGCCAGGCGCCCAGCGCCGCCATCAGCTTGAAGTCGCCATAACCCATGCCTTCCTTGCCGGTGAACAACCTGAAGCACCAGTAGATCAGCCACAGCGCCAGATAGCCGGCCGCGGCCCCCATCACGGCGTCATGCAGCGGCACCAGGAGCTGGTTGAGGTTGACCAGCAGGCCCAGCCACATCAAGGGCAGCGTCAAGTCATCTGGCAGCAGCATCGTGTCGGCATCGATGAATGCCAGCGCCACCAGGAACGCGCAGCACAGCATCACCGCCAGCCCGTGCTGGGCGGCACCGAAGCGCCACGCCGCCAGCGCAAACAGGATGGCGGTGAGCAGTTCGACCACGGGATAGCGCATGCCGATGGCAGCCCGGCAGGCGTGGCAGCGGCCGCGCAGCCACAGCCAGGCCAGCACCGGCACATTGTGGCGTGCCGGCACGTCGGTGCCGCAATGGGGACAGGCCGAGCGTGGCAGCAGCAGGTTGTAGCGATCGGTATGGGGCAGCGGTTCACCCCGCTCGGCGGCAATGAAATTGGCGCTCTCGCGCAGCATCATGCGCGGCAGGCGGTGGATCACGACATTGAGGAAGCTGCCCACGGCCAGCCCCAGCAAGCCCGCCAGCAGGGCGATCAAGGGATTGCCGACGGTGCCCGCGGCATCGAAGTAAGACATGGTTTTGTAGACTCGCTCTAGAGCACCGACCCCATACTGAATATCGGCAGGTACATGGCCACCACCAGGGCGCCGATCAATATGCCCAAAACCGCCATGATAATCGGTTCCATCAGACTGGTGAGCGCATTGACGGCATCGTCCACCTCGCGTTCGGCCAGTTCGGCCACCCGGGCCAGCATCGCGTCGAGCGCGCCCGATTCCTCGCCCACGGCCAGCATCTGTATCGTCATCTCTGGAAAGACGCCTGTATTGCGCATCGCCGCCTGCAGCGTGGAGCCCTGGCCGATTGCCTCGCGCATGGCATGACTGGCCTCGGCATAGACCACGTTGCCGGCGCTGCCGGCGGCGCTCTCGAGCGCCTCCACCACCACGATGCCGGCGCCGAAGAGGGTGCCGAAGGTGCGGCTCCAGCGGGCAATGGCGGCTTGGCGCAGCAGCCTGCCAGCCAGCGGCAGCGACAGACTGGCGCGTTGCCAGGCGGCGCGTGCCCAGGCCTGGCGCCGGAGCCAGCCGGCCCCGACCATGCCCAGCGCTAGCACCCCCAGCAGCACCGGCCAGTGGCGCCCCAGTGCGCGAGAGATGGCCATCACCGCCTGTGTCAGCCAGGGCAGTTCGGCGCCGAAACTGCGAAACATCTCTTCGAACGAGGGCACCACCCACAGCATGATCACCAGCGTCACCAGCATGGCCGCCACCAGCACCGCGCAGGGATAGGTCAGGGCGGCCCGGATCTTGCCGCGCAGGGCCAGCGACTTTTCGCGGTACAGGGCGATGCGCTCGAGCATCGTGTCGAGCATGCCGGCCTGTTCGGCCGCCCGCACCAGGTGGCACACCAGCGGGTCGAACTGGCGCGGGTGGCGTGCCAGCGCGGCATGCAGGCTTTCGCCGGCGGCCACATCGGCGCGCACCGTCTGCAGTAGCGCGGCCATGTCTGCGGCGCCGTCTCCACGCGCGATATCGAGCGCCTGCAATAGCGGTAGGCCGGCTTGCAGCATGGTGGCCAGCTGGCGCAGGAAGGCCGCCACCTGCTGGTCGCCGATCCCGGCGCGCCGGCGCCGATGCGCCGGGCGACTGGCGATACGACGGGTGGACGAGATGGTGCCAGGCCTGCCGCCGGAAGTGCCGGCCGCCACGCCGATACGCGCGATGCGCACGCCCTGGCGACGCAGCGCGGCACGCGCCAGCGCCACGTCGTGGGCCAGGATGACACCGCGTCTTGGCAGGCCCTGGCGATCCAGCCCCTCCCAGTCGAACGGGGTTTGTGGCCGGGCCGGCAGGGCCGGGGAGGGTTCAGGTGCAGGCAAGGACTTCCCTCAGGCTGGTCTGGCCCTGCAGCACCTTTTGCAATCCGGCGCGGCGCAGGTCGATGATCCCTTCGCTGCGCGCCTGGCGGGCCAGGTCGCGGGCGCTGGCGTGGGCCAGGATCAGCCCGCCGATGCCGGTACTGATCGGCATGACCTGGTACAGCCCGGTACGCCCGCGATAGCCGCTCCGGTGGCATTGGTCACAGCCGCGCGGCTTGAACAGGGTGGGGCCGGCGGCCAAGTCGGCGTCGTCGAAGCCGGCCCGGCGCAATACCTCTGGCGACAACTGCCATGGCTGGCGGCAATCGCACAGCTTGCGCACCAGGCGCTGGGCCACGATGAGTGTCACCGAGGAGGCGATGTCGAAGGCCGGCACGCCCATGTTGAGCAGGCGCGTGAGGGTGGCCGGCGCATCGTTGGTGTGCAGGGTCGACAGCACCAGGTGGCCGGTCTGCGAGGCCTTGACGGCGATGTCGGCGGTGGTCAGGTCACGGATCTCGCCTACCATCAGGATGTCCGGGTCCTGGCGCAGGAAGGCGCGCAATGCGACCGCAAAATCGAGTCCGGTCCGTTCGTTGATGCTGACCTGGTTGATGCCGGCCAGGTTGATCTCGACCGGATCCTCGGCGGTGGCGATATTGACGCCGGGGCGGTTCAGCAATTGCAGGCAGGCATACAGCGACACCGTCTTGCCCGATCCGGTGGGCCCGGTCATCAGCACCAGCCCATGCGGCTTGCCGATGGCCTGCAACAGTGCCTGTTGCTGTGCCGGTTCATAGCCCAGTTGCCCGATGGCCAGCGAAGCGGGGGCGCCGTCGAGTACCCGCAGCACCACCTTTTCGCCGAACTGGGTGGGCAAGGTCGACACCCGTAGATCGACCACCCGTCCCTGCCCCAGCGTCAGGCGCATCTTGCCGTCTTGCGGCACGCGACGCTCGGCGATGTCGAGTCGCGCCAGGATCTTGATGCGGGCAGCCAGCTTGGCCTTGAGCGAGACCGGTGGCGGTGCCGTTTCATGCAGCACGCCATCGATGCGCAGCCGCACCCGGCAGAAATGCTCGAACGGCTCGATATGCACGTCGGATGCGCCCAGCGCCACGGCGTCGGCCAGCAGCTTGTGCAGCAGGCTCACTACCGGCGCGTCGTCGTGATGGTCGGGGGAGGAGGAGGGGGAATGCGTGTCCACGGGATTGGCCTGGCGACGAGGAAGACGCCGGCAGTCTCCCATATCGACCGCCGTGGGCGTGCGCTGCGGGCAGGGCGCAGCGGCAATTCAGGGACTGGCTCGAATTTATCCGATCAGCTTGACCATGCGGATCGACTGGTTCTGCACCTGCACGATCTCGATGACGCAGCCGGCGATCTTCATGGCCACGTTGGCCTCGGGAATATCCTGCAGGTATTCCAGCAACAGGCCATTGAGGGTCTTGGGACCGTCCAGCGGAAATTGCAGGCCCAGCCGTTTGTTGATATCGCGCAGCGTGGTGGTGCCTTCCAGCAGGCAGGTACGGTCGGCGTCCCACGAGAAGCCCTCGGAGTTGCCGGGCGAGGAAGTGGTGAATTCGCCGATCATCTCCTCGATGATGTCTTCCAGCGTGACCAGGCCCTGCACCTCGCCGTATTCATCGACCACGATGCCGAGCCGCTCGTGGTTTTCCTGGAAATAGGCCAGCTGGGTAAAGACGTCGGTATCGACCGGCACGAAGTAGGGCGCCGCCAGCAGCGCCCGGATATCGTCGTGGCTCACCGGGTGTTCCTGGTCGAACAGCGAGATCGCGCGGCGCACGTGCAGGATGCCGGCGACCCGGTTGATCTCGCCTTCGAACACCGGCAGTTTGTTGTGATAGCAGGTGGCCAGCTGGTGCAGGATCTCGTCGATCGGTGTATCCAGGTTCAATGCCTCGACCTGGGCGCGCGGGGTCATGACGTCTTCCACCGAGATCTTCTCGAGGTCGAACAGGTTGAGCAGGATACTCTTGTGCTTCTGCGGAATGAAACTGCCGCCCTCGAGCACGATGGAGCGCAGCTCCTCGGGCGAGATGCGTTGTTCGGCCGCGCGCGAGCCGGGCTTGATGCGCAATACCTTCAGCACGCCCGAGACGAAGATGTTGACGAACCAGATCAACGGCCTGGCCAGGCGCATCAGCGGTTTGAGCACCAGCCCGGTAAACAGCGAGATACGCTCGGGATAGGTGGCGCCGATCACCTTGGGCACGATTTCGGCGAAGATGATCAGCAGCGCCGCTACGCAGGCGGTGGCGGCCGTGATGACGCGCTGGTGGTTGCCGAAGGCGGCGATGGCGATGGCCGTCACCAGCGCCGTGGCCAGG
>Ga0079104_1001262_pt1 | contig 17548 bp, 14 predicted proteins | sample MedtruBG_FD_76829 | JGI IMG/M metagenome (GOLD analysis project Ga0079104, IMG submission 76829) | Root nodule microbial communities of legume samples collected from California, USA - Medicago truncatula BG | ecosystem: Host-associated > Plants > Roots > Nodule | place: USA: California...
CACAATACACGCCATCAGGTAGCCCCGTCGCTGCCGTCTTTTTCACCTGCTATGAAGGGAAAACCTATGTTTAATTTCAACCTGCACACGCCTACTCGCATTTTGTTCGGTAAAGGCGCTATCACAGAACTGCGGGCGCAAATCCCGGCAGACGCTCGCGTCCTCGTCACCTACGGCGGCGGCAGTGTCAAAAAAACCGGCGTGCTGGACCAGGTCATGACCGCGCTGGACGGCCTCAACGTGCTGGAGTTTGGTGGCATCGAGCCAAACCCATCTTATGAAACGCTGATGAACGCGGTGAAAATTGCCCGCGAAGAAAAAATTACCTTCCTGCTGGCGGTGGGCGGCGGTTCCGTTCTCGACGGCACCAAATTCATCGCGGCAGCCGCGCAATATACTGACGGCGTTGACCCGTGGGAAATCCTGCAAACCGGCGGCAGCAAAATTGAAAGCGCGATCCCGATGGGCTCCGTGCTGACGCTGCCTGCGACCGGTTCTGAATCCAACATGGGCGCGGTGATTTCTCGTAAAACCACCGGCGACAAACAGGCGTTCATGAACCCTCACGTGCAGCCGGTCTTCGCCATTCTGGATCCGGTTTACACCTACACCCTGCCACCGCGTCAGGTCGCAAACGGCGTGGTGGATGCCTTTATTCACACCGTTGAGCAGTACGTGACTTACCCGGTTAACGCCAAAATTCAGGACCGTTTCGCCGAAGGCATTCTGCTGACGCTGGTTGAAGAAGGCCCGAAAGCGCTGAAAGAACCGGAAAACTACGATGTGCGTGCCAACGTGATGTGGGCGGCGACTCAGGCGCTGAACGGTCTGATTGGCGCGGGCGTACCGCAGGACTGGGCGACGCATATGCTCGGCCATGAACTGACCGCCATGCACGGTCTGGATCACGCCCAGACGCTGGCGGTGGTTCTGCCTGCTTTGTGGAATGAAAAACGCGACACCAAACGCGCCAAACTGCTGCAGTACGCAGAACGCGTCTGGAACATTACCGAAGGTTCTGAAGATGCTCGCATTGATGCCGCTATTGCCGCGACTCGTGAGTTCTTCGAAGCGATGGGAGTGCCAACTCGCCTGTCCGGTTACGGTCTTGACGGCAGCTCTATTCCTGCGCTGCTGAAAAAACTGGAAGAGCACGGCATGACGCAAATCGGTGAAAATCAGGACATTACTCTCGAGGTAAGCCGTCGTATTTACGAAGCGGCGCGCTAAGGGATTTCCGCTCAACCTTTCGTTTTCTCGTATTTCGTCCAGACTTACTGTTACTACTTCACCGGAGCGCTCACCGCGCTCGGGTGAATTTAACCTAGGGAGAAATGCAGCATGACACATCCAACCGTAATCAAACTCAATGACGGCAACATCATGCCGCAGCTGGGTCTCGGCGTGTGGAAAGCAAGCAACGAGGACGTCGTTACCGCCATTCATAAAGCGCTGGAGGTCGGCTATCGTTCTATCGATACTGCCGCCGCGTATAAAAATGAAGAGGGCGTGGGCAAAGCATTAGCCAGTGCAGGCGTTGCGCGCGATGAGCTGTTCATTACCACCAAGCTGTGGAATGACGATCAGAAACGCCCGGCGGAAGCGTTGCAGGAAAGTCTCGATAAACTGCAGCTCGATTTTGTCGATCTGTATCTGATGCACTGGCCGGTCCCGGCTATCGATCATTACGTTGAAGCCTGGCGTGGGATGATTGAACTGCAACAGCAGGGTCTGGTGAAAAGCATCGGCGTGTGTAATTTCCAGGTGAACCACTTGCAGCGTCTGATTGATGAAACCGGCGTCTCGCCTGTCATCAACCAGATTGAACTTCATCCTCTGATGCAGCAGCGTCAATTGCATTCCTGGAACGCGACACACAAGATCCAGACCGAGTCGTGGAGCCCGCTGGCACAGGGCGGCGAAGGGGTTTTCGATCAGACCATTATTCGCCATCTGGCGGAGAAATACAGCAAGACACCGGCGCAGATTGTGATCCGCTGGCATCTGGATAGCGGGCTGGTGGTTATCCCGAAATCCGTTACGCCAACGCGCATTGCGGAAAACTTCGACGTGTGGGATTTCCGTCTGGATAAAGACGAACTGGGTGAGATTGCTAAGCTGGACCAGGGGAAACGGCTCGGGCCGGACCCGGATCAGTTCGGCGGTTAACGCCTTTTGTAGAGATGCCGGATGGCGCTAACGCTTATCCGGCCTACAAGACCGTGCTCTTCTCCCTCTCCCTGTGGGAGAGGGTCGGGGTGAGGGCATCAGACCGCAATTAGCCTGACTTACGCTTCACATTCTTTTTCGCCGCTGGCGTCTGACGCTGATGCGCCACCGCCGTGTGCTTGGTCAATGCCGGGCGCGTGTGACGGTTCTGTCGACGCGCTTCGCGCATTTCTTCCAGGGTCGGTGACGGCACCAGACATTCACGGCGTCCGCCGATCAAATGTTTTTTACCCATCGCTTCCAGCGCCAGACGAATCATCGGCCAGTTCGCCGGATCGTGATAGCGCAACAGCGCTTTGTGCAGACGACGCTGTTTGTCGCCCTTCGGCACCGCGATATCTTCACTCTTATAACCGATCTTACCCAGCGGGTTTTTACCGGTGTAATACATGGTGGTCGAGTTGGCGAGCGGCGACGGGTAGAAGTTCTGCACCTGATCGAGACGGAAGCGGTTCTTCTTCAGCCACAGCGCGAGGTTAACCATGTCTTCGTCAGTGGTGCCCGGGTGTGCAGAGATGAAGTAAGGGATCAGATACTGCTCTTTCCCGGCCTGTTTCGAAAAGGTGTCAAACAGCTCTTTAAAGCGGTCATAACTTCCCATTCCCGGCTTCATCATCTTCGACAGCGGGCCTTCTTCGGTATGCTCTGGCGCAATCTTCAGATAACCGCCCACGTGGTGGGTTGCCAGCTCTTTGATATAGCGTGGATCTTCTACCGCGATGTCATAGCGCACGCCGGAAGCAATGAGGATCTTTTTGACGCCGTCCAGCTTGCGGGCACGGCGATACAGATTGATCGTCGGCTCGTGATTGGTATCCATGTGCTTACAGATATCCGGGTAAACGCAGGACAGGCGGCGACAGGTCTGCTCGGCGCGCGGTGATTTGCAGCGCAGCATGTACATGTTGGCGGTCGGGCCACCCAGATCGGAAATAATGCCGGTAAAACCAGGCACGGTGTCGCGAATGGCTTCGATCTCGTTAATGATCGAATCTTCGGAACGACTCTGAATAATGCGGCCTTCGTGCTCGGTTATCGAACAGAATGAACAGCCGCCGAAGCAGCCGCGCATGATGTTGATCGAGAAGCGGATCATCTCGTAAGCCGGGATGCGGCTGTCGCCGTACGCCGGATGCGGGACGCGCTGGTACGGCAGCGCAAACACGCTGTCCATCTCTTCGGTGGAAAGGGGAATCGCTGGCGGGTTCAACCAGATATAGCGATCGCCATGTTTCTGCATCAGCGCGCGGGCGCAGCCCGGGTTGGTTTCATGATGCAGAATACGTGAGGCGTGCGCATACAGCACTTTGTCGCCCTTCACTTTCTCGTAAGACGGCAGCAGCACGTAGGTTTTTTCCCACGGCTTTGGCTTCGGCGGCTGTACAGTAATGGCTTTGGCTTCTGCCTTTTTCGGCGCCACCGGTTTGTTATCGGCGCACGGCAGATCTTCACCGTAAGGATGCGGGATCGGGTCGATTTTGCCCGGCGTATCGAGGCGGGTGGAATCCACGCCGCTCCAGCCTGGCAGGGCTTCTTTCACCATGATCGCAGTGTTACGCACGTCGCGAATATCAGACACCAGCTCGCCCATTGAGAGGCGATGCGCAACTTCCACCAGCGGTCGCTCACCGTTGCCGAAAATCAGCATGTCGGCTTTGGAATCCACCAGTACCGAACGACGCACGGTATCAGACCAGTAATCGTAATGCGCGGAGCGGCGCAGGCTCGCTTCGATCCCGCCGAGGATAACCGGTACGTCTTTCCAGGCTTCTTTACAACGTTGGGTGTAAACCAGCGTGGCGCGATCCGGGCGTTTGCCCGCGACGTTGTCTGGCGTATACGCATCGTCGTGACGCAGTTTACGGTCGGCGGTGTAGCGGTTAATCATGGAATCCATGTTGCCCGCGGTGACGCCAAAGAACAGATTCGGTTTGCCCAGACGCATGAAGTCGTCTTTGCTGTTCCAGTCTGGCTGGGAGATGATCCCCACACGGAAGCCCTGCGCTTCCAGCATGCGTCCGCAGATCGCCATCCCGAAGCTCGGGTGATCGACGTATGCATCGCCCGTCACCATGATGATGTCGCAGCTATCCCAGCCAAGGAGATCCATCTCTTCCCGAGACATCGGTAAAAATGGCGCTGGGCCAAAACATGCCGCCCAATACTGCGGCCAGGAGAAGAGGGAGCGATCCGGTTGGATCAGGGAAATTGCGCTCATAGTGCTTCCGGGTGGTTAAAAAGGGTGCAAAAGGCGGGGATTATACGCTGAATAGTGTCAGAAAATGAAGGGGAACTTCAGTGAGAGGCACGGTTGGTCAATGCTTACCCCCTCTCCCTAACCCTCTCCCAAAGGGAGAAGGAACATTCTTTTCTCCCTCTCCTGTGGACGAGGGGACTTTCTTTTCTCCCTCTCCCTATGGGAGAGGGTCGGGGAGAGGGTTGAGCCTTACGGCGCAGGATTCACCAGCATCTGACCAATCGAGCCGCGGTCCGCGAGTTCCAGGGTCTGGCTGGCAAACTGGAACGGGAAGTGTGGCCACGACGGCTGGCCGTAATACACCAGCAGTTCAACCTGACCATCTACCCACACCGTGTCTTTCCAGCCGCGATCTTCCGGGAACGGCATCGCGCCGTTGACGTTGCGGATCTGGAACATCACCCCTTCAATATGGAACGACTGCGGGCTATCAGCGCGAAGCGTCCAGCGCTCCCATGATCCCTGCTGGGCCGTGACGTCAATGCGCTGCGGATCCCACAGCTGACCGTTGATGCCCGGATCGTCGCCCAGCGTAAAATCGCGGCTGCGGATAGGCGTGCCGGTCATGATCTCTTCCGGCAGCAGGCGCATCGGCAGGCTGTCGGTGACTAACGGCAACAGGCCGGTCGGGCGCAGCGTCAGTACCAGGGTCGAAATCAGAATACTCGACGGTTCGAAGAAGCCGCGAATGCGGTCCACAATGCCCGCCGCTTCACCACAGGTGATCGACACTTCATCGCCGTTGGTCATGTCGACCAAAATTTCACGGCGCTCACCCGGAGCCAGCGACAACTGTTTCACCGAAACCGGCGCAGGCAGGAAGCCCTGGTCACCCGAAATCACGTGCAGCGCGCGACCGTCGCTCATTTGCAGCAGGTAGCGGCGGGAGTTTGACGCGTTCAGCAAACGCAAACGCACCCAACCGCGAGACACTTCGACGTACGGGCTTTGCGCGCCGTTGACCATCAGGGTATCGCCCACAAAGCCGCCGCTTCCCGGCTCGCTGTACTCCGCCGCGCCGAAATTATCGAGACGCTTATCCTGAATAATGACCGGGAAATCATCCACGCCGTAGTGGTTCGGAATAGGTAAGGATTTACTCACTTCATCTTCAACCAGCCACATGCCCGCCAGGCCGTTGTAAACCTGCTCAGCCGTATGGTTCGGGGTGTTGGCCTGATACCACAGCGTGGCGGCGTTCTGACGAATCGGCAGCACCGGCGCCCAGTCGGCATTCGGCGACATCATGCGCGCCGCGCCGCCAATCAGCGGGCCTGGCACCTGCAGACCACGAATGGTCATCGCCACGTTTTCCGTCAGGCGGTTGCTGTAAATCAGTTTGACGTCATCGCCATTCCACACGCGGATTGTCGGCCCGAGATAGCGTCCGTTGATGCCCCAGACCGGCGCACGCGTGCCCTGAGTAAAAGACCAGTGTGCACGTTGCAAGGTTAGAAACAGTGGCTGTCCACGACGGGATTCAAGCAGAGGAGGAACTGGCAACGCCGGCTGCTGGCCTGCCGCGTTTGCCCTCAGTGGCACTGCGCCAGCACAAAGCGCTACTCCTGATGCCTGAATAAATTGACGCCGACTGAGTGACATATTAACTCCATGAAACTGACTATAAAACAGAGGGAAACCGTTCCCAAACAGTGGTCACTTGCGACTGCGCCATGTCGTAAACGGCATGGCGGCTCGCGGTGACGCTTATTTTTTCTTGTTCGCCGCTTCGCGTTCGGCAACTTCCAGGTCGAGCTCGGCGATTTTCGCCATCATGATTTCACGACAATGTGTCGCCAGTTCACGCACCTGATCCTTGCCGTAGCCGCTGGTATCAATCGGTGGCAGCATTTCGACGATAACCAGACCGTTATTAATACGGTTCAGGTTAATTTTATTCGACGTATTGGAAACACACACCGGAATAATTGGGACGCCAGCAGCAATTGCGGCATGGAACGCACCGGTTTTAAACGGTAACAGGCCGCGGCCGCGGCTGCGGGTGCCTTCCGGGAACATCCAGAACGAAATCTTACGTTTCTGGAAAGCGTTAACCACTTCGGCAATCGTACTGTGTGCTTTTGAGCGGTTGTTACGGTCGATCAGCAGGTTGCCGGTCAGCCAGTACAGCAGGCCGAAAAACGGAACCCATAACAGGCTTTTCTTTCCGACGGTGACCGTCGGCGGAATGACAATACTCGCCGCCGTCACCATGTCGTAGTTATTTTGATGGTTGCCGATATAAATGGCATTGCCAAAGTTTTCATACCCTTCCGGCAGACGTCTTTCGACTTTCAGGCCAAAAACGGGGGCCAGTCGGCTAAACAAATGGCCGAACGTCGCAACGTGCTTCGGATTACGTGGGCTAAACAGACAATAAACACAGCCAAAAATGCAGACCAGAATGCAATAAATGACAACGATGATTGCGCGAAAAATCAATAGCATAGCTACCTCTGAAATCCTGGCCGCTTAGAATTATATACCGGTCAGGGGATGTGACTTGCAGAACCCTTATAAGGGTATTGTTAATCGCAACGCACGAATTAACAACGGTTTGCCGCAAATTTTACAGCCCCTTCCGGAGAGAAGGGGCAACGGGATTACTCTTCGCTGTCGCCCGCGCTTGGGCTGGCACGCAGTGGAGAATCAATGTCGATCCGGTCGATTTTTTGCAGGCCACGCATCAGCGTGCCGCGACGACCGCGTTCGCCAGTGACTTTCTGCAACTCTTCCGGACGCAGTTTGATTTTCCGCTTACCCACGTGAATGGTCAGCGTGCTCTGCGGTGGCAGGATGTAGAGATGCGCCAGGCCATCAGCGCCCTTCGCCGCGTCTGCGGACGGAATACCGATGATCTTATTGCCCTTACCTTTCGACAGCTGCGGCAAATCGCTCAGTGGGAACATCAGCATGCGGCCCGCCTGGGTAATCGCCAGTAGCATGTCGGACTCGTCCTCAATCACCAGCGGCGGCATCACCTGCGCATTTTCTGGCAGCGTGATGAGTGCCTTACCTGCGCGGTTACGCGCCACTAAATCGTTGAAGGTACAGACGAAACCGTAACCAGCGTCGGACGCCATCAGCAGTTTTTGATCGTCATTTTCCATCAGCATGTGGTTGACGGTCGCACCCGGCGGCAGCGTCAGCTTGCCGGTCAGTGGCTCGCCCTGCCCGCGCGCAGACGGCATCGAAATAGGATCGACGGCGTAGCTGCGTCCGGTGGTATCAATAAACACCACCGGCTGGTTGCTCTTGCCCTTCGCCGACGCTTTCCAGCTGTCGCCCGCTTTGTAGCTCAGCCCTTTGGCGTCGATGTCGTGACCTTTGGCGCTACGCACCCAGCCGCTCTGCGACAGCACAATCGTGACCGGCTCGGACGGCAGCATGTCGTGTTCGTTCATGGCCTTCGCTTCTTCGCGCTCACGCAGCGGAGAACGGCGATCGTCGCCAAACGCTTCGGCATCAGCCTGCAGCTCTTTCTTCAGCAGGTTGCTCATCTTGCGCTCGGACGCAAGGATCGACTGAATGTGATCGCGTTCTTTTTCGAGGTCGTTCTGCTCACCCCGAATTTTCACCTCTTCCAGCTTGGCGAGGTGGCGCAATTTCAGTTCGAGGATCGCTTCAGCCTGGGTTTCGCTGATGCCAAAGCGCGACATCAGCGCCGGTTTCGGCTCATCTTCATGACGAATGATTTCGATCACTTCGTCGATATTGAGGAACGCCACCAGCAAACCTTCGAGGATATGCAGGCGCTTGAGCACTTTCTCCAGACGGTGGTTCAGGCGGCGGCTGACGGTATCACGGCGGAAGGCCAGCCATTCGGTGAGGATCTCCAGCAGGTTTTTCACCTGAGGACGGTTATCCAGACCGATCATGTTCATGTTAATGCGGTAGCTTTTTTCCAGATCGGTGGTGGCAAACAGGTGGTTCATTACCTGCTCCATATCCACACGGTTGGAGCGCGGCACAATAACCAGACGGGTCGGGTTTTCGTGATCGGATTCGTCGCGCAGGTCGTCGACCATCGGCAGCTTTTTATTGCGCATCTGGCTGGCGATTTGCTCCAGCACACGCGCGCCGGATACCTGATGCGGCAGCGCGGTAATCACCACCGCGCCGTCTTCTTTTTTCCACACCGCGCGCATACGCACGGAACCGCGGCCGGTCTGGTAAATTTTACGGATATCGGCGCGAGGCGTGATGATTTCCGCTTCCGTCGGGTAATCCGGGCCCTGCACGATATCGAGCAGTTGGTCGAGGGTGGTTTTCGGCTGTTCAATCAGCGTCATCGCCGCTTTCGCCACTTCACGGACGTTGTGCGGCGGAATATCCGTCGCCATCCCCACCGCAATCCCGGTGGTGCCGTTCAGCAGAATGTTCGGCAGACGCGCGGGTAACATGCGCGGCTCAAGCAGCGTGCCATCGAAGTTTGGCAGCCAGTCTACGGTGCCCTGCCCCAGCTCGCCCAGCAGCACTTCGGCATATTTCGACAGGCGGGATTCGGTATAACGCATGGCGGCGAAGGACTTCGGATCGTCCGGCGCACCCCAGTTCCCCTGGCCGTCGACCAGCGGGTAACGATAGGAGAACGGCTGGGCCATCAGCACCATCGCTTCATAACAGGCGCTGTCGCCGTGCGGGTGGTATTTACCCAGCACATCACCGACTGTACGGGCGGATTTCTTGAATTTGGCGCTGGCACTCAGCCCCAGCTCAGACATTGCGTAAACAATGCGGCGCTGTACCGGTTTCAGGCCATCGCCGATAAACGGCAATGCGCGGTCCATGATGACGTACATGGAGTAGTCAAGGTACGCTTTTTCCGTAAACTCATGTAGCGCAAGGCGCTCTGCCATATCGCTCATTAACTGTGATTCCTCAACGATTTCGCCCGGCCATAAAGGGGGCAATATTGCCGCAGATAGTACCTTATCTGGCGCGCTGAGTCACAGGGGATAAGCAGTTTTGCCGCCACAGACGCGGCGGCACGGGCGTTACTTGCTGACTTTGTTGACCTGCTTCACGTCGATTTCGACAGAGTTCCAGTCTTTATCGACTTCGCCCTGAATTTCCACCACGTCCTGCGGGGTGACGGTCACGCCGTTCCAGCGTTTGTGGTCGATATCCACGTTCACCGTGCCAGTGGCATCTTTGAAGGTGTAAAGGTCGTCGGAAATGCGCTCTACGATATTTCCGCGCAGCGTCACCCACGCATCGTCGCGCATGGATTTGGCTTTTTCGACGGTGGTGACGCTACCGTTTGGCCCGATAAATCCGCCGTTCTGGCTGGTCTGGGCCGCGGTCGGCGCCGCACCTGGACCGGAAAAACCGCCCTGAGTATTCGCCGCAAATACCGGGGCTGACATCAAGGCCACAATGGCCGCTATCGCGAATGTCTTTTTCATCACAATCTCTCCTCTTGAGTGGACTCTGAGACCCATTAAACAGCACAAAACTTAACGACTTCTTAAAGCGCAAAAAGATTATTTTTTACTGTACAGCACCGCCTCGCGCGGGTTTACTGGCGTTTAATGTCGGTTAAAACGGGGCGAAAGGATGCGAATTTTACTGGTAGAAGACGATAAGCTGATTGGCGACGGCCTGAAGGCCGGGCTGGTCAAAATGGGCTTTACGCTCGACTGGTTTACGCGTGGCGAAGACGGCAAAGCGGCGCTGTTTTCCGCGCCGTATGACGCGGTGATCCTCGATTTGACGCTGCCGGGCATCGACGGCCTGGATATCCTGCGAGGATGGCGCGCCGACGGACGCAAAGAACCGGTGCTGATCCTCACCGCCCGCGATGCGCTCGCCCAGCGTGTCGAAGGCCTGCGCGCAGGCGCCGACGATTACCTGTGCAAACCGTTCGCCCTGATTGAAGTCGCCGCCCGGCTGGAGGCGCTGATTCGTCGCGTACACGGCCAGGCCAGCAACGCCCTGTGTCACGGCGCGGTGACGCTCAACCCCGATAGCCTGACTGCGTTCCTGAACGACGAACCGCTGACGCTCAAACCGAAAGAGTTCGCGCTGCTGGAACTGCTGATGCGCAACGCCGGACGCGTTCTGCCGCGCAAACTGATCGAAGAGAAACTGTATAACTGGGACGACGACGTCTCCAGCAACGCCGTGGAAGTTCACGTCCACCATTTGCGTCGCAAGCTCGGCACCCCGTTTATCCGCACGGTACACGGTATCGGCTACACCCTGGGCGAACAATAAATGAGATTTCTGCGCCACATGAGCCTGCGTCTGCGCCTGACGCTGCTGTTTATCGTGCTGACGCTGGTGGCCTGGAGCTGCGCCAGCTTTATCGCCTGGCAGCAAACGACCGATAAGCTCGACAAGCTGTTTGATACCCAGCAAATGCTGTTCGCCAAGCGCCTGAGCGTGATGGATTTCAACGAGCTGCACGTCACATCGCCGCAACTGCGTACCAAAAAGAAAATTAAGCACGGGCATCTCGACGACGACGCGCTGGCGTTCGCCATTTATACCACCGACGGACGGATGGTGCTGAACGACGGCGATAACGGGCAGGACATTCCCTACCACTATCGCCGGGAAGGATTCGACGATGGCCGCATTAATAATGACGACGACGAATGGCGTTTGTTGTGGATAACCACCGCCGATGAAAAATACCGGATCGTGGTCGGCCAGGAGTGGGATTACCGCCAGGAAATGGCGCTGGAAATCATCACCTCCCAGCTTGCGCCGTGGCTGGTGGCGCTGCCGCTGATGGTACTGTTGCTGATTCTGCTGCTCAGCCGCGAACTCGCGCCGTTGAAAAAACTGACCCGTACCCTGCGCAGCCGCACCCCGGGCTCCAATGAACAGCTCGATACCACTGGCGTGCCGGGCGAAGTCCGTCCGCTGGTCGATGCCCTGAACCAGTTGTTTAACCGCTCGCATGAAATGATTATCCGCGAACGGCGTTTTACCTCCGATGCCGCCCACGAACTGCGCAGCCCACTCACCGCCCTGAAGGTGCAAACGGAAGTGGCGCAGATGTCGATGGATGATCCGCAAAGCCGGGAGAAAGCGCTGTCACAGCTGCATTTTGGCATCGACCGGGCCACCCGTCTGGTGGAACAATTGCTCACGCTGTCGCGCCTGGATTCCCTCGCCGGGCTGGATGATGTCGAGCAGATTTCGCTGGCCGACCTGCTGCAATCGGCGGTGATGGATATTTACCATCCGGCGCACCAGGCGGGCATTGAGCTGCGCCTGCATGTGAATGCGCCTGACGTGACGCGCACAGGCCAGGCGTTATTGTTAAGCCTGCTGGTGCGCAACCTGCTGGATAACGCCGTGCGTTACAGCCCGCGCGGCAGCACGGTGGATGTCACGCTCAACGCCCATGACTTTACCGTGCGTGATAACGGGCCGGGGATCAGCCCCGATGCCCTCGCCCGCATTGGCGAACGTTTTTATCGCCCGCCTGGGCAGGATGAACCCGGCAGCGGCCTCGGGTTATCCATCGTGCAGCGCATCGCCGCCCTGCATCAGATGACCGTTGTTTTCAGCAATGCGCCGGAAGGGGGATTTGTTGCCCGCGTCAGCTGGTAACGCCATTGTTGCTAAAACAGCAAAAGACTTTGCACATTTTGCTAATTTCATCGTCTCGTTGCCGGGGTTACACTACCGGCAAACTTCCTTTCTAAGGCATTACGATGAGCAATATCCTGATTATCAACGGCGGCAAAAAATTCGGTCACTCCAACGGCCAGCTGAACGACACCATGACCGAGGTCGCGGATGGTTTCCTGCGCGACGCCGGGCATGACGTCCGTGTTGTTCGCGCCGACAGCGATTACGACGTGAAAGCGGAAGTGCAAAACTTCCTGTGGGCCGACACCATTATCTGGCAGATGCCTGGCTGGTGGATGGGCGCGCCGTGGACCGTGAAAAAATACATCGACGACGTGTTCACCGAAGGTCACGGTTCACTGTACGCCAGCGACGGTCGTACCCGTTCTGACGCCAGCAAAAAATACGGCTCCGGCGGCCTGATTCAGGGCAAAACCTACATGCTGTCCCTGACCTGGAACGCACCGATGGAAGCGTTCACCGAGAAAGATCAGTTCTTCCATGGCGTCGGCGTGGACGGGGCTTACCTGCCGTTCCACAAAGCCAACCAGTTCCTGGGGATGGACGCGCTGCCGACCTTTATCGCCAATGACGTGATCAAAATGCCTGACGTGCCGCGCTATGTCGCAGAATATCGCAAGCATCTTGCCGAGATTTTTGCTTAACTGACGGTCTGCATAAAAAGGAGTACGACTATCATGTTAACTGTAATTGCTGAGATCCGTACCCGTCCTGGCCAGCATCACCGTCAGGCCGTACTGGATGAGTTCGCGAAAATTATCCCCACCGTGCTGAAGGAAGAAGGCTGCCACGGCTACGCGCCAATGGTCGACCATGCTGCAGGCGTGAGCTTCCAGGCCACTGCGCCAGACTCCATCATCATGGTTGAGCTGTGGGAAACCGTGGCGCATCTCGAAGCGCATCTGCAAACTCCGCACATGAAAGCGTGGAGCGCAGCCGTCAAAGGTGACGTGCTGGAAAGCCACATCCGCATTCTGGAACCTGCGCTGTAATTTTCCCCACATAAAATTTAAAAAGCCGGATAACGCAGGCTGAGCGTTATCCGGCTTTTTTGTTTATTTGCGTTAAGTTAACAAGTGGCTTTTTTTTGCACAGGTGCAACGCTGTTTTGTTTATATCAAATAATGGCATCAATTTTTCTTAATCAATATAAAAAGTAAGTGATTTTTAACTGATTGATTTTAATCAATTAAATTAGTGACGACAGGATTGCAGTAATAATAGCCATGGAGCATATATAAATAGCACAATAACTAAATTATAATTCTTTAACATCCGGTTGATATGCGAGGTCAGAATGCGGTTAATTGTCATGCTGTTAAGCTTTGTGCTCTCCACACAGGTCTGGGCGAGTGAGTTTTCCAAACCTGCCGGTAAAGTCCTTTTAACGATGTCGGGTAATATCGAAAATACCAATGACGGTGGAAAAGCCGTTTTTGATCTCGCCAGCCTTGAGAAACTGGGCATGGTCAGCTTTCAGACCACGTCACCCTGGTATGATGGCCGCACAACCTTTACGGGTATTCCCCTGCAAAAGCTGATGGATTATGTCGGCGCGAAAGGGTCTGTTGTTAAGGTCACTGCGCTTAATGACTACACCACCGAAATCCCTCTCAATGATTTTAAGAAATACAACGTTATCCTGGCCTTAAAAGTCAACGGAGAATATATGCGTATCCGTGATAAAGGCCCGTTGTTTGTTGTCTACCCCTATGACAGCATCCCTGAACTGAATAATCAGATTTATTATTCACGATCAGCCTGGCAGGTCAGCAGAATGAATATTGAGTAAGGGGTCTGAAGACCAACATGAACAGAATTCTGGCTGGCATCATTTTTTTCCTTTTTATATCGACCGCGTATATCTCTTTCCTGGTGCATGAAAGGCAGCAAGAGTTACAGAAACTGACCCATTACGCCGCGTCGTGGTCTGCTGCACAGATGGTTTCAGAATATTACCGGTTCGAGTCGTTGCTGGGTCTTTACACTATCGATCAGACGATGCCGCTGGATGATGTGCGCATGCGTCTCGACATTATGCTCAGCCAGAGTGATTTAATGAAAGAAGGCGATCTGCGCAATTATATCGAAAGTAATAAATCCCATCTTGCACTGGCTCAACAGCTTGAAAAGACACTTGAGTATCTGGACATTAATCTTGAGAAAATGAACCGCTCAGAGCTCCAGGCCTACCTGAAAAAAATGCAGACGCTTGATCCCCAACTGGGCCGTCTGTCGTCCAGCGCGTTAGACAAAGACATTAATACGATTAATGACGCCAACCTCAAAATAAAAACTCTGTACTATATTTATTCAGCAACATCTCTATTGCTGATAATAATGAGTGCGATACTTGGCGTGCTGATCTTCTATCAAAACAGAAATATTCTGAAGGCCCATCTTCAGGTAAAGAGTCTTGCAGATGCACTGCAGGATTCGAAAGAAAAACTGCAACTCCAGAATGCAAAACTGGAGTATGACGTCTACCATGACTCTCTGACAGAAATGAATAACCGTCATTTCTTCTGGGGGAATTTAAATGAAACCATCGATACCGCAGTAAAAGGAAATATGCCTGTGAATGTGATGTTGTTTGATTTAGATCGATTCAAAGAGGTCAATGATACCTACGGTCATGATGTCGGTGATATGTTATTACGCCAGATATCACAGCGTCTGATTTCGATGGGCCTGACACCCGATACGCTTTATCGTTTAGGCGGGGATGAGTTTGCGTTTCTCTCGAGTGGCCTGACGGAGAGCAGTGCCGTTTCACGCGCGCAAAATATATGCGATGCGATCAACCAGCCCTACACTATTTATAATACGATTATCAATATCACCACCAGTGTCGGCATTGTCATCTCTGACACTGAACGCCGCTCCGACTATCTCTATAAATTTGCCGATCTGGCCCTTTATGAAGCCAAAAAAGAAGGCGCGGGTAAGATAAAAGTCTTCCGGCAATGGATGTTAGATAAGCTGCAAGAAAGCCGAACCCTTGAGCATGATATGGCCCAGGCGTTAGTGAATAAAGAATTCGTGGTTTATTATCAGCCTATTGTCGATTCTTTCACCCAAGAAATTTACAGCTATGAAGCCCTTATTCGTTGGATACATCCGCTGAAGGGCCTCCTGTCGCCGGACAACTTTATTCCTGTGGCTGAAAAAACAGGAATGATTAATGAGATGGGGAAATCGGTGCTTGAAATGGCCTGTCGGGAAGCCGCTTCCTGGGTTATTCCGGCTAAGATTTCAGTCAATGTCTCTCCTGTCCAGCTAAGCAGCAAAGCCTTTGCCGGGATCGTGCTGTCCATTCTGAACGAAACGGGACTTCCCGCGGAGCGTCTTGAACTGGAAGTGACTGAATCCTCTCTCTTTACTGAGAGCAATACCCCGCTGAATACGCTTAACCGGCTGCGGGCGTTAGGGGTGAAACTCTCCATCGATGATTTTGGTACCGGTTATTCTTCTCTTTCGCGCCTCAGCAGACTTGCCTTCGATAAAATCAAAATAGACAAGTCCTTTGTGCAGTCGATATCGACACAGGAAGACGCCCTGAATATCATCAGGCTTATCACCGGCATGGCGAAATCCCTCAATATGAAAGCTGTGGCGGAAGGTGTTGAAACACAGGAGCAGCTGGAAAGCCTTCAGTTGCTGGGCTGTGATTTCACACAAGGCTATCTGTTTGGTAAACCGCAGCCTTATATCGATGAGAAAATCAGATACGGTTAGGACGTCTGGCGTATCACGTATTGAGGTCCCCTGAAAGATCCCGTATGTCATCACACATCTCTTGTAGCTCATTGATCAGTCTTGCGACATGGAAACCATCGCACACGGAGTGATGTACCTGAACGGCGAGCGGTAATAAGATTTTCCCATCCTGGTTATAGTATTTTCCGAGCGTGAACATGGGCGCAAAAAAGTTCTGCATGTTAGCCACGTTGACGTTAAAACTGGTAAAACTGACCCAGGGAATAGCCGATATGAAAAAGATATTTTCCCGAGACTCTTCCTTAGGCCAATAAGAAAGGTTATTACCATAGCGTGCAACGTCTTCTGAATAAACGTTCTGAAAGTGATGAATATTGCCATCGTAGTGACTCCATAATGCTGAGAAAGTCTCTGTTTCATTATGGAAAATAGTGTAATTTGGATGAACTTCATTCCATATGACAAGCTCGTTATTCTTCATGGCCATACGGAATTCCGCACGACTGTTTACGATTTTAGACAGCAGAAAAATAATCGTCGGGTAAAACTTCCAGCCCACTTCCTTTATATGTTTTAGCAGCGCGGTAATATCTAGCAGGACAGTCTGGTTAAATGTACTTTGGGCAAAAGACTGGAATACCTCAAAATGCTCCTTCCTTGCCCAACGAGACAAGTCAACAGGGGTATATTCCAGCGTTGTTTTTTCCATTTTTTAACCTTTGATTAAAAATTATCGTTCAGAGGGGCGTCTACGTTTTTATGTTTAACGCCCGCTGCTTGCTCATGACGGACGATCTTTAATGTAGTCTTCCCCGTCATCACAGGCAATACATCAGGTGAATAGAAACACACAATCAATTGATTTAAATGATGTAACCACCGGAAAGTACATACATTCCATAATGAGAGGTCGCTTCAAGTAATAGCCCTTGTTGGTGTCAGGTTATCGACGTATTCTCCTCTGGCATCTGCAAAATCAGGTGCCGGGATTGGTCTCCTGAACATCCTTACTGGCGACACACGGGCGCAATCGCGCCTTGAATGTATCACCCAGTGGAATTTATCTTATGGCGACAATCCTCAATACCGAATGCGATTTACTGACACTCCCCTTTAGCGCCGCAACAGACTTTACCGATCTGGCTGATTTCTGCGATCGCTTTGCTGAAACCCTAATTGACTGTAGCGACCCAGCCTACAAGATGGCGCTGTTAGGCCGAATGGGTGCCTGTCTGGCACTTCTGCGCCCGACGCTCGACGAGCCAATCCCACCGCATTTGATTGAACGTTTCACCGTCGAGACACTTCCCGATCCTCAACCCTTTTTCGAGCCTGATGCACACGCCCTGTGCGAATACTGCCAGACGTTGACCCAGCTGTTGTGCGAGCAGTCGTTGTTGTCTGAGACAGAAAAGTCGTTGAAGGGATTGTTGTGTGAGCTGATGTGGATGTTTGCGGCAGATTTGAAAGCCCCGCGGTGGTCAGCCTCGCATTAAAAACCAAACGCCCGGTGACGCTAACGCTTACCGGGCCTACACAATCTCGGCCTCGTAGGCCCGCGCAAACGCAGTGCCGCCGGGCATACAGCATCCCGTTCTCGTAGGCCCGCGCAAACGCAGTGCCCCGGGCATACAAAACCCGTTCCGTAGGCCCGCGCAAACGCAGTGCCGCCGGGCATGCAAAATCAGTCCCGTAGGCCCGCGCAAACGCAGTGCCGCCGGGCATGCAAAA
>Ga0079104_1001263_pt1 | contig 17533 bp, 13 predicted proteins | sample MedtruBG_FD_76829 | JGI IMG/M metagenome (GOLD analysis project Ga0079104, IMG submission 76829) | Root nodule microbial communities of legume samples collected from California, USA - Medicago truncatula BG | ecosystem: Host-associated > Plants > Roots > Nodule | place: USA: California...
CCCAGGCTGAACGGCGTGATTTCGCGCAGCAGGATGGAGTTGGTTGGGCGGTTGCCTTCGAACACTTTGAACGGCACGACGTGTTCCAGCGTTTTCGGATCTTTACCCTGGTCGGCGTATTCCTGCTCAACCACGTCACGAGATTTACCGAAAGCCAACGCTTCAGTCTGCGCGAAGAAGTTAGACAACAGCTTCGGATGGTGGTCAGACAGCGGGTTGTGGGTAATCGCCGGGGCGATAAAGTCACAAGGAACCATTTTGGTGCCCTGGTGAATCAGCTGGTAGAACGCGTGCTGACCGTTGGTGCCCGGCTCGCCCCAGATGATTGGGCCAGTCTGGTAATCCACCGCGTTGCCGTTACGGTCAACGTATTTGCCGTTGGATTCCATGTTGCCCTGCTGGAAATACGCCGGGAAACGGTGCATGTACTGGTCGTACGGCAGGATAGCTTCGGTTTCAGCGCCGAAGAAGTTGTTGTACCAGATGCCGATCAGCGCCAGCAGTACCGGCAGGTTTTTCTCTGCAGGCGTGGTAGCGAAGTGCTGGTCCATTGCGTGCGCGCCGGAAAGCAGTTCAACAAAGTTGTCGTAGCCAACGGACAGAATGATCGACAGACCAATCGCAGACCACAGGGAGTAACGACCGCCGACCCAGTCCCAGAACTCGAACATATTCGCGGTATCGATACCGAATTCACCCACGGCTTTACCGTTGGTGGACAGCGCCGCGAAGTGTTTCGCAACGTGCTTTTCGTCACCGGCGGTTTTCAGGAACCAGTCGCGCGCGCTGTGGGCGTTGGTCATGGTTTCCTGCGTGGTGAAGGTTTTAGAAGCGACCAGGAACAGCGTGGTTTCCGGGTTCACGTCTTTCAGAACTTCAGCGATGTGCGTGCCATCGACGTTAGACACAAAGTGCATATTCAGGTGGTTTTTGTACGGACGCAGCGCCTCGGTCACCATGAATGGACCCAGGTCGGAGCCGCCGATACCGATGTTCACCACGTCGGTAATCGCTTTGCCGGTGTAGCCTTTCCAGCTACCAGAGATGATGGCTTCTGAGAAATGCTTCATCTTTTCCAGCACCGCATTCACTTCCGGCATCACATCTTTGCCATCAACGATAATCGGCGTGTTGCTGCGGTTACGCAGGGCAACGTGCAGCACCGCGCGGTCTTCGGTGCGGTTGATTTTCTCACCGGAGAACATGGACTTAATGGCGCCCGCCAGGTCAGTCTCTTTCGCCAATGCTTGCAGCTTGCTCAGCGTCTCTTCTGTGATGCGGTTTTTAGAGAAGTCCACCAGCATCTGATCGTCGAACGTTGCAGAAAACTTGGCGAAACGGTCGCCATCTTTCGCGAACAGGTCGGCAATCGACACGTCCTTCATTTCATCATAATGTTTCTGTAATGCCTGCCAGGCAGAGGTCTGCGTTGGATTGATGTTTTTCATAGCAATACTCTTCTGATTTGAAAAATGTGACTTCGGTCGATTGTAGCGCCTGCGACGCTTTTTGTGATGATTTTTGTGTGATTGGGACGTTTCAGTTCAGCCTTCATTATCCTGAACGCATCACTGCTGCTTATAATCTACACATGCGTCATTTCGCACAATGATTTGCTCCACGTGACTAAGGAAAAAAGAAAAATATGGAACTGCCGGTCCCGTTTCTACTGGTGATCATCGCCATCGCTTCCCTGCTGGCCCAATGGCTGGCCTGGGGTTTACGTATTCCCGCCATTTTGCCACTGCTGCTGATTGGCGTCGGGCTCGGCCCGGTGCTGCATATTTTACAACCCGATCTGCTGTTTGGCCCGCTGCTGTTCCCGCTGGTATCGCTGGCGGTGGCGATCATTTTGTTCGAGGGCGCGCTGACGCTGCGCGTTGACGAAATACGCGGCCTCGGGGGCGTGGTGCGCAATCTGGTCACCGTCGGGATGCTGATTACCTTTGCGGTGATTTCGCTGGCCTGCTGGGGCATCCTCGGGCTCACGCCGCAAATATCGGCGCTGATTGGCGCGGTAACGGTGGTCACCGGTCCGACAGTGATCGCCCCGCTCATGCGCGTGGTGCGCCCAACGGCGGGCATCAACCAGGTGCTGCGCTGGGAAGGGATCGTCATCGACCCGGTTGGGGCGATTTTTACCCTGTTGGTGTTTGAATTTATCACCGCGCATGAAACCTCTACCGGCGGATTCCACCTGCTGATGACCCTGGCGCAGACGCTGGCCGTGGGCCTCGCCAGCGGGGCGATATTTGGCTTCCTGCTCGGCAACGCGCTGAAGCGGGGCTGGCTCCCCGGCTATCTGCAAAACTTTGCCGTGCTGGCGATTGTGCTGATGACGTTCGGGCTGTCGAACGCTCTGGCCGACGAGTCCGGGCTGCTGGCGGTGACGGTGCTCGGTATCTGGCTCGCCAACATGAAGGAAGTCGAAACGACGGATATCGTCGAGTTTAAGGAAGAGTTATCGGCCATTCTGCTGTCGGCGCTGTTTATCATTCTGGCGGCACGGCTCGACATCCAGGCGCTGTGGGCGATGGGTTGGCCGCTGTTAGCTCTGTTGTTGGTGGTGCAGTTTGTCGCGCGACCGCTGTGTATTCTGGTCTCAACGTACGGCTCATCGTTGAGCTGGCGCGAAAAGCTGCTGCTGTGCTGGATTGCGCCCCGCGGGATTGTCGCCGCCGCCGTCAGTTCACTGTTCGCCCTGACGCTACAGAAAGACGGCTATGCCGGTGCCGATCAGTTGGTCACGGTGGTGTTCGCCATTATCATCGGCACGGTGGTGCTGCAAAGCCTCACCAGCGGCTGGCTGGCGCGACTGCTCGGGGTGCAACAGCGTAAACCCCGCGGCGTGTTGATTGTCGGCGCGAATACGGTGGCTCGCACGCTGGCACAGGCGCTGAAAAAACTCGATATTCCGGTGCAGCTCAGCGACAACAGCTGGGAATATTATCGTCTGGCGCGTATGGCGGGCTTGCCGACCTATTACGGTAACGTCTGGTCGGAACATGCGGAGAACTACCTGAACCTGAGCGATACGCGTCAGGTCATCGCGCTGTCGCCGAACCGCCATCAAAATGCGCTCGCAGTGCTGCATTTCAAACACATCTTCGGCGAAAACCGGGTGTTCTCGATTCGTACCGGCCAGGAAACCAAAGGGCGTAGCGAGAAGGAGACGCGGCATGAACGCCTGTTCGATAAAGACGTGACCTGGGCGCGGCTCAGCAGTCTGCTTGCCAAAGGTGCGGCAGTGAAAGTGACCCGACTGAATGAGAATTTTGGCTGGGAAGATTATCTGAATGCGAACCCCGGCGCGACGCCGCTGTTTGCCCAAAAAGAGGATGGCGTGTTGATGACAATGAATAGCCAACTGACTCCGCCGCTGCCGTGTACATTAGTGGCGATTGTTGAAAATGAAAAATCGACATCATCGTAACATTGACAACACCCCCCAGAACCCTTTATTTATAAAACCCTACCTGCGCATTCGTGCGCAGGCCAGAAGAGGAGCATCGCCCAGGCGAGGTGTTCGAGGAGCCAGTCCTGCGAAAACACCTTATGGGGAGCGATGCCGAGATAGCGGAACATCTGGCAGTGTTCACTATCGGCTACAGAGGCTGAATCCTCTGGGCTGTCACCGGAAGTGACCCGCAGTCGGGCGCTTCACAAGGTGGAGCGCTTCTGGGTGAACTGTAGCTTTCTACGTCTACCCTTCCGCTCTTCCCTTGTGCCAAGGCTGAGAATTTAATTCCCTGACACGAGGTTTTTATGACACATGCAGACTCCCCGCTCGTTGTAGCCAAATTTGGCGGTACCAGCGTTGCCGATTACGAAGCCATGAACCGCAGCGCCGACGTGGTGCTCTCCGATTCCGGCGCACGCCTGGTCGTTCTGTCCGCCTCAGCGGGGGTGACAAATCTGCTGGTTGCCCTGGCGGAAGGTCTCGAATCCACAGAACGCTTCGTTAAACTTGATGCGCTGCGCCGAATTCAGTTCGATATTCTCGAACGCCTGCACAACCCCAACGTTATCCGCGAAGAAGTTGAACGCTTGCTGGAAAATATCACCACCCTGGCGGAAGCGGCATCGCTTGCGACCTCAACGGCACTGACCGATGAGCTGGTGAGCCATGGCGAACTGATGTCGACGCTGCTGTTTGTCGAAATCCTCCGCGAACGTAATATCCAGGCCCAGTGGTTTGACGCTCGCAAAGTTATGCGCACCAGCGACCGCTTTGGCCGCGCTGAACCGGACATCGCCGCCCTGGCTGAACTGGCCAGCCAACAGCTTGCCCCGCGCCTGGAAGAAGGCCTGGTGGTTACACAGGGCTTTATCGGCAGTGAAGCCAAAGGCCGCACCACGACGCTTGGCCGCGGCGGCAGCGATTACACCGCGGCACTGCTGGGCGAAGCGCTGCACGCGTCTCGCGTTGATATCTGGACCGACGTACCGGGCATCTACACCACCGACCCACGCGTGTTGCCTGCCGCGCATCGCATCGACGAAATTGCCTTTGAAGAAGCCGCTGAGCTGGCGACCTTTGGCGCGAAAGTGCTGCATCCGGCTACGCTGCTGCCTGCGGTACGCAGCGACATTCCGGTGTTTGTCGGCTCAAGCAAAGATCCGAAAGCCGGTGGCACGCTGGTGTGTAACAAAACCGAAAACCCGCCGCTGTTCCGCGCACTGGCCCTGCGCCGCAAGCAAACGCTGCTGACGTTGCACAGCCTGAACATGCTGCACTCCCGCGGGTTCCTGGCCGAAGTATTTGGCATTCTGGCGCGGCACAACATTTCGGTCGATTTGATAACGACGTCAGAAGTGAGCATCGCGCTGACCCTCGACACCACCGGCTCAACCGCCACTAGCGACACCCTGCTGACGCAGTCGCTGCTGATTGAGCTGTCGGCCCTGTGCCGCGTGGAAGTGGAAGAGAACCTTGCGCTGGTTGCGCTGATTGGAAACGATCTGTCGAAAGCCTGCGGCGTGGGCAAAGAGGTATTTGGCGTGCTCGAACCGTTCAACATCCGCATGATTTGCTACGGCGCGTCGAGTCACAACCTGTGCTTCCTGGTTCCGGGCGCCGAAGCCGAGCAGGTCGTGCAAAAACTTCATCATAATCTGTTTGAATAAATATCCTTAGCAGGATAAACATTACCTATAGCCGGGCTCGAACCCGGCTTTTTTATACCTATAAAACACAACATAACACCTGCAAGGAATACACCATGCTTTCGATACTCACGCGGCTGTTCCCGCTCTGGGCCGTGCTGCTCTCCGTACTCGCGTACAAAACTCCGACCACCTTCACGGCGATTGGCCCGTGGGTGACCACGCTGCTGATGCTGATCATGTTCGGCATGGGCGTGCATCTCAAAATTGACGATTTCAAGCGCGTGCTGTCGCGCCCGGCCCCGGTTGCTGCCGGGATTTTCCTGCACTATCTGGTGATGCCGCTCGCCGCATGGCTGCTGGCGATGCTGTTTCACATGCCGCCGGAACTGTCTGCCGGGATGGTGCTAGTTGGCAGCGTCGCCAGCGGCACGGCGTCAAACGTTATGATCTTCCTGGCGAAGGGTGACGTGGCGCTGTCCGTGACCATTTCATCGGTATCCACGCTGGTCGGTGTGATTGCCACGCCGCTGCTGACGCGCCTGTACGTCGACACGCATATTCAGGTCGACGTCATGGGCATGCTGCTGAGCATTCTGCAAATCGTGGTTATCCCGATTGCGCTGGGACTGGTAGTGCATCACCTGCTGCCGCGCGTCGTGAAAGCGGTAGAGCCGTACCTGCCTGCGTTTTCAATGCTGTGCATTCTGGCGATCATCAGCGCCGTGGTTGCGGGCTCGGCCTCGCATATCGCGTCGGTCGGTTTCGTGGTGATTGTGGCGGTTATCCTGCACAACACGCTGGGCCTGCTCGGCGGCTACTGGGGCGGGCGTCTGTTCGGCTTCGACGAATCGACCTGCCGCACGCTGGCGATTGAAGTCGGGATGCAGAATTCCGGCCTCGCAGCAGCGCTGGGTAAAATCTACTTCGGCCCACTCGCCGCCCTGCCCGGCGCGCTGTTCTCGGTGTGGCACAACCTTTCCGGCTCGCTGCTGGCGGGATACTGGTCAGGCAAGCCTGTAGAGAAAGAGAAAGTTGCAGTAGCGAAAGAGAGTTAAGTCGCCAAAGCATGGCTTCATCAGAGGCCATGCTTCAACTCTGAATGCAAAAAATCAAATCATTGCAAAACCCTTCGGCCCGCTTTCAGAAATTACAATTTTAAATCTCCTGCCCTTCTTTTCAGCTTTCACCTCTACCTTATTCCTTGCATTATTTAAATAGTCGTTTATAAAATACAGGGAAGGATATGAAAACAATCCTGCAAACATCCGTCTTTCAGAAGTGGGAATCACGTCTGAAGGATCACAGTGCAAAAGCGCTTATTGCCGCTCGTATTCTACGGCTCGCGAATGGATTACCGGGAGATACCAAATCCATAGGTGAAGGAATGCACGAGCTTCGTATTCACTATGGACCTGGCTACCGTATCTATTTTCAACAGCAAAACGACGTCATTATCCTGCTACTTTGCGGTGGCGATAAAAGCCGTCAAAGCAGTGATATCGTTGCTGCAAAGTATCTGGCCAGAGTGTACAGAACAAAAGAGGGTTTGATTCATGAATAAGCTGACACACTACGATCCCGCTGCAGCACTTATCAATGATGAAGCCATTGCCGTTTTCATCAAGGACGCGCTGGAAACGGGGAATGCGGCCTTCATAGCCAAAGCGCTCGGCGTCGTGGCTCGAGCAAAAGGGATGTCCACCATTGCGACAGAAACAGGCCTTTCGCGTGAACAACTGTACCGCTCGTTCAGCGAACAGGGTAACCCCACCTTAAAAACTACGCTGGCGGTGATGAAAGCGCTGGGCTTTGGGCTGACAATCAAGAATACTTAAGGCCTTCCGTTGCAGCACACGGTTTCTAATACCAGAGGTATACAGCATGGCAATTTCACGTCTGACCCAGCAGGACATGACAGAGAAAGAACAACGCGAGCTGAAAACCCTCCTCGACCGCGCCCGCATCGCCCATGGCCGCCCGCTGAGCAATGCGGAAAACAACAGCGTCAAAAAAGAGTACATCGACAAACTGATGGTCGAGCGGGAAGCAGAAGCCAAGAAAGCCCGTCAGTTGAAGAAAAACCAGGCTTATAAAGTCGACAAAACAGCGACATTCACGTGGACTGCCAGCACAGGGCCGCGAGGAAAACGCTGATTAACGCTGGCCGAGCAAGATCAGACTGCCCGGCCGGGCGTATCAATGTGTGGCGTGAAGTTGAGCATCCGCCCGTTCTGAGAGCTGATGTATCGCCGGAATGAGCTGGCTGATGCAGCCCAGGCTGTGTCCTAGCTGACAGACACTTTCAGTAGAGAAGGTCGTTTCATTTTCCGTACACAGGCTAATCAGGCTGTCGCCGAGAAACTTTAGGGTCTGATACAGGCCAGACAGCGTGTCTTCGCAGCCAAAAGCCAATTCCAGCAGTTCTTCTTCGGACAACTTGTGACAATCAAGCTGGCGCATGGCGTTTGCCAGTGGAAAATTGATCAGGCTGCTTCCGGGCAGAATGTTACAGGATCCCGTAGCGGCGTTAGTGGTACTATCAGTGTTAGCCATGGTGTTACCTCGTATAATGTTGTGGTCAGACGCCCCGATCGTGTTGCTGCACGTTCGGGGCGTTGTTATTTTTAGCATGTGATAGTAATGTGTCATCACACATAATCACCCTACGCCGATGTATATCAGGTGTCAACACACATGAATGAAAGACGAGGCAATCCACCCTTCCAATTCCGTCTGGATCCGGAGTTGCGAAAAGCGATGGAAGAAGCACAAAAGCAGGATGGGGATGAGTCGCTGGCCGCGTGGATTAAGCGAATCATTCGCAAAGAGTTAAAAAGCCGAAATAACGCTCAATAAAAAATGCCGGGGAAATCCCCGGCATTTTACATTCTGGATAACGCGCGAATCAGCGCCCTTTTTTCTTCCGCCCTGGCGATGCAAAGCGCTTACGGTTTGCCAGTTCTGCCGGGGTTTTCGCCATGTTTTTTGCGCCGCTGCTGGTCGGTTTCTTCACCGGGGTGGCGGCGGTTTTCGGCTTGGCCTTGGCTTTTGCCGGTTTGGCTTCCGAGGACGAGTTTTCAATCAGCCTGAACAGTTCGATCAGTTCATCATCGGTCAGGTCACGCCATTCGCCTAACGGCAGTCCTTTCAGGCTGACGTTCATGATTCGCGTACGTTCAAGCTTGGTGACTTCAAAGCCGAAATGTTCGCACATACGGCGAATCTGACGGTTCAGGCCCTGCACCAGCGTGATACGGAAAGTGAACGGCGCTTCTCTTTTCACTTTGCACTTTTTCGTCACCGTGCCGAGGATCGGCACGCCCTTGCCCATTCCGGCGATAAATTCATCGGTCACCGGTTTATTGACCGTGACCAGATACTCTTTTTCATGGTCGTTGCCGGCACGCAGGATTTTGTTCACCAGGTCGCCATGGTTGGTGAGGAAAATCAGGCCCTGCGAGTCTTTGTCCAGGCGGCCAATCGGGAACACGCGGCTGCTGTGGTTGACGAAATCGACGATGTTATCCTTTTCGCCGTTCTCGGTGGTGCTGACGATCCCGACCGGCTTGTTCAATACGATTAACACCAAATCGTCTTCCTGACGCGGCTCGATGAGCTGGCCGTTAACTTTCACGACGTCGCCTGCCACCACCTGATCGCCAATGGTGGCGCGTTTGCCGTTGATGAGCACGTTGCCCTGTTCGATGTAGCGGTCAGCGTCACGACGTGAGCAGATGCCACTTTCGCTGATGTATTTGTTTAATCGGATGGATTGAGTCGGCAGCATAGTTTCTCCTGTATGCGCGAACTATATCAAAGGCCGATAGCCTTATAAAACAACCCGTCAATAATCGTCGCGGCCATCATCTTCGTCCGGCTGTTCCATCACGCTGTACGCCACCGCACAGAACAGGGAGTTGAGACGCTTCATGTCGCCGAGCAGCCCCAGGTGCAGCGAGCTGGTTTCGATACTCTGTACGTTTTGCTGATGCAGCCTGTCGACGTGCGCATGTGAGTAGCGACGGTTCAGGATGCGGAAGCGGTGCTTGTTTCGGCGCAGACGGCGCGCGCTGTCGACGTCACCGGAGAAGAATACCGACATCGCCAATTGCAGGTTGCTGAGCAGTTGCTCAAACAGACCATCCAGCTCTTTCAGCCCTTCCACCGAAAACGCCCGACGCGCGGCCAGCGATTTATCAGCAATCTCACTGCCCATGCGCTCGATGATGTCGGAAGCCTGTTCAAGGTTCAGCGACATCTCGATGATTTCCGCCCAGCGCCGGGATTCCTCTTCCGCCAGCTCGTCCTTCGGCATCCGCGCCAGATACAGCTTGATGGCGGTGTAGAGCACGTTGACGTCGTCAGCGATTTTGCGCAGCTCTTTCTCTTCGCGCGGCTCACCGTGAATCACCTTGTGCAGACCCGCCATCATGTTTTCCATCGCATCACCGATACGCAGCGTTTCACGGGCGGCGTTGGCCAAAGCCAGCGTCGGCGTGTCCAGCGCCGTTGGGTCGAGATGTTTCGGTTTCAAACGTGCATCCAGCTCCGGCACTTCCACGATAATGCGCTTGCAGAAGCGGGCCATCGGCTCGGCGAACGGCACCATCGCCAGACAGCGGATCAGGTTGTAGAACACGTGGAAGTAGATAACCAGTTCAGATTTCGCCACCGGCAGGCGGGCCATTACGTCCGCCAGGATGTGGATAAACGGCAATACAATCAGGCTGCCCACCAGCTTAAACAGCAGGCTGCCGAGCGCCACGCGACGGGCGGCGGCATTGGCGGTGCTGTTGTTGAGCATCGCCAACAGGCCAGAACCGAGGTTCGCACCGATCACCAGACACAACGCCACCGGGAACGAAATCACGCCGGTGGCCGTTAACGTGGCGGTCAACAGCACGGCGGCGAGGCTTGAGTAGGTGATGACGGCAAACAGCGCGCCGATCAGCGCATCGAGCATGATATCGCCGGTCAGCGAGGCGAAAATCACCTGCACGCCATTGGCCTGGGTTATCGGGTGGACGGCCTGAACAATCAGTTCCAGTGCCAGCAGGATAAGCCCAAGGCCAATCCCCACGCGCCCCAGTTGCCCGGCTCGCGTTTGTTTACGTCCGAGGAAGAAGATGACGCCGACGAAAATCAGCAGCGGCGACAGCCAGGAGAGATCGAAGGTCAGCACGCGGGCCATCAATGCGGTACCGACGTCGGCACCGAGTACAATGACCAGCGCAGGCGTCAGCGCCACCAGGTCCTGCGCGACAAACGAGGTCACCAGCATGGTGGTGGCATTGCTGCTCTGCACCAGCGCGGTCACGCCAATGCCCGCGCAGAAGGCGAGCGGTTTCTTTTCGACGCTGCGGCTGAGTACAGTCCGCAAGCGAGCGCCGAAAACGCGCATCACGCCGGTTCGAACGATATGTGTGCCCCAGACCAGGAGCGCCACAGCGGATAGCAGGTGTAATAAAGTGAGCACGGGTTATTTTTCTCCTTATCGTTATCCGGGATATGTATCCTCACCCCCTTTCAGTATAAGGGTTTACGTTCAATAAAGAGACAAGGCACCGTGAAGGTGCCTCGTTTGTTGTAAGAAATGATGACAGTTTTATGACTTAATCAGCGTCATAACCCAGGTTCGGCGCCAGCCAGCGTTCGGCCTCTGCGACGCTCATTCCTTTGCGGTAGGCGTAGTCTTCCACCTGATCGCGCTGAATTTGCGCGATGGCGTAATACTTGCTGTCCGGGTGGCTGAAGTACCAGCCCGAAACCGAAGCGCCTGGCCACATGGCGTAAGACTCGGTGAGCTTCATGCCGGTGTGGGTTTCAGCATCCAGCAGTTGCCAGATGGTGGCTTTTTCGGTGTGTTCCGGACAGGCCGGGTAACCCGGTGCCGGGCGAATGCCCTGGTAGTTTTCGCGAATGAGTTCCTCATTGCTGAGATTTTCATTGGCGGCGTAACCCCAGTGAACTTTGCGCACGCGCTCGTGCAGGTATTCTGCGAACGCTTCTGCCAGACGATCGGCAATCGCCTTGACCATGATTTTGTTGTAGTCATCATGCTGCGCATCAAACGCCTCTGCCAGCGCGTCTTCTTCCAGACCACCGGTCACCGCAAACGCACCGAGATAATCCGCTTTTCCGGACGTTTTAGGCGCGACGAAATCTGACAGGCAGTAGTTAGCGAAGCCGACTTTTTCCGTCTGTTGGCGCAGATGGCGGCTGACCGCCAGCACGTGCGTGCGGGTTTCATCGCGATAAATTTCGATGTCGTCACCAATACGGTTCGCCGGGAACAGGCCCACGACGCCGCGCGGGTTCAGCGATTTGTTCGCACTGAGGTTATCGAGCATTTCATTGGCATCGGCAAACAGGCGTTTGGCCTCTTCGCCCACCACATCATCTTCGAGAATGCGCGGATATTTACCCGCCAGCGACCAGGTCATGAAGAATGGCGTCCAGTCGATGTAGTTACGCAGCGTTTCGATGCTGGCGCTGACGGCCTGCACGCCGAGACGATGCGCGACCGGCGGCGTGTAGCTTGCCCAGTCGAAGGCCAGATCATTATCGCGGGCGGCCTGCAATGACACCGGCGGCGTACGCGGTTTTTTACGCGCGTGCTGGATGCGCACCGTGTCGTATTCCTGACGCGTGCGGGCGACAAACGCATCGCGCTGCGTCGCCGAGAGCAGTGCTGATACCACGCCCACGGTGCGCGAGGCGTTCTGCACATATACCGTCGGGCCGCTGTAGTTCCGCTCGATTTTCACCGCCGTGTGCGCTTTCGAGGTGGTTGCGCCACCAATCAGCAGCGGAATGGTGAAACCCTGACGCTCCATTTCTTTCGCCACGTTGACCATTTCGTCCAGAGACGGGGTGATCAACCCGGAAAGGCCAATCAGGTCGGCATTCACTTCCCGCGCGGTTTTGAGGATTTTTTCCGTCGGCACCATCACGCCAAGATCGATAATCTCGTAGTTATTACACTGCAACACCACGCCGACGATATTCTTGCCGATGTCATGCACATCGCCTTTCACGGTGGCGATAACCATTTTGCCGTTGGTGGAGCCTTTCTCTTTGCTGGCTTCAATGTACGGTTCCAGATACGCCACCGCCTGTTTCATGACGCGGGCAGATTTCACCACCTGCGGCAGGAACATTTTGCCTTCGCCGAACAGGTCGCCGACCACGTTCATGCCGTCCATCAGCGGCCCTTCGATAACTTCGATCGGGCGCGAGGCCTGCTGGCGCGCTTCTTCGGTATCGATTTCGATAAATTCAGTGATGCCTTTGACCAGTGAATATTCGAGGCGTTTTTTGACGTCCCAGCTGCGCCATTCAGCTTGCTGAGTATTGGCCGCTTCATCGGTTTTGCTGCCGCGGTATTTTTCAGCGAGATCCAGCAGACGTTCGGTGCTGTCATCGCGACGGTTAAGCACCACGTCTTCCACCGCGTCGCGCAGTTCGGCAGGCAGGTCGTCATATATCGCCAGCTGTCCGGCATTGACGATCCCCATGTCCATCCCGTTGCGGATCGCGTAGTAGAGGAATACGGCGTGGATGGCTTCGCGCACCGGGTCGTTGCCGCGGAACGAGAAGGAGACGTTAGAGACACCGCCGGAAATCAGCGCGTGAGGCAGTTCGCGTTTGATGTCTTCGCACGCGCCGATGAAATCCTGCGCGTAGTTGTTGTGCTCTTCGATGCCGGTCGCAACGGCGAAAATATTGGGGTCGAAGATAATGTCTTCCGGCGGGAAGCCCACCTCTTCGGTCAGAATTTTATAGGCACGGGTACAAATTTCGATTTTACGCGCGCGGGTATCGGCCTGGCCCACTTCGTCAAACGCCATTACCACCACGGCAGCGCCGTAGCGACGGACTTTTTTGGCGTGCGCGACGAAGGCTTCGACGCCCTCTTTCATCGAAATGGAGTTAACGATGCCTTTGCCCTGAATGCACTTCAGGCCTTTTTCGATGACCTCCCACTTCGAGGAGTCGATCATGATGGGTACGCGGGCGATGTCAGGTTCACCGGCAATCAGGTTCAGGAAACGCACCATCGCCGCTTCGGCGTCGAGCATCCCTTCATCCATGTTGATGTCGATGATCTGCGCGCCGCTTTCGACCTGCTGACGTGCGACGGCCAGCGCTTCGGCATATTTCTCTTCTTTGATCAGGCGCTTAAATTTGGCGGAACCGGTGACGTTAGTACGTTCACCGACGTTCACAAACAGGCTATCGTCGCCAATATTCAGCGGCTCCAGACCCGCCAGACGGCAGGCGACCGGCAGTTCCGGAAGCTGGCGCGGCGCAAGGCCTTCCACCGCACGGCTCATCGCCGCAATGTGCTCCGGCGTGGTGCCGCAGCAACCGCCGACGATATTGAGGAATCCGGACTGCGCCCATTCACCAATCTGCGCCGCCATGGTGTCGGCGTCGAGGTCATATTCCCCGAAAGCATTCGGTAAACCGGCGTTCGGGTGCGCCGTGACGTAGCACTCCGCAATGCGCGACAGCTCCTGCACGTACTGGCGCAGTTCATCCGGCCCCAGCGCACAGTTCAGACCAAACGACAGCGCATCCGCATGGCGCAGCGAGTTATAGAATGCTTCCGTGGTTTGCCCGGAAAGCGTACGGCCTGACGCATCGGTGATTGTGCCGGAAATCATGATCGGCAGATCCACGCCCAACGCTTCCATTTCCTCTTTCACCGCGTAAATTGCGGCTTTGGCATTGAGGGTGTCAAAAACGGTTTCGATAAGAATCAGGTCTGAGCCGCCTTCCACCAGCGCTTTGGTGGATTCGCGGTAGGCGACCACCAGCTGATCGAAGGTGACGTTACGAAATGCCGGATCGTTTACATCGGGAGAAATTGACGCCGTGCGGTTGGTCGGGCCGAGTACCCCGGCGACATAGCGCGGTTTGTGCGGCGTGCGGGCCGTCCATTCATCGGCGCAGGCGCGGGCCAGCTTTGCCGCCGTGAAGTTTATCTCCGCCGACAGCGATTCCATCTGGTAATCCGCCATGGCGATGGTCGTTGAGTTAAAGGTGTTGGTCTCAACGATGTCCGCCCCGGCCTCGAAATAGGCGTTATGGATGGCGGCAATGATGCCCGGTTGAGTTAGCACCAGCAGGTCGTTGTTGCCCTTCAGGTCACTCGACCATTCAGCGAAGCGTTCGCCACGGTAATCTTCTTCGTTCAGGCGATAGCTCTGGATCATGGTGCCCATGCCCCCGTCCAGAACCAGGATGCGATCTTTTAATTGCTGCTTCAGCTGTTTTTCGATGGTGCTCACGCGGACTCCCGACAACGCTCTTATCAACAAGCCATAGTGGCATATTCAACCACCGTGGAAAAGAGAGCCACACGGAACATGAGAGATGTTCACTACCACTGCTCCGATCAGTTCTGATAACGGTTGCATTATAATCAAATAAAACGAAAATGATTTCCACGATACAGAATAAGGAGGTCGTCATGGTTGCAACTGTTCCCGCAAAACGTGGCAGAAAACCCGCCCCTGCCGCCGCGGCCCCACAGCCCACCGGCCAGGTACAGTCGCTGACACGCGGCCTGAAGCTGCTGGAGTCGATTGCAGAATCCCATGGCAGCGTGGCGCTGACCGAGCTGGCGCAGCAGGCTGGCCTGCCGAACTCCACCACTCACCGCCTGTTGACCACGATGCAGCAACTGGGCTTTGTGCGTCAGACCGGCGATCTGGGCCACTGGACCGTCGGCGCGCACGCCTTCATCGTGGGCAGCAGTTTCCTGCAAAGCCGTAACCTGTTGGCGATTGTGCACCCTATCCTGCGCAAGCTGATGGATGACTCCGGTGAAACGGTGAACCTGGCGGTGCTCGACCAGAGTGACCATCAGGCGATCATCATCGACCAGGTGCAGTGTACGCAGTTGATGCGTATGTCTGCGCCGATTGGCGGCAAGCTGCCGATGCACGCGTCAGGCGCCGGGAAGGCGTTTTTATCTCAGTTGACCGATGAGCAAGTGAGCGGGTTGCTCCACCGTAAAGGGCTGCACGCCTACACGCACGCGACATTGGTTTCACCAGTGCATCTGAAGGAAGATTTGGCGCAGATTCGCAAGCGCGGCTACTCGTTTGATGACGAAGAGCACGCGCTCGGCCTGCGTTGCGTGGCGGCGTGTATTTACGATGAGCATCGCGAGCCGTTTGCCGCTATCTCCATTTCCGGGCCGATTTCGCGGATTACCGACGATCGCGTGACCGAGCTTGGAGCACTGGTGATTAAGGCGGCTAAAGAAGTGACGCTGGCGTATGGTGGAACGCGTTAAGACGGGTGCGGTCTGATGCCCTCTCCCACGGGGAGAGGGAGAAAACACTAGTTTGCTTTTACCTCCGCAGGCTAAATCGTTGTCGCTTCCGGTAGGCAAAAACATCTTCCACGTGCCCGTCCCGAATACGCGTTTGCAGGCCCCGCCAGTAGTCTGCGCGTAGCAGGTCGGCGTGCATTTCCTCAAACAACGGTCCAATACGGGGATCGACACACAGCCAGTGGCGAAACTCTTCCGGAAAGACATCGCCCGGTGAGACGCTGTACCACGGCTCGCTGGCGAGCTCATCTTCCGGGTAACGCGGCGGCGGGATGTCGCGGAAATTCACTTCCGTCATGTAGCAAATTTCATCGTAATCATAAAACACCACTCGTCCGTGGCGGGTGACGCCGAAGTTTTTAAACAGCATATCGCCGGGGAAAATATTGGCCGCCGCGAGCTGGCGAATGGCGTTCCCATATTCTTCCACCGCATCGCGTAATTGCTGGCCGTTGACCCGTTCAAGCCACAGATTGAGCGGCACCATCCGCCGTTCAATGTAGAGATGGCTGATGGCGATGCGGTCCCCGAGATCGGTGATTTTTTGCGGGACTTCTTGCCACAGTAACTCAAGCAAGGCGGGGGAAATTTGCCGTTTTTCCAGCACGAAGTTTTCAAACTCCTGCGTGTCGGCCATTCGCCCCACACGGTCATGTTCTTTGACCAGCTGATAACAGGCTCGCACATGCGCCGCATTCATCTCTTTTTGCGGCGCAAACCTGTCTTTGATGACCTTAAATACCCGGTCAAAACCGGGCAGCGTAAAGACCAGCATCACCATGCCGCGTATGCCCGGTGCTTCGATGAACTGCTCTTCTGTTTGGCGAATATAGGTCAGATACTCGCGATAGCTTTCCGTTTTGCCATGCTTCTGGCAGCCAATCGCCATGTACAGCTCAGCGGTGGTTTTGCCCGGCAGTATTTCCCGCAGCCATTCGACTAATGCCGCCGGGAGCGGGGCATAAACCATGAAATAGGAGCGAGCGAAACCGAAGACAATGCTGGCCTCTGCGCTGGTCGTCAGACAGGTATCAACGAATAACTCGCCTTCATCGCTGCGATGCACCGGCAACAGCAGCGGCACGATGCCTTCCGGTGTGTACAGCCTGGCAACCAGCCAGGCCGCTTTATTGCGATAAAACAGCTCGTTCGCCACCTGCAGATGCGATTCGCCTAAAACGTCTGCGCCAAATGCGTCCGTCAGATGCGCCACGATATATCCCACGTCACGCGCTTTATCCTGCCAGGGTAGACGCAGCGGCAAGTCCGTCAGCATTTGGTTGAGTAACGTCTCCCAGCCGTTATCCGGGTAGAAATCTTTCGCCAGCGGGCGAGGAATGGCGCGAAAGCGGCGCTCCGGCTGAGAGCTGAAAATAAAAAGCCGCTCGGGAGTCAGCGAGCGGTGGTCAAATAACCGACAATACACAGAGTTAAAAAAGCTTTCGGCAATTTCAAAGCGAGGGTAATCAGGCAGCAGCGCGGTGTAATGCTCTTTCACCCGCAGCAAAAAAGCCGCATCCGGACTTTTGCCTTCCGTGATACAACGCAGCTGTTCCACGACCAGGCCTACATGATGGTCGTACAGATGAATACGCTGCTTCATCGCCTGTTGTACCGCGTGCCAGTCTGCCTGTTCGAAACGCTGCTGCGCCCCGGAAGTGACTTCCAGAAAGCGGCCATACTGCGCGTCGAATCCTTGCAGAATAGTTTGAGCGATTAACAGTTCGAGGCCACGCGTCATCTGCATCTCCGTTGTGGGTTTCCTCTCTCCCCGCAGGAAGAGAGGACAAAATCAGAACTGCGATTCTTCGGTCGATCCCGTCAGGGCAGTGACGGATGAAGCGCCGCCCTGAATGATGGTCGTGACCTTGTCGAAATATCCCGTGCCCACTTCCTGCTGATGCGAGACGAAGGTGTAGCCCTGTTGGCCAGATTCGAACTCAGGCTGCTGCACTTTTTCGACGTAGTGGCGCATTCCTTCGCCCTGCGCGTAGGCGTGGGCCAGGTCGAACATGCTGAACCACATGCTGTGAATGCCAGCGAGGGTGATGAACTGGTATTTATAGCCCATCTCCG
>Ga0079104_1001274_pt1 | contig 17475 bp, 17 predicted proteins | sample MedtruBG_FD_76829 | JGI IMG/M metagenome (GOLD analysis project Ga0079104, IMG submission 76829) | Root nodule microbial communities of legume samples collected from California, USA - Medicago truncatula BG | ecosystem: Host-associated > Plants > Roots > Nodule | place: USA: California...
AAAAAAACAGACATACATTTTTGTATGCCTACTTTTATACATCTTTGTTACATCAACTTCTCACTGCTATGAACTTATATATTTATAAAACTCATTTTCTTTCTCATCAACTAATTTCCTAAACCAATAAGTATATAGTTCCGAATTCTCCTTAATATCATTCTTAACCTCAATAAAATCAACCCACTTACAGTCATCTACTTCGTCCTTGTTTGGCATCACTTGTCCATCATATCTTCCAATAAATACATGATCATACTCATGCTCAAAAAGATTATCTTCAAATTCCACTTTGTAAACAAAACTAAATATTTCTTTAAGTCCACATGTAAAGCCCATTTCCTCTTTAAGTCTCCTATAAGTTGCATCTTCAAGACTTTCACCATATCTCGGATGACTGCAGCATGTATTAGTCCAAAGACCAGGGGAATGATATTTTTTCACACTTCGTTTTTGTAATAATAGTTGATTACTAGAATTAAATACTAATATAGAAAACGCTCTATGAAGCACTCCCTTATAGTGGGCCTCTAGCTTTTCAATCGATCCTATTTCTCTATCAAACTCATCAACAGCTATTATATATTCGGACATTTAAATTTCACCTCAATTCACATATTTTAAATAAAAATAAAACTAGTTTAACACATTTCAATATATATTTTAACTAAACAGAAAATCACATAAAATTATTTCAAACAACAACCATCCTATGCTATCATCTTAAACTATAGATACATCTATATTTCTATGATCCCATACCGCATCCAATTTTACCTCCCCATCATCTGAGGTAAATTTAAAAGCATTCTCCAGATGCCATAGAATTTGATACTTCTGCCATTTCAGTAAGTGGCTTTATGAGCTTTCTTGTGAAGTAATGAACTGCCTCATTATCATCACATATCAAAATATTCTTTACTTTGCTCATAACATCCATCCTTGACTGCTTTTCTAACTATAATTATAACTGAATTTCTTTGAAATGATAGTGCAATTACTCTTTAACTTCATCTACACGCATATTTTCTACTAATGTATCTGTTAATTATTCTAAAAGAGATATTGTAATCTTAATCTCTTCAGCTATTATAAAACCTATAATCGTTCACATCAATGTGCATAGGCTTAAATAATCCAATCTTGTCATAATAAATAAGTGTTTGCCTTGAAACATCATGCAGTTCAGCCATTTGGCTTATTGATAAATATCTTTCCATAATAATCCCCCAATTTTAAAAGTCTCTCGTTACCTTTTCGAATATTAAACATAGTTGCAATCAAATTTTATTATAGGCGCTGTGCTGTTTATTGAAAATATATAATATGACTAATTTTAATATAAATTCCCTGCCTATATATAATTTTTTCTAACCAAAGTACTTCATACTAGTCTTCTTTAACTCTTTAGTACTGTATAGGATTCTGTAATCTTTAGCCCCTACAGTACAGGCTATGTTATCTATAATCTTGTTACAGCTTTCTCTATCTTTTTCATGAATCATTGTATAAAGGTTATAATTCCAAGAACCACAAGGCTTTCTTTCATAACAATGACTCACTTCATTAATAGAAGCCATATAACTACCAACCCTATCTAAATCTTCCTCATCAATTTTCCACACTACCATAGCATTAGCATTGAATCCGGCTTTTCTATGATAAAGTATAGCACCTATTCTTTTTAATATTCCACTTTTATTGTAATCTTTAACTTTATGAATAAGCTCTTCTTCATTCATATTAAATTCATCTGCTATTTCTTTATATGGATTTGCTGTTATAGAAATATCCTCTTGTAATCTTCGTATTATTTTCTTATCTAAGGCTTTAATCAATTTTTATCATCTCCTCCAAAATTTAAAGCTACTTTAACTTTAAATAATTTAACAGATGGCAGACTTATTATTTCATCTAAATCAGCTTTATTTTTTATTTCTTCAAGTATGCTATTTAAGCTTTTCTCAGAATGGGTTATTATTGTAAACCACATATTGTATTCATCTTCTCTTATGTAATTATGTGTTACTTCATTATAACTATTAATACAAGATGCGACTTCTTCAATTTTATTTTCAGGAACTTTAGCTGCACAAAGAGTACTTACATAGCCAATTTTTCTTGAATTAAAGATACCGCCTATTCTTCTTATAGTTCCTTCATTTTTTAATTTATTTACCCTTTTTAAGACTTCATTTTCTGTGATTAATAACTTTTCACCTAATATCTTGAAAGGCCTTTTATCTATTGGAATTTCACTTTGCATTAAATTAAGTAACTTTTTATCTATTGTATCCATAAAAATCCCTCCATAAATATAAACATATTTTAATTATTTAATATGCATATCCTATCAGATGACATATAATCCCCATCATTATAATACGCCGCTCTTGCTCTGCAGCCTCCGCAATTCTTCTTAGCTTTGCAACTGTTGCAGTTTCCTTTATATTCTTGAGTTCTTAAATTATTAAATAGCTCGCTGCTTCTCCATATCTCATCAAAAGGTTTCTTTCTAATATTTCCTGCTGTTTCAGTTAAATATGCACAAGCCTGAACATCTCCTTTAGGGTTAATAATGCAATAACTTGTTCCTGCAATACACCCACGTTTAAATCTACTATCTACCCCCAAACTTTCTGCAATTCTAACAAATTGTAAAACTTCTAGTATTAGAATCATCCCTCAAATTTTCTTAAAATTGTACTACAACATGTTACTTATTTTATTCATGCTAAGATATGAGCTTGATCTCTTCATCAGCAAGATAACATGTCGGGTCTTCTGCCCAAAAATCATTATGTACCGCTTCTGCTCTACTTCTAAAGTTTTCATTACAAACACTTAACCACCTACAGTCAGAACATCTTCCCTTCAATAATTCTTTTCTGTTTCTAAGTCCTTTCAATATTTCACTATTAGAATTCTTCCATATGTCTCCAAAGCTTTCTTCTTTAACATTTCCAAATGTATGTTGCCAAGTAAATTGATCCGGATGAACATTGCCATAGAAATCTACATTGGCAAAAGCCATTCCTGACCTATTTCCACCATTAATCTTTAACAGTCTCAATATATTATCACTTTTATCTTTATATCTTTCTAATGACTTTAAGTATGTGTAAACGGCATCTACATGATTATCTACAGTAAGTATCTCAACATCTGATCCAAATTCTACTGCTTTATCTATTATTAGATCCAAAACCTGCCTTGTTTCTTCTTTAGATATATCTTCATCTATCATCTTATTTCCCCTACCCGAATAAACCAGATGATAAAAGCACACTCTTGGAATTTTTTCCTCTTTTATTAGTTTAAACATATCTTCCAATTCCTTATAATTATTTTTATTTATAGTAAATCTAAGACCAACTTCAATACAATTTCTTATTCCTCTTAGGGAACTGTCAAAAGCTCTCCTTACCCCTCTAAATTCATCATGATTAGAGCCAATACCCTCAAGACTTACCCCACCATATCCGAGATTAATTTTCTTTAAAGATTTACAAATATCTTTATCTAAAAGAGTTCCGTTAGTTGATATAGTACTTCTTATTTTACTTTTACTTGCCTGTTCTAAAATTTCCAAAATGTTTTCTTTCATTAACGGTTCCCCGCCCGAAAATAATAATGCCGGTACATTGAATTTTTTCAAATCATCTATAAACTTTTTTGATTCACTCAATGTAAGCTCTCCATTATATTTTTTATTATCCGCACTTGCATAACAATGCTTACATTTTAAATTACAAGTTTTTGTGCAGTTCCATACAACTATAGGCCCTCTACCTGGACTTACTCCGTACTTTTCTACTGCTGCACCCTCCACATATCTCAAGCTATCACCATAATTCTTTGAATCACATAACAGTTTAGTTATACTAATCATTTTTCTCATTATCCTCTCTTATATTAAGTAATTTGCTCCATTTTAATCTAGTTTTTACTTAAATGTAATGGCTGATTATTTTCTACATTCTGTCATATTCTTTGTAAATTATTATGTCTTATTCAAAAATCTCTTTATTTTGATTTTATATTAGTTTTCTTTATTATAAATAAAACATAATTTAAAAGGTCTGACTCCGATGAAATATCTGAGCCAGACCATAAGGACACTTTTTTATAATATAATTATTTAGGTATATATATACTAATCCTAGTCCCTTGTTCCAATTTACTTTCAACTAAAATTCTTCCTTTATGATACTCTACAATCTGCTTGGCTATCGAAATCCCAAGACCTGCACCACCAGTGGCTTTGGTTCTAGATTCATCAACTCTATAAAATCTATGAAAAATGTGTGAAATATTTTCTTCACTTATACATATTCCATTATCTGTAACTAATAATTAATAAACTTAACTTCAAATTTTAAATTCCTGTTCTCCTTTATTAACTAATTTATCATATTCATTTAATATTTTATCAAGATTTTGACTTACTTTAATTACTTCTATATCTAGCAAATTACCTTTCCTATCTATTATTTCATATAGGGATTGCCTCGTTTTATGAATCTTAATCTCAAGTTTCTCTATAGCTTTCATCTTTAGTTCTCCTATTCAGATACGTTTGTGTATTTAATTATTTTTTCATTTAAAAATTTCTAACTAAAATACCCCGCATTGTCCATAGATCTCTTAAGCATAAACTTAGATTTCAACAACTACGGGGTATTTTACTTATATAAGGAGTAAATAATTGACTTAAGTGCTTTTCATTAACATAATAAGGGAATATATTAATTATTTTTATGCACTCAATATTATATTCGTTCTTCAATCCAAATTTCTGACTTAAAATATTAATTTAGGTTATATTTTTATAAAAGATCATTCTATTATTCACAGACTAGTTAATAAATATAAATCAGCTTAATATACCTTACGCGTAAAAAGCAATTTATTTTTCAATAAATATTTCATAATTTACTTGACCTCTTACATTTCTATGATATAATAATTTTTAATATAGTAATTAATGACAAAGCCGTCTAATATTGATAAATATTAGACGGCTTTTTTACAATAAAAATATGCACGACAATGGAGTCAAGCTTAAATAGCCTGACTCTGTTTTTTTATCATTAAAGTCTTTGTTCTATTTCTCTATAAAACCTATTTTAAAGAAAGAAGGTAATGGTATGAAGAAGCTAGAATTTATTATTAAGAGTGAACATTTAGAGGATTTAAAAACAATCTTAACTAATTGCAATACTGCTGATATTATGATTTCAAATATTAAGGATTATAATAACGAAAAAGGGTATAAGAAAATCTGCAGGGGCACAGAATATACTTCTAATCTCTTGCGCAGAGTAAAAGCTGAAACAATTGCGACTCCTGAAGTTGCTGAACTCATACTAGATAAAGTTTTACAAGAAGTTAGAACTGGCAATTATAAGGATGGACAAATATTTATTAACGATATTGAAAATGTTCTTGAAATCTGCGCTGTTTAATATTTCAATAATCTTTAATCTAATAATTTAATGCCCACAACTATGCATCAAATAGGAAACATTAACGTTTGAAACTAATAAAACGTTGATGTTTTTCTTATTGTAGCTCTAAATAACACTTATTAACTATCTCCTTAATTTCATTAACTGCTTCGTTTCCCGATAAAACAGCTAACCTATGATTAAAATTGCTATTAAAAATTTGGCAGTAAAATTCTTTACCCATCTCATCTATCTCTTCATAATTCTCCTCTAACTTTTGCAGCAAAGTTTCTTCCCCTAGACCAGTTTTATCTATAAAATAATACATATTGAATTCTTTTATATATTCGTTTACTATCTTAAAATTATCTTTATTCAAAACAAATCCTATAACGTAATCTTTATCAGCCTTCTTAGATCCCTTTTTTACAGTTAAACCAAACATAGATACCTCAGGTATTTTCTTTATCTCAATTTTTTTATATGTTACCCTTGAAGAATCTAAGCATTTTATAATTTCATCAAATGTAATTTTAGGTTTTTCATCATTTCCAAAGTATAGTAGTCTCGAATCCAAAACTCCTAAACATAAATCAACGCCAATCAGTTCATTTAAAACCTTTTCCCTAAAACTATCCTTTTGCTTTATTCCATGATATTCTATAAAGGTCTTAATTCCATCTTCGTCCTCTTCACTTCTCATCTTTAACTTATTTCTATCAAATAAAAACATATTCTCTTCTCCTTAAAACCATAATATATTCAATTATAATATATAAGTAACCCATTTCATAAACAAAACTTGGAAATAAAACAAACTCTATTCTTTAAAATAACTATAATTAACCAGCATACAATTATAGTTATATACCTATATTGTTATTCAATTTATAAAATACTAAACAACTTTTTATTCTTAAATACGATGAATAAATTCCAGCCATGAATATTACATATAGTAAGCAATTAAAAATTATTTCGAAATTATTAGTTCCAAAACATTTGTAAACACAAGCTATTCCAGGAATAATAAAAAATATAGCTGCTACAGCTCGTCCAATCTTATCAAAAACGAAAGGATTTCCTGAAGTTTTATTATAATTTTTCATAAATTTAGATGTTGCTACAAATTCAGAAAATTTAAAGCATATAAAAACTAAAAACCATAAAGGTAAAATCTTCAAATTAACCAAAGTTACATATGAAAGAATTATATATAATAAATCAGCAAATACATCAAGCTTAGCCCCAATAACCGAAACTGAATTTGTTTTTCTTGCAATTCTTCCGTCTAATAAATCTGAAATACATATAGCAAAAAATAATATTATTAACATAATATTTTTATCAGTATGATATGTGAATTGTTCAATTATTGCATAAACAAATAAGAATGACATTATTATCCTTGTTGATGTAATTAAGTTAGGTATAAATTTAATTATAGATTTCATAAGCTTCCTCCTGCCATCTATCAGTAGCTTTATTTTTTCAAAATGTATTTTTGCCATAAACAATATTTTCTTTAAAATTTATTATATCATTAATTTGTGTGAATTTTATGTCGGTAGCGATTTTTATTTATATAAAGTTATTTTTAGTAGAAATTATTATTATGTTCTCCAGTTATAACTAATGCTGTAATTGGATGTATCCTTGTACAATTTGAGACCTATTTTTAATCGATCTTATCATGAATTAAAATAAGCCCATGAAAATCCATCTTTTAGATTTTCATAGGCTTCATGCTAATAAAAATTTATCATTTTAAATTTACTTGATTCTCAACTCTTGCTTTCATAAATCAGCTATAGATACTTTCCCAAAAACCGACTCCCAATCTGTAGCAAAATCATCAACTGCTTTTTGTATAGCTGGCATTTTTAATGCATCGAACAATATTTCAGGGGCCATTGTCGCAGTTTGTGCTCCTGCAGCAAAGGAATCATTAACTTGTCCTATATTTTTAAAACTTGCAGCAAGTATTTTTGTTGGATAGTTATATCTCTCAATCATATCTGCAAAAGCTTTTATAACTTCACGCGGATTGATGTTCATATTTTCCATACGGTTAAAATATGGTGCAATGAAATCTGCACCAGCTTCTATAGCCAACAATCCTTGAGCTGTCGTATAAATTGCTGTTGCAGTTATAGAAACTCCTTGTGCTTTAAGTATTTTAATTGCTTTTAGTCCTTCAGTATTAACCGGAATCTTAATACATACTTTATTATCAACATTTTCTAAAATAGCTTTCGCTTCTTTTAATATTCCTTCGTAATCCTCGGCAACAACTTGAATATGAAGTGTTTTATCCATTCCTATTATTTCACGAATCTTTTTGAAATGATTAAAGAACTCTATCGTTCCTTCTTTTTTTAGTATACTTGGATTACTTGTAACACCTGTTATAGGAAAAATTTCATTGCATCCTCTAATCAACTCAATATTAGCTGTGTCTAACATATATTCCATTTTAACTCTCTCCTTTTCAAATGCATACATTCTACAGGAATATTTCCCCACAACAATTTTATCTTGCTCTAAATGTTTGAAATTGATTATCTTCTATGAAAAATATTCATCTAGGGAAATATCTTATTGCAAAATTTGTCTCAGATTTACAAAAAAGTATTCAGATTATAAAACTTGCTCTGTTCTTTCGATTATATCATCTTGAGTTTGCTTTGATAGTACATTAAAGAATGCGCTATATCCCGCAACTCTAACAATTAAGTCTCTATATTTTTCTGGATTCTTTTGTGCATCGATTAATGTATCTCTAGACACTACATTATATTGCACATGAAATCCCTCTAAGCGATTAAAGAATGTTCTAATTAACATAATTAGTTTTATTCTATCTTCTTCTTTGGATAACATTTGAGGTGTAACTTTTTGATTTAATAACACCCCTCCTGTAATATCATGGGTTGGCAATTTTGAAACTGATTTAAATACTGCTGTAGGACCGTTTTTATCCATAGCATGAGACGGCGAACATCCTTCGGCTAAAGGTTCTCCTGCTTTTCTTCCATCTGGAGTTGCCAAAGTTCCGGCTCCTTGAGGCACATTAGCAGAAATTGAAGAAGTTCCTGCATAATAGCATCCTCCAATTGGTCCTCTTCCATATCTAGTATTTTTATGTTTCTTTATTTCATCAATATAAATTTCATAAGCTTCTCTTAATAATAAATCAATATAATCCTCATCATTTCCATATTTAGGTGCATCGTTAATTAATATGTCTTGAATCTTTTTACCTTTTTCTCCTTCAAAATTATTAATTAATGCATCCCACAGCTCTCCTGGAGTAATACTCTTATCTTCAAATACACATTTTTTAATTGCTGCAAGTGAATCTCCAAGGTTAGCAATCCCTACTTGAAGATCACTAATAAAGTCATATACTGCTCCACCTTCTTTTAAATTCAAACCTCTTTCAATACAATCATCAGTTAAAGCTGAACATAGTACGTCTGCTGTAACTTCTTCTATTGCTAAATCTGCACAGCTGTCTATTATTACACTATGTCTTGTGAATTCACGAATTATCTTATCCCAAGCTTTCATAACCTCATCAAAAGAAGTCATATCTTTAAAGTGACCTACTCCTTCGCAAAGCTTAGTTCCAGACTGTAAGTCAACTCCGTTATTTAGTGCTATTAATAAAGATTTAGGAAAGTTTAAGAAACTCATACCAGTACATCTATAGCCCCATTTACCTGGAACTGCAACTTCAACACATCCAATTGCGCTATAGTTATATGCATCTGTTTCATCTACACCTTTTTCTATAAATGATGGAATAATGACTTCATCACTATTAAAAGCTGGCATTCCAAAACCTAGTCTTACTACTTCAATACATTCTTTCATAAAATCATCAGATAATCCTCTGTGGTAACGTACTGTTAAATTAGGTTGTGGTAATTTTGTCTGAGCAACACTCTTTAGAATTAGATAGCTTAATTGGTTTACCGCATCTTTTTTATCTACATTTTGTCCTCCAACTGTGACATTTTGATATAGTGGACTACCTGCACTGAAACGTGTATGCGACCAGCTTCTTATTTTATTTATTGTAAAAGTCTTGAGCCATAGATTTGTTAATAATTCATTAGCTCCATCTTCAGTAATCTTTCCAAATTTCAGATCTTTTTCATAGAAAGGATTTAAATATTGATCCATTCTTCCATATGAAAGTGAATGTCCATTTGACTCAATTTGTAAAACCAAGTGAATCATCCATAGAGATTGAACTGCTTCATGAAGAGTTTCTGCTGGATAATATGGCACTTTGTTTAGTATTCTTGACATCTCTAATAGCTCTGCTTTTCTATTAACATCTGTTTCCTTTTCTGCAAGCACTAATGCTAAATCTGCATAACGTTTTGCAAACTCAACAACTGCATCAAGCACAATTAAAATTGATCTATAAAAATATGACTTATTCAAGTTTCTATAATCAGTAAGATCTAACTCCTTTAATTTCTTTTCTGTTCTTTCTTTATAGTTAATTAGTCCAAGGTTTAACACAGTTTCATAATTAACTGCTATATGGGCATCCCCTGAAGTAATATTACCTTCTGCTTTTATAATTCCTAAATCATAGAAAACCCTACTTTCGGCAGGCATTCCTGCAAGTCCTCTATCTTTTAGTGTTTTATGCTCCCAAAACGGTGCTATTTCTCTTAAGACTTCCTTACTTTCTTCAGTAATATAAAATATATCACCATCACGCTTTTCAAATTCATCAAGTTCATCTATAACCCAGTCCATTGCATATTCTGGGAAAATAGGCGCTGAACGGTTAGATGATGCTTGGTTACCTGCAATTATTGTGTCGTTTTCAATAAATATACTCATATTTTTTAATATATTCTCTAAACATAATGCTCTACGTAATACCATAGGCTTATCAGCGTGTTCTTTATAGCTTTCCGTTGTGAATTTAGCTCTTTCTACACATACCATAGATTTTGCATTTAATAATTCCTCTCTGAAATTATGCATTCTATTTGTTAGATCTCCAAAATAATTCATAACTATTCTCCCTTCATTTCAAACATTTATAATTTCATTTCATTTGAAACTCATTTATTTTCTTTTATAACTTAATTATATACGAAAATTATCTTTCGTCAACATTTTTCGTTTCATTCGAAACCAAAGTAATTCTTTTTGAAACTACAAAAATCATATTTATATAAAAATTATAATATTGAATATGCTTAGAAATACACAAAATACCCAAATGAAATACTAACTATTTTGCGCAATATTGCATTGAAAATAGGATGGTAGGATTTCTTCATTGGAAATCCTACCATCCTATTCTCTAGCAACAGATCAACATAGTTAGTCTTTATTTCTTTCAATTATCTTAATAAATAAAATTCACACGTTAGTTACCTACATTAATTTACACTTACCATTTGAACATCTACATTTTCCTTCTTTAAACTTTCTAAAACATCTTCTGGAATATTAGTATCTGTAAATAAGTAACTTATCTCCTCTGCTTTAAATTGAGCTACTACTCCACGTTCAGAGAACTTTGACGATTCTGTTAATATTATAATCTTATTAGAACTCTCGGCCATTGCCTTTACAGTCTCAGTACGCATTAAGTTTTTTCCTGTAAACCCTATTTTAGAATTATAACCATCAGTTCCAATAAACAATTTATCTACAAAAAAATCTTTCACACATTTTCTTGTAAGAGGCCCTACTGAAACCTGAGATTCTGGCTGATAGTCCCCTCCAAGTAACACTACCTTTGCATTTCCTTCTCTAATATAGTTTGCAATAAATGTAGAATTAGTTATTATAGTTACATCCTTTTTATTATATGCAAGTTCCTCAGCAAGTAATGCACAAGATGATCCTGACTCAATCATAACTGTTTCTCCATCACTTACAAGTTTACTTGCTAAGTATGCTATTTTTCGTTTTATATCATAATTAAAAGCCAACCTACTGCTAATATCATCGCTTGACGTCATAACAGCATAGCCATGTTCACGCTTTAATAATCCTTTCTCTTCTAATGCACCAAGATCTTTACGTATGGTCACTTGAGATACATTTAAAAGCTCTGATAATTTACTAACCTCTATACGCTTGTTTTCATTGACGATTTCAAGAAGCTTTGTATACCTATTTGTCATAGAAACTCCTCCTCTTCTTTGGCATATTCAAAAAATAACAAGTCAATATGCCTTAGTTCAATGGTAATTATATCATAATCTATTTACAAAATGAACTATTTATATTTCGAATAAAAGTAAATGGTCTTATTAATGATTATATACCATTTCAAATAATAGTAATCAACATATTTTTATTCTTTTGAAATATACTTTTATTTCATATGAAACTTTTTATTTACACTTAAAAAGTTTCATGTTAACATTGAATCAATAGATAAACCTTGAATTAATGGGAGTAATCCCAATACTAATCTAACTTTAATTACTATGGGGGTGTTTTATGAATGATATAAAAGCTTGTATTTTTAACATCCAAAAATACAGCATACACGATGGTCCTGGAATTAGAACTGTAGTTTTTTTTAAAGGCTGCCCACTAAGATGTTTATGGTGTTCAAATCCAGAATCTCAAGATAATAAAATACAAATTGTATGTGATAAAACTAAATGCGTACAATGCCTTCATTGCATAGATCTTTGTCCTAAGAATGCTATTTCTTCAACTTATAATCATATAGAGATTGAATCTAATAGATGCAATGCTTGTTTAAAATGCATAAATACGTGTCCTAATAAAGCTCTTTCATTAGAAGGGAAATTTTTATCGATTTCTGAAGTTATGAAAGAAGTTATGAAAGATGAAATGTTTTATGAAGAATCCAATGGCGGGGTTACTTTATCTGGTGGTGAGGTGCTAATGCAGCATGAGTTTGCCTCGCAACTTTTAAAACAATTAAAAGAAAAAAACATACACACAGCAATTGAAACTACCGGATACACTTCAAAAGAAATATTTTCACAATTTATTGAAAATGTAGATTTATTATTATTTGACATGAAACATTATGATAGAGACAAACATTTTGAAGCTACAAATGTTTATAATGACTTAATCATTGAAAATCTAAAAATCGCTATAGATAATGGTAAAGATGTCATTATACGTATTCCTGTTATTCCAAATATAAATTCTGATTTAAAAGATGCAAAGGGATTTTGCAAATTACTAAAATCAGTTAATGCAAAGAAAGTAAATTTATTACCATTTCATCAATTTGGTCAAAAGAAGTACGAGCTTCTAAATAGATCTTATACTTTGGAAAATGTACAACAACTTCATGAAGAAGATTTGCTAGAATATAAAAATATATTCACTGAAAGTGGATTTGATTGTTATTTTTAATAAAATTTTCTCAACGTTTATTTTTTAAAATTACTTGCAAAGACGAATAACCAAAACTCCTTACGCGAATAATAAAAGTAAGTAAGGTGGTGATATAAAATGGGTTCTTCTCAATACAATAGAAATAAGAATGATAAGAGTAATGTTGATAAAATGAAGGGCAAAAATAACCGTGATAAAGGAAATAATAAAGTGAGCTCAACAGATAATGCACAATAATTTACTTGAATTTTATTATAGATACCTAATGTAAAAATTATTCTTATGAATTTACTTGCCAAAGATAAGGTCATGCATTTGTTCAAGTTACTGAAGATTAAGCTATGAATTTCTACTATGCAGAACAACTTCAGCTAAAGAAATATCTATAGCTTAATAATGTCCTGTAATACTTTCACAAAAGCATGACTTTCATTTCTAGTGTAAAATATATTTTAAAAGATAAGTTAATTTGAGATTAAGTATCTATAATAATATAACATAACCAACTATATTTGGTCTCTAAAATTTAAATCTGTGTCCCATTTCAATCAACTTGTTGGCTAACTTCGATGAATCTTTCGCATGTTTTGTGACCTGCTCAACTGCTGCACTCGTCTCTGTTATATTTGCAAATATCTCTTCTGCGCTTGAAGCTGATTCTTGTGAAGTTGCTGAAATGTTTAGTATTGAATTATTTACTTTTGATACATTTCTAGCAATTGAATTTGTAGATACATATATCTCTTTTGACATCTGATCTACGATTTGAGCATCACGCTCATATTGCTGCCCAATTGCTTTTATCATTTCATAATCAGGTTTAACTTGATTTTCTATAAAACCTAATATATCGTTGGTGTTATCTATAAAATTCTTTATAACTTTCCTTACTCGCTCAACATTTCTCTTTATTTCTGTGACCGTATGCGATGATTTTTCTGCTAATTTTCTAACTTCATCTGCAACTACAGCAAAACCCTTCCCTGCTTCCCCAGCTCGTGCTGCCTCAATGGAAGCATTAAGTGACAACAGATTAGTTTGTTCTGCTATTTGACCTATAATTGCAGTCATATTGTCTATTTCTTTAATTACTTTTATATCATCAATTGCATTTCTAATCTTAGTTTCTTTTTCACTATACAAACTTATAGCCTTAATAGATGACTGTTCTGCTTTTTCTTTTATATCTAATGCTCTTTGCATAATTTCAGTTGAATCTTTTTCTCTTTTTTCAGCCTTATTATTAAGCCCATTTGTTAATTCTTCAATTACCGTTGTGTGTGAACTTACTTCTTGAGTTGATGTACTTAGAATCCCACTAGTACTAGCAATTTCCCCTGTCGCTTCCCTAATATTATACATTGTTTCAGACATTTCTTTCATTATTATTGTTAACGTCTCATTTGAAGACCCCATTTCTTTCATCTCATTAACAAGCTCTAAAACAAGTTTTCTCATATTAGCAGCAGCGATATTTAAAGCTCTTGACATATTTCCTAACTCATCATCAAAGGTTATTGCTATTTCCTGTGTTAAATTTCCTTCTGCTAAACTATTAGCAAATTTAACAACATGATGTATTCTTCTTTTCAGCCAAATTGCCATTGTACTACCTAAAATAATCAAAGTTAATGCTCCAATTAATATAAGAACTGTAAGAAATATAAATGAACTATTAAAAACAGCTTTACTTGATTCTGACATATCTTTTGCATACGCAATCTTATCTTGTATAACAACATTTATATTGTATTCTAGCTGTTTCCTTAATCTAACATATTCCGCATTATATAACCTAATCGCTTCTTCATAGTTGTCCTCATTTACATATTTTATTATTTTAGATCTTGAATCTCTATATTGAGATAGTGTATCTCTAACTTTTTCATAATCTTCTTCTTCTTTGCTGCTTGAAAATGGTATCTTCTCATATTCTTCAATAATCTTATTATTTAAATTTGATCGGTCACTTAAATTACTTATGGAATCACTAACACTATTTCTAAAATTACTATTAATAATATGTTCCATATCTGATACACCTAAATTAACATTATTTTGGATTGAATATAACTTTTGCAACGCTATTAAATTATTATTATAGATTATATCTGCATTATCATTCAACTTATTCATATTAGATAATCCAATTATTCCAACTACAATTAAAAATAATGTACTTACTATACTAATTATTATTAATTTTTGAGATATTTTTATTTTTTTTAACATTTTTATCTCCCCCTCTTACTACATTAATAAATCTCAACAGCTTTACTATGGAATTTAAAAATTAATGTTTAATAATTATTAATATACTTTCCCCTTTGAATAAACGTTCTGTTACAATTCCCATAGGTTTACTATGTTATTATAATGCTACTATTTTTTCCATTTTGCAATACATTTTTGCTAGGATTTCCATTGCAAAGAAAAATTTTTATATATTTAAATATTTCATCGATTACATTTATTAATTTATTAAATTAATATGAAATTTTTAGACTTTTAAAAATATCTTCTTAAACTGTTGATAGCTAATGTAAAAACCAAACTTATGTATAGGCCTAACAAAATAGAAGTCATGATATTTATTCAAAGCTAGGTATAATTTAAAAATTCGATACTTACATACAATCAAAAAAATCGAAACACAACCTATATCTCGTTAGTCAGTGAGATATAGGCTGTGTTCTTCTACATTATGTCGTATATAATTTTTTAGTTTAAATTCTAAAATACTAATGAAGTAAACATACAAATCGACTAAAAAATCTAAATTCTCAGCTCCGCCTATAATTTAGAATATATACTATAATAGAAAGAGAGGATACTCTTTTTTTCAGTATTGCATAGAGAATAAAGCTGTAAGATTTCTTCATTAGAAGTTGTTCAATTATTGTTTGTCACAATTTTATATTGGGAACAAACAGTAATTGGTACAACTTCTAATGATAGAAATCCTCAGCTTTTATTCTCTAGCAATCGAAAAACAGAGTATCCTCTCTTTCGGTTGATTATGAATTATAATTTATACTGCATCAAAGAAACTCATTTGATCACTTTCTGGAAGACCTCTTAAACAATCAAATTTTCTTAATAATTCTATTGCCGCATTTCCAATCTTGGAACGCTTTCTTACATCTTCTACAGAGTTAAATGTCTTTTCTTTAGCCGCATTGGCAATACCTTCTGCCGCCACAGTTCCCATACCAGCTATACTGCTTATAGACGGTCTTATTCCATCTTCTTCAACTTGAAATTTTGTAGCATGAGATTTGTATAAATCAATTGGTAGAAATCTAAGGCCTCTCTCGTACATTTCCAGAACTATTTCCAAATCATCGTACATATCCTTATCCTTAGGTGCCGCGTCATAACCCAAAACCTCAATTTCCTTCATCTTTTCCTTAACTTTTTCTTTTCCGAAGATCATAAATTCTGCATCGAAAGCTTTTGCTCTAATACTGAAGTAGGTTGCGTAATATGCCTGAGGTATGTGCACCTTAAACCAAGCTATCCTAAAGGCCATCATTACATAGGCTGCAGCATGGGCCTTAGGGAACATGTATTTTATCTTTTTACAAGAATCAATATACCATTCTGGTACATCGTTCGTCCTCATTAAATCTTCATATTCAGCCCATTTAGCAGGATTCTTTAGCGCCTGCCCTTTACGAACAAGCTCCATTATCTTGAAGGCCTCACCTGGTGGCAATCCTTGTTTAATAAGGTAGATCATAATATCATCTCTTGTACAGATTGCTTCACTTAAGGTCACTATTCCCTGATCAATTAAGTCCTTAGCATTTCCAACCCACACGTCAGTACCGTGTGAAAGCCCTGATATAAATATCAAATCCGAGAAAGCTTTAGGCTTTGTATCTACAAGCATATTTCTTACGAACTTAGTACCAAATTCAGGAATTCCAAAAGTTCCAACCTTAGAATTTATCTGATCTGATGTTACTCCAAGAGCACTAGTTGATGAAAATATAGACATAGTCTCTGCATCATCCATAGGTATATCTTTTGGATCAACTCCAGTTATATCTTGAAGCATTCTTATAACCGTCGGATCGTCATGCCCCAGTATATCAAGTTTAAGTAAGTTCTGGTCAATGGAGTGATAATCAAAATGTGTTGTTATAATATCTGAATTAGGATCATCAGCTGGATGCTGTACTGGGCAGAATTCGAAGATTTCACGTCCCTTTGGTACAACTATAATTCCTCCTGGATGCTGCCCTGAAGTTCTTTTTATACCCGTACAGCCTACCGCGATTCTTATTGTTTCTGCCTTATTTACTGGAATATTTTTTTCCTCAAAATACTTTCTCACATAGCCAAAGGCTGTTTTTTCTGCTATAGTACCTATAGTTCCAGCCTTAAAGGTTGTGCCCTTTCCAAAAATAACTTCTGTATATTTATGAGCTTTTGCCTGATATTCTCCCGAGAAGTTTAAGTCGATATCGGGCTCTTTATCTCCATTAAAGCCTAGGAAGGTTTCAAATGGTATATCTATTCCATCCTTAACTAACTTTTCCCCGCAGACAGGGCAATCTTTATCCGGTAAATCGAACCCAATTTTAGCACCATAATCTGAAAAATCCGAATGCTTACATTTAGAGCATCTATAGTGTGG
>Ga0079104_1001278_pt1 | contig 17433 bp, 15 predicted proteins | sample MedtruBG_FD_76829 | JGI IMG/M metagenome (GOLD analysis project Ga0079104, IMG submission 76829) | Root nodule microbial communities of legume samples collected from California, USA - Medicago truncatula BG | ecosystem: Host-associated > Plants > Roots > Nodule | place: USA: California...
CCGATTGGGCGTTTAGGCACCTCGACAGAACTGGCAAAAGCCGCGGTATTTCTGGCCTCCGATGAATCCGCGTATATCGTCGGGACCGATTTACTGGTCGATGGTGGCGTAGGTAATCTCTGACACCAGCCAGCGCTCTCCTCCATGGAGGGCGCTTCCCGCAGTTATCACAAAAATGTGAATATTCCGCGAGGATCTCGTGACTCATTCCCCGCTACAGTCCGGACAACACTTTGCTGTTTCCGCAGACCGGCGAACGCCTGGTGCATCCGCTGGTGAATGCCGGGGTTTGGTTAAGAGGGGAAAGACGATGAGTAAATTTACGACTCTGCGGATCGCCGCAGCCATCACCGCCACGATGTTGTTGTCAGGCACGGGCTGGACACAAACCATCAACGTTCCGCCCCCCGCCCAGGATGAAGCGCCCTCAGGTCAGGGGCTGGAAACAGCCGTTTTTGCGGGCGGATGTTTTTGGGGCGTGCAGGGCGTTTTCCAGCATATCAAAGGCGTAACCAGCGCGGTTTCCGGCTATGCAGGAGGGAAATCCAGAACCGCGAATTACCCGACGGTCAGCACCGGAATGAGCGGTCATGCGGAGTCGGTCCGCGTGACCTTCGATCCACAAAAAATCACTTACGGTCAGCTGTTGCAGGTTTTTTTCTCCGTGGCGCATGACCCAACCGAACTGAACAAACAGGGTCCAGATTACGGCACGCAGTATCGCAGCGCGCTGTTTGTGCAAAACGCCAGTCAGGAGAAAGTGGCGAAGGCGTATATCGCCCAACTGAATGCCGCGCACATCTTCAGTGAACCGGTGGTAACCACCGTCGAAGAAAAAGCGCAGTTCTATCCGGCGGAGAAGTATCACCAAAACTTTCTCAACGACAATCCTGATTATCCCTACATCGTGATTAACGACATACCCAAAGTTCAGCAGTTGAAAGCAGACTTTCCGACGCTGTGGCAAACCACGCCGGTGCTGGTCAAACAGTAGGGCCGTCGCGCCAGAAAACCCTCGCCATGGACGGCGCCTGCGGGCGGTTTCACCCTTTATTCTTACGCCTGTTGCCGGGAAATTGACTAAAATAGAGTGATGCACCACGCGGAGTGCCGCTCCATGAATGCATCATTTTCACATCCCTTCACCGCCGTCAGTTTGATTGGCCTTGCCGCCTTATTGTTCGTTACCGCCTCGTTTGCAGCGCCTGTAAAAGATGACACCGACCAATCACTGAGCGTCAGCATGGAGGACATTCAGCAGCCCTGGGTCGGTGATTTGCAGGGGATGTACGATCGGCGGGTGATCCGCGTGCTGACCACATACAGCAAAACCTTTTACTTCATCGACAAAGGCACCCAGCGCGGCTTGACCCACGATGCGTTTATCGCGTTCGAGCGCTACCTGAATACAAAATTGATGAAGGACAAACAGCTCAAACATCGCCATCTAAAGGTGCGCATTATCTTTGTACCAGTGACCCGCGAACAGCTATTCAGCGCCTTGAACGAAGGTAAAGGGGATATCGTCGCCGCGAATCTGACTATCACCCCCGATCGCATGAAACTTGCCGCCTTCACCGACCCGATTTATGCCAACGTGAAAGAGCTGCTGCTCTCCGGCCCGGATTCACCCAAGGTGGAAAACCTGGAACAGCTGTCGGGCAAAACCGTTTTTGTCCGTTATTCATCAAGCTATTACGAAAGCCTTAAAACGCTGAATGCACACTTTGCGAAGGAATCATTACCCCCGGTCACGCTGCACCCCGCGCCGGAAGCCCTTGAGGATGAAGACCTGATTGAAATGCTTAATGCCGGTTTGATCCCGCTGATTGTGGTCGACAGGCATAAAGCGCTTTTCTGGAAACAGGTATTCCCCAACATTGAGGTACATGAAAATATTGTTCTTCGCGAGCACGGTAATATTGCCTGGGGCGTGCGCAAGAGTAATCCCGAACTGTTGGCGCTATTAAATGGCTTTGTGAAAGAAAATAAAGTGGGGAGCAAACTCGGAAATATACTGTTAGTTCGATACTTAAAGAACGCGAATTACGTCAAGAGTGCGACATCCGAGGCGGAACGGCGGAAGTTTCTAACCTTAGTTGATATTTTCCGCAAGTACGGCGATCGCTATAACGTGGACTGGCTGCTGATGATTGCTCAAGGGTATCAGGAATCACGGCTGAATCAGAAGGTGCGTAGCCCCGTCGGTGCGATTGGCGTGATGCAGGTGATGCCGAAGACTGGAAAAGAGCTGAACGTCGGTGATATTCGCCATCTGGATCCCAACATTAACGCCGGGATCAAATATATGCGCTGGATGATAGACCAGTACTACGGCGATGAGCCGATGACGCAGCTTGATAAAGTGCTTTTCTCGTTTGCGTCGTATAACGCCGGTCCAGCCCGGATCGCACGCTTACGCACAGAAACCCAAAAGCGCGGCTTTGACCCTAACGTCTGGTTTGGCAACGTTGAAAATGTGGCCGCCGAGAAAATTGGTGCGGAAACCGTTACCTACGTCAGCAATATCTATAAATACTACATTGCCTATCGACTGGTTATCGATGAACTGGCCCGAAAACAGAAAGCGGTGGAGCAATCGACAAGTAAAGCTACACTGGAAAAAGCAGAGTCTGTCCCACTGAAAAAATCTGAATCACCCGCCAGTAATCATTGAGGCATTAATAATGATAAAAATAGTCTGCGCCATCGCGGTTGCAGGATTTATGGTGTCCGGTTGTTCCTCTTCAAAATCCACGACGCCCGAGGACGCGCAGTATCAGCGCGTGCTCGCTGCGGCACATGACTGCGCAGAAGAGGTCAGAGAGAAAACCATTGCTCTTGTCGCCAAAGGATCGCCGACCCGCACCCGCTGGACGACGGCAAACTACGTCACCAAAGATGCCACGGGGCAAGAACATCGTCGCTCCGTTGAGTACCGAACCTCAACCATTCTGGACAACGGCTCAGAAGGCAGCACCTGGAAAAAATGCATGCAGGACAACGATGCTTTAGTGCCGGGACTGACGTTTACTCACCAGCCCTGAGCGGGCTGGATGCACGTAATTTTTGTACCCGCGTTGTCGCCAGATAATTTTTTAACTTCAGAAGCCAAAATTACGCAAACTTAGGGAAAAGGGCGAGGGCGTTGTTACGCATAAAATCGGCCCGTAATGCCGCTGAAAGCTGCGGACTGCCGTCAAGCTGGGCGGCAAGGGCGGTCACTAACGGTTCCGGCGTATAAGGGTAATCGCTGCCGTACAAAACATGTTTGGGGTCAGCGATTTCCAGCAGCGCGTTAAGCTGTCGAGGCAGTGGGAAACCGGCCAGGTCGTAATACATGCCGCGCAACGAGGTCATGAATTTTTCCGCATCCAGTTTTTCAGGCAGACCGAGCGCAGGAGAAAGGCCCGCCACACGATCGGCCAGCACCGGGATTGTCGCCCCTGCATGCGGCACGATAATTTGCACATTCGGGAAGCGATCCAGTGTCCCGGAAAGCAGCAGATTAAATACTGCTCGCGTAGTTTCGAACATAAATTCAATCATCGGGAACGGATAGCCAATCGGTGGCAGCGCTGCGGCATTTTCACCTTTTGGCTGAACCTGACAGCACGGACAATGCGGGTTGGTCGGGTGAATGAACACTTTCGCGTGCCGACGATTCAGTTCCTCAAACACCGGTTCAAAGCGGGCATCTCCCAGATAAATTCCGTGGAAATTACTTTCCAGCACTACGCCATCGGCCTTCAGGGTATCAAAGGCATATTCCAGTTCACGCAGCGCGCCGTCGACATCCGGCAGCGGCAAGGTGGCAAACATGCCAAAACGCTGAGGATTATCGTGCGCTGCGGTGGCACCTTCTTCATTAACAAAACGCGCCAGATCGCGGGCTGCGGCGTTATCACCAAAGTGGACGCCGGGCGCCGATACCGACAGGATCGCACTGCCAATCTCATTACGGTCCATCATTTCAAGGTGTTCAGTGACGTTCCACTTAGGAATGGCGGGCATCCCTGAAGGTTTCGAATGACCCGCCGCGGCAAGGGCCGCACGATAGCGTTCGGGTAAAAAGTGTGCATGTACATCGATTCTCTGGACCATCATTTACTCCTTTATTTCACTGATATTGAATTCGTTTTAGGCAGCTAACCAACGTTTACCGTCAGCTTTCATCTTGGCTTCCAGTTCACTGCCGCGTGTCGCGAAGATGCGTCCCAGAGGGAATCCGCTCTGCTCAAGTAAATAGGCCAGCGCGGCATATTCGCGTGGATATTTCGTCACAATCGCCTGGTCAATCTCTACCGGGCCTAACGGGAAGGTGAAGGTGCCGATATCGTAAACGCTCTGACGATGGAACAGTTTCCATACGCCGTCGCGTTTTTCTGCCAGGTCGTAAAAACGGTTGTGGCATTCACAGCCGATATTCAGCTTCACGTTCTCAGCGATGATGATCGCGTTGGTTTCCAGAATGGCTTTATCACCGGCTTCGTTGAAGGTGATGGCCGGTGACGCGATGAGATGTTTAGTTCGCAGGTCAGACGCGCCCATGCGCATTGAGCCATTCACGAAATCGCTGGCCAGCCCTTCGAACCAGGTAATTTCGATGGTGCCGTCCGGGTGGAACAGATTGCGCAGCTGATCCCATTCGCCCAGGTCGCGGTGCATCCAGCCATTCATCAGGTCATTGAGTTGCTGGCGGTCTTGAAGTTGGTTCTGCATGGTGAGGATTCCTGTTAGTTGTCTGTCGTTGTTTGACCGAATTCAGTTTGGCCCCGAAAGGAGGTAAACTCAAATATATAGATTTGACTGATCAATCATATTTATTGATTGATTGATGGAGGGGTTATGGATTTACGTCACCTGAAATACTTTCTGGCCGTCGCTGAAGAACGGCATTTTGGCCGGGCGGCAGAACGGCTCAACATCGTTCAGCCCGCATTGAGCATGCAGATAAAAGCCCTTGAAGCCGAGCTGGGCGGCCCGTTGCTGATTCGCACCAGTCGTCGGGTCGAACTGACCGACGCAGGTAAGCTTTTGCAGGCCGAAGCCATGCGCACGCTCGAGCACATGGAACATACGCGACTTGCGGTCGAGCGGTCGATTCGCGGGGAAACGGGTAGGGTGCGGGTCGGGTTTGCCGGCAATGCCGTCTTTAGCGGTAGGCTGATGCAGGACGTTCGTGCGTTTCATCAGGCGTATCCAGATGCTGAGATTATTTGTCAGGAATTGGCCCCGCAGCTGCAAAATGAGGCTATTCAGAACGGCACACTGGATGTGGGCTATATGCCTGATTACTATCCTGATCATGACTCAGCCCTGGTGTATGAATCCGTGGGTGAATGGGGGCGAGTGGTGGTGATGTCCAGCGAGCATCCGCTTGCCGATAAAGAGAGTCTGACTGTCGATATGCTGGCCAATGAACCTTTAATCATGTACTCCATCAACGATGCGGATTCTGAGCTGGACAGGCAGTTACAAAAGCTGCTGGGTGATTCGTTGAATATTGCCTGGCGCATTTCCAGCTCACTGAGCGTGCTCGCGATGGCCGGGGCCGGGCTTGGGATCGCGCTGGTTCCCGCGCCGTTAGCGCAGGTGGCTATTCCGGGCGTGGTCTATCGGGTGCTTGATTCGAAGGCGCTGACAGCCAATCTGATGCTGGTAAGCCGTAAAAACGAACCCAGCGCCGCTGTGCTGGCCTATCTTACCCATACACGGAAATACAGCCTTATAAAAGGTTGAGCGACTTTCATCATATTTATTTGCTCAGAGTAATCAGGATTTGATGCAACTCATTGGCGAACAGCTGTGGATCAGTGGCATAGCTCAGGTGATGACCGCTGATTTCAATGCACGGGCAGGGTAGTTGTCTGGCCAGCTCGCGGGCGGTGAGAGCATAAAATGCGTCGGCACTGGTGCGGCCTCGGGCAGTCACCATGGGCACGGCGTTATTACGTAGTAAAGTCAGGTCAGGGACAAAGCGGCTGATGACATTGAATTCGTGGGCAAGAAAACGCGCATACGCACTACCTTGATCGCCTGGAGCGCTGGCGTTCAGATCCAGACCAACGAACGCGGTGTTGAACAGTTTCATCGCTTCGGCACCGCCGTCGACTTTATAGGTGTTGTACACACGGTCGAAAAAGTGGCGCCAGGTGGTGCCTTCCGGCTCTGGCAATAAGTCAGTGATGGGGGGTTCGTGAATGACCAGGCTGCGAACCAGATGCGGGTGGTCCTGCGTCAGCTTTAGCGCAATGTTAGCGCCGGCACTGTGACCGAACACAAACGCTTTTTCAGTACCCATAGCACGAATAACGGCCGCCGCATCGCGGCCTTGTTGCGCCATGTCCAGTTCAGCATGAATATCGCCGGTACTGCGGAAATTAGCGCGACGATCGTAACGCACTACGGTGTAGTTATCAGAAAGCTGAGCCGACAAAGCGGCGAAACGTCGGCTGTCACCATTCCCGCCAGCAACCAGCAGCAGCAATGGCCCTTGGCCTTCAACGTCATAAGCGATGTCAGCGCCCTCGGTGTGAACTATAGCGGAATAGCCGTGCATGGTGTTTTCTCCACAGGGATTGAAGGGCAGGGAAGTGCCGTGGTTCCGGAGTGCAATGTTACCGACCGGTAACGTTTTCGGACTACTGTTCTTCGGTCTCCGTCTATAGTTACAAATTGAAATTTATTCGAGGAGGATATTGATGAAAGTTAGCATACAAATACGGATGAAAGCTTGCTATCTGAGTGCTGCAATTTTCAGTTTGTCGAGCATAAGCGTGACCGGGTATGCATCACAGGTGCAGTATGAGCCGGGTACGTTACCTGCAAAATGGCATACTGGCGGTCCTGAATGCACCCATTTTCGTGATGATTTTCAGATCCATCAGTACAACGATAATTTTTATATTTTACGGGAATCAGGCTGTGTTCATACCGAAAAACCTTTCCTTTATCTTTTGTTCGGAAAAGACCGGGCGATACTTTTCGACACTGGCGCGGGTAAAGACACGGACCCGACTACGGGTCGGGTTCCTAACGTCGTCGGGGCTGTCGATGAAGCCATTAATCAATGGCTCAAAAAACATAATCGTCACTCAATTCCTTTAGTCGTAACACATCTGCATTCGCATTTTGACCATATCTGGGGTGATACGCAGTTTGTTAAGCGCCCGAATACAACCTTTGTCAAACCAGGGGATGTGGAGACGCTTAAGAAATTCTTTGGTATCAGTAAATGGCCAGAAGAGACCGGAACCTATGATCTTGGCGGACGTATTTTAGATATTATTCCAGCGCCGGGACATGACGCGACCAGCATAGTCGTTTACGACCGCCAGACGACCGTGCTGCTGACTGGTGATGTACTCTATCCAGGACGACTGTACATAAACGAAAAAAACCCAGACCTGATGCAAGCCACTGCACAACGCCTGGTTGATTTCACTGCCAACCGTCCGGTGGCGCAGATACTTGGAACACACGTTGAACGGCGTGCACCTTACTATGATTACCCAAGAGGCACGCACTATGCACCGAATGAGTTCCCCCTTCAGATGGGGAGAGCCAGTTTACTCGAATTGCTTGAAGCGACGAAACTGCGTAGCGGGCAAAGTAACAATCAACATATAACCCAGAAGGCTTATCGCGACTTTACTCTCTGCGGTGCTTATCCTGTCTGTGAGCCAGTAAATGCCCCAGCCAGCACAGAACTGATTAATGATATCAACTGAACGCAGATTTGCTCCCCTTGGTTGCAAAACGCTGTGCTCTGGAAAAAGCGCTTTCAGAGGCGATCAGCGACCAGACCAAGGATGACCACAAACCCTGGATTCTGTCTGACTCAACCTTTGTCTGGACTGTTTTTAAATGTCCGCTTTCTGGCTGAATTGAAATGTCCGTCTGTGGGTTATGTTTCAGCGTTTGCCGAAGATTTCTTCACTCTGATTCTGTAGCTCCTTCAGAGCTTCAAGCATGTCTTCCTGATTCAGGCTGCGTTGTGACTTCTTGTTGGTGGGTTTCTTTCTGCGTGACTGCTGTCCGTCCAGAGATGGCAGTGCCTGAGAGCGCGTGTTGTCGCGTTTGTCCTGAACGAGTTTTATCATCTGCAGGGCACGACCCAGTCGCTTGTTGTCGACGATGGCGCCCTGGTCCAGTTCTCCCAGCCGGTCGTAGGTGATGAAGGGCAGGGAAGTACCGTTTGCCCGGAGCTCAATAATGCCGTCCGGATACTGCCAGACTTCAAGGTATTTCCCCATAAAACGCCGGCTTTGTTCATTATCCTCAAGCAGATAAACCATTTTATCGTACTGTAATGTCAGGTTTTTTGAGACTTTCCGGCACTCACGCCATGTGAAGGTTTCCTTCAGTGCCTCTGTAAATTCAAGCGGCCTGTGAACGTCGAAATCGTGCCGGGGAGCTTTAGCGAAGCGACGGTTGTAATCCGCCATAAATTCAGCAGCAAATTCGTTTGCTGCCTCCGGAGTACTGATCCCGCGCAGCCGAAGCTCTTTAACCAGCCGATCCTGTAGCGTCAAATGCGCGCGTTCAACACGTCCTTTAGCTGAGCTGCTGTTGGCACAGATACCTGTGATGTTCAGCTCGTTCATGGCACGGCCGAACTAAAACTCCGTTCCGTATGCCGTCACTGGTCTCATCCTCAGAAAGCGCAATCGCTGTGGTGAGACTGTAGCGCGGACATGTCTATTTGGTCAGAGACGGACATCTCAATTTAGCTACTACAACCTTAGTGCGCGTAATGTATATTATGTTAAATCAAATCCAGGAGATGTCGACAGGATACACGACCGGCTTCAGGCTATCGACATGGCCAGTGAGCTCCACCCGCTCAAAGACCACAGCGAAGGCTACTATTCAATTACCGTCTGGGCTAGTAACGTAATTCTGCTACCAGTCCATCCACACTCCGCCCTGGTCGCTGCTGGCGCGCAGGGTTTCGATAAAGCGCATGCCGGACAGCCCTTCCATAATCCCCGGCAGCAGCGGCGTTGTGCCACCGCGAATTTTCGTTGCCGCCTCACGGTAGATTTGCGCGAAACCTTCCAGATAGCCCTCCGGGTGGCCCGCAGGCGTGCGGCACTGATGTCGGATTGAATCATGATTATTCACGCCGTTACGCGTGACGACGTAACTATTCCCGTACAGCGGATGGATTTCCAGAATCTCCGGCTGCTGCTGGCGGAAGCAGATGCTGCCCCTGCTGCCGACTATCCGCAGGCGCAGATCGTTTTCAAAACCCGGCGCAACCTGGCTTGCCCACAGGCGGCCCCGCGCGCCGTTGGCATAACGCATTTCGGCGTAAACTTCATCGTCCAGTTCGCGGCCTTCGATGCGGGTCAGCAGCTCGCCGCGAATCGACTCGGGCTCCATACCGGTGACAAACGCCGCCAGCTGCCAGGCGTGAGTGCCAATGTCGCCAATCGCCCCGGCCCCCGCAAACTGCGCCTTGCCGCGCCAACTGGCCTGCTTGTTATCCGTCAGCTCCAGCCGGTCGTTCAGCCAGCCCTGCAAATATTCCACTTCCACGTTGCGGATGTCGCCAATCTCACTGTTGGCGATGCGCGCCCTCGCCTCACGCACCATCGGCAGCGCGCTGTAGTTATGGGTCAGAATAAAATGCGAGCCGCTCTGGTTGATAAGAAACGCCAGCTCTTCCCCTTCCGCAAGGCTGACGCCCAGCGGCTTGTCGCAGATGACATGAATGTTCCTTTCAATGAACGCTTTGGCGATGGGAACGTGCAGGAAGTTAGGCGTGACGATGGCTACGGCTTCAATGCCGTCTGATCTTGCGGCCTCTTGTTCCGCCATCTCCTGCCAGCTTTCGTAGCTGCGGCCTGGCTCGACAAACAGCGCTTCTCCGCTGCGTTTTGCCACTTCCGGCGAAGAAGAAAACGCCCCCGCAACCAGCTCAAACTGATCGTCCAGCCGCGCCGCGATGCGATGCACGCCGCCAATAAACGAACCTTCACCGCCGCCCACCATGCCTAAACGTATGCGTTTCATCGTTCCCCCTCCAGACCGAGCATTTTACGTACTGCCGCTGTGTCGCTGTCGTGCTGCGCAAAATCGTCAAAAGCGTATTCAGCAACGGGAATGATGTGGTCGGCGATAAACTTTGCCCCTTCGCGCGCGCCCGCTTCGCCTGATTTCAGACAGCACTCCCACTCAAGCGTAGCCCACCCCTCGTAGTCGTACTGCGCGAGCCTGCTGAAAACGCCTTTAAAATCGACCTGCCCGTCGCCCAGTGAACGGAAACGCCCTGGGCGCTCAACCCACGGCTGGAATCCTGCATATACGCCGCTGCGGGCAGAGCGTTGAAACTCCGCATCTTTTACATGGAAGGCCTTAATACGGGAGTGATAAAGATCGATAAAGCCGAGGTAGTCCATGTGCTGCAGTAGCATGTGGCTTGGGTCAAAGAGAATATTGCAGCGCGGATGGTTATCAACGAGTGCCAGAAAACGCTCGAACGTGACGCCATCATGCAAATCTTCACCGGGATGCAGCTCATAACAAACGTCTACGCCTGCCTCGTCAAAAACATCCAGCACGGGCCGCCAGCGTTTTGCCAGCGCCTTAAAGGCTTCATCGATAAGCACGGCATTCCGCGGTGGCCACGGATAAAAATAAGGCCAGGCCAGCGCACCGGAGAAGGTGGCGTGGGCCTTCAGCCCCAGGTTTTGTGAAGCCCGGGCCGCCTGCTTCAGGCTTTCAATGCCCCACTGCTGGCGTGCCTGAGCATCGTGCGCCAGTTCCGGCGGGGCGAAACCAGCAAATGCGGCGTCGTAAGCCGGATGCACGGCAATCAGCTGGCCCTGCAAATGCGTTGAAAGCTCACTGATTTGCAGACCGACGTTAGCCAGCACGCCGTTGATTTCCGCACAGTAATCTTTGCTTTCTGCTGCTTTGCGCAAATCAAAAATATGCGGCAGATGCGTCGGGATCTGCACTGCTTTGTAGCCCAGTCCGGCAGCCCAGGCTGCCAGGGTTTCCAGCGAGTTAAACGGCGGTCTGTCACCGATAAACTGGGAAAGGAAAATGGATGGCCCTTTTAGCGTTTTCATTACGAAACCTCCTTAATGTTCACCATGCGCTGCTCGCGTGCCGCGAGATCAGCCGCCAGCACCACCGCCAGGCTCTCAATAGCCTGCTGCTGGTGCTGCGTTAAATCGTTATCGTCTAGAATTGCGCGGGCAAAGAACAACTGTTCCTGACGGCAGAGTTCAAAGTGGTCGGGTTCGCTGGCTGCGCTTATCCATTCATCCATTTGGGCGAACTTGCCGTCGGCGTTTAGCCGGGAGTGATGCAGACGCAGGGACTCGGTGCGGGTATGCGCTTCAACGTTTGCGGATTGCCCTTCACCGCCCGCCTCACGAGCAACGATGGAGGCGGAACCCTCCGGGCCGATAACGTCCTTAATAAAGAACGCCGTCTGGCTCATCATTGGCCCCCAGCCCGCCTCGTACCAGCCCACCGAACCGTCGGCAAAGCGCACCTGGAGCTGGCCATAATTAAATTGTTTTTCCGGGATTTCATCGCTTAACCGCACGCCGATGGCGCTGACCAAAAGCGGGCTGGACTGGGCCATCTGGCACATCACGTCCAGATAGTGCACGCCGCAGTCCACGATCGGCGACAGCGACTGCATCATCATTTTGTGGGTGTGCCAGGCGGCATCGGCACTCTGCTGATTGAGGTTCATGCGCATCACCAGCGGCTTACCGAGCGTATGTGCCAGTTCGATAAACTGCTGCCAAACCGGGTGATGACGAAGAATGTAGCCAACGACGAGTTTTTTGCCCGCCAGTTGGGCCATTGCCACTACGCGTTTCGCACCGGAAACGGTGGTGGCAATGGGTTTTTCGATAAAGACATGGCAACCGGCGGCCAGGGCCGTCAGCGCCAGCACTTCATGGGTATCCGGCCAGGTGGCGATGCAAACCGCGTCCGCATGTGTCTGTTTAATCGCCTCCTGCATATCATCGAACAGCGGGAGATCAGCCCCCAGCTGCCGCTGAAGACGATTTTTGGAGTCTCCGCGTGCGACCAACCCGCAGAGAGTAAATTCCGAAAGCGCCTGATAGGCCAGAGCGTGGGCTGCGCCCATATTGCCGCAGCCCACTACCAGCACCCGGATGGCCCTATTTGCCATTCGCCGCACCTTCTTTGTAATGGAAGGTGAAGAAGAAGATCGCGGCGATAACGACTGCGGCAATGGCTGGCATCCACCAGAAGTGCTGCCACTGCACCAGCGCCTCGGCCCCCTGCGCGGTGACCGAACGGTTGAACACCGCACCACTGATCTGCGAACCGATGAGCATCCCCAGTCCGTAGGTGAACAGCACCAGCAAGCTCTGCGCCTGGCCTTTCACCTTGTCCCCCGCCACTTTATCGGTATAGATAAAGCCGATAACGAAGAAGAAGTCGTAGCACACCCCGTGCAGGATAATGCCGATGTATATCATCCAGCGGGTTTCCTCCGCGATGCTCAGCGCGAACATGGCATAGCGCGCAAACCACGCGAGCATGCCGATCAGCAGCATCATTTTGATGCCGAGGCGGCGGAAGAAGAACGGGATCAGCAGCATGAACAGCAGCTCGGACATCTGCCCAAAGGCCATCACCCCGCTGACGTTTTCAAAGCCCAGCGCGGAGATAAACGGCGCGGCATAGGCGTAGTAAGCGGCCAGCGGAATGGATATCAGCGTTGCGCAGATGATAAACACCATGAAGTGCTTTTGTTTCAGCAGCGCAAAAGCGTCGGCGCAGACCAGGTCACGCATGGAGAGAGGTTTGCCGCGATCCGGCGCTGGCGTGTTTGGCAGCGTAAAACTGTAGATACCCAGCACTACCGAGGCAACGGCGGCCATGGTAAAGATGCCGGTGCTGTCGGATAGCCCGCTCATCCCGACAATCAGACCGGCAACAATCCAGCCGATGGTGCCGAAGGCGCGCACAATCGGGAAGCCCTTCTCGCTGTTTGCCAGGCTGTGGAACGCGACGTTATTGCTGAGTGCGATGGTCGGCATATAGCAAAGCATGTAGGCGAAAACCACCCACAGCAGGCCACTTTGCCCGCTTTCAAACATACTCGGCAGCCACCAGAGCAGCGCCGCACCAACCAGATGCAGAATGCCCAACACTTTCTGCGAGGCAAAGAAACGGTCAACCAGCATTCCGAGTACGAACGGCGAAAGAATCGAGGCGATTGGCCCGGTGGAGTAAGCATCTCCTATCACCGCGCTCAGCCCGTATTTGCCCATCACCACGCCCAGCGTCACGTACCAGGCACCCCAGACGAAAAATTCCAGAAACATCATTAACGACAGGCGCGGGATCACCCATTTATGGGTAATTACCTGAGCCCCAACGGCTGATTGAGAAGACATACATCCTCCACGACAGAGTATTGAAATAAGGGTAAGAGGTTATTTTTGTAATCGATTACATTAACAGATCATTAAAAATGTAATCGATTTCAGAAGGGTTGCCATCATGCCTGTGGATTATTTGATACTATTGATCCAAATCTGGAATGTGCTTCACAAATAGCCAATGCGCTTAAAGGATCAGCATGTCGATAGAGAAAGTCGCGCGTATCGCAGGTGTCTCCACCGCCACCGTCTCCAGAGTGCTGAACGGCAATCCTGCGGTTAAGTCTGATACCCGTGACAAGGTACTGGCGGCCATTGAAACATGCGACTACCAGCCCAACCTGCTGGCCCGCCAGCTTCGTACGGCGCGCAGCCGCATGTTATTAGTTCTTGTCTCCAATATTACGAACCCCTTCTGTGCCCGCGTCGTGCGCGGCATTGAAGAAGAAGCGGAAAAACACGGCTATCACATTCTTCTGTGTAACTCTGAATCCCGGCTGACACGCGAATCCGCCTATCTGCAATTGCTGAGCGGCAAAGTCGTGGACGGCGTGATCACCATGGATGCCATCAGCTGTTTGCCGGGCTTAACGACGCTAATCGGCGATTCCCCGTGGGTGCAGTGCGGCGAAGGTGATCCGAGCTATAACGCCTCTTCCGTGACGATCGATAACTTCAAAGCGGCCGAAGCTGCGGTGGTTCACCTTGCCAATGCGGGCTACAAGCGTATCGCACTGATCAACGGCGATCTGCGTTACCTCTATTCCCAGCAGCGTGAGGCAGGCTACCGGTCGGCGACAAGCCGTGCCTGGCAGGCCGTAGTTTATGCGGACAGTCTCGAATATCAGGCTGGTGTGCAGGCAATGGCGGAACTGTTCACCATGCCGGAACCGCCGGACGCCGTGTTTGCCATCTCGGACGCATTAGCCGGAGGTGCATTACATTACGCCCACATGAACGGACTGCGAGTACCGCAAGACGTGGCAATTATGGGCTTCGACGGCGTGCCGTTTGGCTCGGTAACCAACCCGCCGCTGACCACGGTCGAACAACCCATGCACCAGTTGGGCGTGCGCAGCGTACAGCTCCTGCTAGAGAGAATTGATAACCCGGAGGTGGAAACGGTGAATGAAATTCTGGACTGGAAACTGGTGGTGCGTGGATCGGTGTAGGGGTAAACGTGTCAGGGGAATTACGTCATCCCCCTGACGACAAATAAATCGCCGCTAAAGTGGTAAACTCCGTTTTTTACCCAACATGCAGGAACGTGACCCAGCCTGAAGGGCAAAAACCGGAGCGATGTCACTTCTACTCTACTCGCTTACTACCGGTACTCAGCGTTGAGTAAAGTTTCTGCCGTCTCTTTCACGCTCGTCAGCAGGACGATGACATCGTCCAGACAAACGGTTGGATTCAACAGCGTCATCTTCAGGCACGTTACGCCGTCTGCTTCCGTTACCCCAACGTTGGCGCTTCCGGATGCCAGCAGAACATCACCGATACGCTGGTTCAGCAAGGCGACAAATGCGCTATCACCGCTTTCTGGACGGAACCGGAACAATACGCTTGCCAGCTGTGGCTGCATAACCAGTTCCAGGTGCGGCTGTGCTGAGACATATTCAGCCACTTGCTGTGACAACGTGACACCGTTATCAATAATCTCGGCGTACTGCTTTTTACCTAACGCTTCAAGGCCCATCCACAGTTTCAGGGCATCGAAACGACGCGTCGTTTGCAACGATTTTGACACGAGGTTCGGCACGCCCTGCTCTTCGTCAAAATCAGAGTTGAGATACGCCGCCTGATAACGCATCAGCTCGTAATGACGTGCGTCTTTTAACAGGAATGCCCCACAGCTGATGGTCTGGAAGAACTGCTTGTGGAAATCCAGGGTCACAGAGTCTGCACATTCCAGGCCGTTCAGATAGTGGCGATACTTCTCAGAAAGCAGCAGCGCTCCACCCCATGCGGCATCAACGTGAACCCAGATATTTTCCTGGGCGGCAAGCGTTGTTATCTCAACTAACGGATCAATGGCACCCGCATCCGTCGTACCGGCAGTGGCTACAATCGCCATCACCTGCTCACCGTTGGCTTTCGCCTGCGCCAGTTTGGCTTTCAGATCAGAAAGATCCATGCGTGAGAACGCATCGGTTTTCACTTGAGTGACAGACCGATAGCCCAGCCCCATCAACGCCATGTTCTTTTGCACGGAAAAGTGCGCGCTTTCAGAGCAGAACACTTTGATTTTACTCAGGTCACCGGTTAAACCGTGCTGCTGAACGGAGTGTCCCTGACGTGCGAAGAAAGCGTCACGCGCCAGCATCAGCCCCATCAGGTTGCTCTGGGTGCCGCCACTGGTGAATACGCCCGCGTCACCGCCGTGGTAACCCACCTGCTCACGCAGCCACTCGATGAGTTTAATCTCAATGATGGTGGCAGAAGGACTTTGATCCCAGGAGTCCATGCTCTGGTTAGTGGCATTGATCAGCACCTCTGCCGCCTGGCTAATCACCAGGCTTGGACAGTGCAAATGCGCCACGCATTGAGCATGATGGACTAACAGGCTGTCCTTGAGAAAATACTCAACAGCACGGGCAATGGCAGCCTGGTTGCCCAGGCCTTCAGAGGTAAAGTTCAACTGGATGCGCTCGCGCAGCTGGTCGACGGTTTTCCCCTGGTACATTTCAGGCTGTTTCAACCAGTCGATGACCGCCTGGCTGCTCTGCTCAATCGCGTCCTGATAGGCAGCGATACTTTGCGCCGAACCGGACAGAATCGGATTGTTATCTGACACGTCGTTAACTCCGATTAAACTGGCTTGAGGCCAGCGCCCAGCAAGGCGTTTTCAAATTTATCGAGGAAAATTTCCAGCTCAGCGTTGGTGATCAGCAGAGACGGCAGCAAGCGCAAGACGCAACCATGACGGCCACCGCGCTCCAGAATCAAACCGGATTCAAAGCATTTTTTCTGTAGCAGTGCAGAAAGCTCGCCATCCGCCGGGTAGCAACCCATGTGATCCTGCGCTTCATTCGGCTTCACGATTTCAATGCCGATCATCAGGCCCAGACCGCGTACGTGACCGATAACCGGATAACGTTGTTGCAACTCAGCCAGTTTACCTTTCAGCCACTCGCCCTGGGCGGCAACTTTATCCGCAATGCCTTCATCTTTGAGGATCTTAAGCGTGGTCAGGCCGGTGGCCATCGCCAGTTGGTTCCCGCGGAATGTCCCGGTATGGTGGCCTGGCGCCCATGCGTCAAACTGCTTTTTGATACCCAGTACGGCCAACGGTAAACCGCCACCGACAGCTTTAGACATTACGATGATGTCAGGCTCGATACCGGCGTGCTCAAAGGCAAACTGTTTGCCGGTGCGGCAGAAACCAGCCTGAACTTCGTCGATGATCAGCAGAATGCCATGCTCCTGCGTGACTTTACGGATACGCTGCAGCCACTCAGCCGGAGCCGGGTTCACACCGCCCTCACCCTGCACTGCTTCGAGGATCACCGCCGCAGGTTTGCGTACGCCGCTTTCCACGTCGTTGATCAAGTTTTCAAAGTAATACGTTAATGCTTTAACGCCAGCGTCACCGCCAATACCCAGCGGACAGCGATACAGGTGCGGATAAGGCATAAACTGCACTTCCGGCATCATGTTGCTGACGGCTTCTTTTGGTGACAGGTTGCCGGTCACGGCGAGTGCGCCGTGCGTCATGCCGTGGTAGGCGCCGGAAAAACTGATGATGCCCGAGCGTCCGGTGACTTTTTTTGCCAGCTTGAGCGCCGCTTCTACGGCATCAGCGCCAGATGGACCGGTGAATTGCAGGCAATATTCTTTGCCCTGACCCGGTAATAAAGAGAGTAAATAAGATGAAAATTCATCTTTTAGAGGGGTAGTCAAATCCAGCGTATGTAACGGTAAGCCGCTGCTGATGACACTTTGAATGCTTTGAAGCACGTCAGGATGATTATGACCCAGCGCCAGCGTTCCGGCGCCTGCCAGACAATCAAGATATTGATTATTTTCAACGTCGGTT
>Ga0079104_1001290_pt1 | contig 17323 bp, 18 predicted proteins | sample MedtruBG_FD_76829 | JGI IMG/M metagenome (GOLD analysis project Ga0079104, IMG submission 76829) | Root nodule microbial communities of legume samples collected from California, USA - Medicago truncatula BG | ecosystem: Host-associated > Plants > Roots > Nodule | place: USA: California...
CTCACGAGATTAGAGGCGAAGATCACATTAAAGATACAGATAGGCCCGTTGCTGAGAAGGCTTTAAATGGAGAGATAACTCGTAGTTTGGAGTACTTTCTTAGTAAAAACAGTCATCTCACCAACATACCGATTTCAGAACTCGGATCTCTCTAGCTATAAATCATCATGCAATTGTCAAGGGGATGGTGAAAATATTTTTCTTCCCCTAAATTTCTCTCCATTCTTCCCTCATCTAAATTTTCAGTTATCAGCACTCCCTTCATAGATACAAATCTGTGTGGCTAATATCTCCTTAACGGAAGCGGAGGAGACAGCCAAATGAATACAACCAATCAAAGCTTAATTCGTTTACCAGAAGTCTTGAAACGAACTGGTTTCGGCAAGGCCTGGATCTATCGTCTGATCAGTGAAGGTCGGTTTCCGGCACCCGTTAAGATAGGAGTTCGTGCCGTTGCTTTTATCGAGAGTGAAGTTGACGAGTGGATTCAATCAGTTATCGAAACAAGTCGAAATAATGTTGCTTAGTTAATTTGGGGAGACATGTTATGAATATCGAAGAATTTGTGAGTGAAGATAACCATATGTGTAATCTGGGTCAGGAACTTTTTTGTGAAATTTTCGAACCCGGAGCGATTTACGATTTACCTGATAATGAGTTTAACAGAAAGATTGTTTACTGGTTAAGCCAGTATTTAGTGGGGAATCTAAGAGAACCGTTAGATTCGATCTCTGAGCTTAATATTTTCGAACAGTTTAATGTTTATGAGACATGGTTCTCGCTAATTAAATGCCCTGATGAAATTAGGAATTTATCGAAACGGATAATTCGATATCAGATTGGGCTGAAAACTCTTTTATAAAAATGTAAAGTTTGGCCCCATATTTTGGCATAAAACCTTACAAAATAACTTACATTATTTTGGTTGCCGTTTATTAGCAAGGCAGTGAGATAGTTTTCGAAGTATTAGGTGTACATAATAATAACTAGATCTACCAGATGATAATTTGACAAGAATAATCGTCTATCTCACTGTTTTAATTTAAATAAATATCTTAATCAAACCAAATAAATTTGTAAATCTACGAAATGCTTATTATTAATATATTGGAATTATACTTTTTGTAAAGTTTAGGAGGAAAATATGTGCAGTATTTGTGTGGATTCTTTTATGTTCGAAAATGGTGAGAGATATTGTCATGTTGTAAATAAAGATACTGGTGAGCCATTGTATTATCCAAACTTGTATATAACAACACAAGTCAGGAATCGGTCAGAGTCTATATCAACAATGAAGGTTATCGCTGGGAGCATTTCATTGTTATATCGATTTTTTATGAGGAAAGAGATCAATATTGATGAAAGAATTCAGAAAAAGATATTTCTGGCTCCTCATGAAATTGAAGATTTGATTGAATTCACTTCATTCAATTTCCGAGATGGCGAGGATGATAATTTTAGGAGTTCAAATGTCAAAAAACCAACTAAGTACTTTCGGATTACAACCATAGCTAACTATCTGGAATGGCTGTGCAAAATACATCTTTCTCATACAGGACAGAAGGATACTCTCAAATATATTTTAGATTTCATTAACAACATAAAACGAAAGAAACCGAGAAACAATGACAAATATAATATGGATATAGAAAAAAGCTTAGATAAAGAACAATTGGATTCTTTGTTTAGCATTCTTGCACCGGGTAGCGAATTAAATCCTTTTTCAGAAAAAGTGCAAAAAAGAAACAATCTAATATTCCTGCTATTACACTGCTTTGGCCTGAGAGCAGGTGAACTTTTGAATCTGCGAATTGGTGATATAGATTTTGCAGAATCGACAATTGCAATAAGAAGAAGAGCAAATGATAAAACAGATCCGCGAGTGTATCAGCCTTTAGTTAAAACTTGTGAGAGGAAATTAATTGCTGATAAAAAGCTCATGTTTGAAATTTCAGATTATATTCTGAATGATCGAAGAAACATAAAAAATTCTAACAAACATGATTTCCTGTTTATTACTTATAAGGAAGGAAAAACTCAAGGGCAACCTATTTCATTTTCTTCATATCACAAAGTGGTGAGTGTTGTTCGTCAATCCTCCTCACTTCTAGGGGGATTGACAGGTCACAAACTCAGACATACATGGAATTATGAGTTTTCGAAAGCAATAGACAAGAATCAGGACATATCCGATGAAAAAGAGCAACAAATCCGTTCTTATCTCATGGGATGGCGACCGGGTTCAGAAACTTCAATGATTTATAATCGCAGGCATATTTATGAGCTATCGAAAAAAACTGCACTTGAACAACAAGAGCAACTATTCAAAGGAGAATTTGATGAATAATTTAATTAAAAATAAAACTGATAAAATGTCTTTGCATGAACATAAAATCGTCAGTTCGATTGAAAATAACGGAATCAATCTTACAAACTTAATATATGCTATGAACGAAAATTTGGTTTGTGGGTTTGTATATACAGTACAATATTATTTTAATAGCAACAGCTATTTGTATGTGAAAAATATTGTTAGAAATATGGAGAGTCTTATCCGTAAACTATCTCCTACTCATATTGACGATAAGGTTCTAATTGAATATCAAAATAAGAAATTATCAAAAGCCCCAGCATCATTTCGCGTTTTACGACCATTTTTGATTAAATGGTTTGAGTTAGGATATCCGGGAATAGATGAAAGTGCGGTAGAACTGTTAAAGCATTTGGACCTAAAAATAAAAAAATCTGGTCAGTCTGTGCTTCAAGATGATCCAACAGAGGGACCATTAAATAAAGAAGAACATACTTCTTTGATTAAGGCTATGAATCATGCATATAGAAAAGGTGAACTGTCACTGCCACATTATGCAATATCACTATTGATCAGTCTTACAGGTAGAAGACCTCAGCAGTTAGTTATGTTGAAATATAAAGACCTTCTTCAAAAGAACTTAGATAATGGCAAAGTAGAATATGTAATTTCAGTGCCACGAGTAAAACAACGGGGTAAAGAACTACGATATCGAGAACTTGCAATAATATCAGAGGTTGCATCAATTGTTCAATTGCAAGCTAATCAATCAGTGAAACTTGTTGAGCAAGCTCTTGGAAAAACTCTTGATGATTATTCTAAACGAGAAGTTCCTATTTTCTTAAATAAGGAAAAACTCTCAGATTTATCCATAACAGGTTCAATTCTTCTGGAATATAATAAATTATATGCGAAGCCTACAATTGCTAATGTAGCATTGAAAAGTATTGTTAATAATGGGAATGTAATATCCAACCGTACCGGTTCGATACTAAATATTACTCCTCGTAGGCTTCGTTATACAATAGCAACTATGCTGGCTAAGAATGGGCATAATGTTAATACTATAGCTGAATTATTGGATCATTCATCTACTTCAAGTGCGGGGATTTATATTAAAAATCATGCTGACAGTGTTGAAAGGATTGATTCCGCTGTTTCAGAACAATTGTCATTTGTCGCTGATATTTTTATGAACGGAATCAAATCGAAAAAAAGTAGTCATTTCAAATTTTTTTCTTCAAGTAGATGCCAGAGTCAGAATTCAGGATTTCCTTGCAATCAATGTATGTTTTTTATTCCGATTGATCGCAGTGAGGTGAATCAACTATGAATAATATTATTTTGTTCAAATCAAAAAAACATATTCTTGTAGAAGAAAATTATAATGAGTTCATAAAATTTTGTCGCTATCAACTGTCCGGACTAACCCAAACTCAGGATTGGGAGCGGTATGCCTGGAAAGGATATGTCACATTTAGAAAAATAGGGATTGGAAATAAAATCTTTGATTCCATTGATGCAATGCACGAAGATTATATCAATTTTGCGAAAGCATATATCAGATATCAACACACATTGAAACCATTGAAAAATTATGGGGTTATTATGATGGCCTTGAGATGTCTCGAACAGGCCCTTTTGCAGGTTCAGAACACTGGTCTCATTTATAATGTTACAGCCGTTGTTTTCGATGAGGCAATGCAGATTGGGAGTAAATATTTTGAAGGTAACGTTTTGGCTAAATGTGGAATACAGCTTGAAAAAATATCAAAGTTTCTGTGTGAACATAATCTTGTGAAGTCAGGATATATCTCATGGAAAAACCATGTAAAACAGAAAGTCAAAAACAATTATCTTCCTGAGATTGAGGATTATCACCGAAGCGATAAGTTACCAGATGAAGAAGCATTGCTCGCTATTGCTGATATTTTTTCTCAAAATGATGAGTTACTGAGTCCAAGGGATAAGTTCACCAGTTCAGTATTTGCACTTCTACTTTGTTGTCCGAGCAGAATTTCTGAAATTTTAGCCTTACCTGCTGATTGTGAGATTACACAAATAGATGGCAAGGGTATCGAAAGATATGGTTTGAGATTTTATTCGGTAAAAGGGTATGGCCCTAATATCAAATGGATTCCACGGGTTATGATACCAGTAGCAAAGAAAGCGATTAGAAGATTACTTTCCTTATCACAAAATGCAAGAGCACTTGCTCACTGGTGCGAAAAGTACCCGGATAAATTTTACCGACATGAGCTTTGCCCAACAGTTGATGAAAAAGCTAAATTGACCGTTGTACAAGTTTGCCATGCACTGGGGTATAATTTATTGGATCATAAATCATGTGTTTTAAAAATTAAAAGAACGAGTTTGGATGGTGGGAAAAGTTTCTTAAACCACAATGATTACAACTATTCATTGAGTAATTTGTGGGAAATTATTAGTTCTAATTTTAGCAGAGATTTTCCATGGTATGATAAAGAAAAATCCATAAAATTTAGTAATGCTTTATGCTTGCTCAATACTGATCAATTTTCTTTATCAAGAATGACTTCAATTTTCACATTTTACAAACCTACTAAAAGTTTCTTTTTCAGTGACATACAAAGAAAAAAAAGTTATGAGATGAATTATAAAAATATATTTTCCCGATATGGGTATTATGATGATGAAGGTAAACCACTACTTATTCGCTCACACCAGCCACGGCACCTTTTAAACACAATAGCCCATTATGGTGAAATGTCTGAACTGGATATAGCTAAATGGTCTGGTCGTATCAATGCGAATCAGAACAGAGTTTATAACCATGTGACAGAAGAAGATATGTTAGATAAAATCAAAGCTATTAAATTGAATAGGAGTAATTACTGTCAAAGGGAGTCAATACCCACAAATGAATTGACAATTGATTTTGATAACCTTAATCAAGGTGCAATACACTTAACTGAATTTGGTTACTGTGTACATAACTATTTAATCAAGCCTTGTGCAAAAATTAATCATCTTATTGAATGTGATAATGAAACACCGGACATTAACTCAGTAGATAGAATTAGACTGCAATCTGTCCGAGAGAAAGTAATGCAATTAAAGAGAATAACTCAGATCGCTTATGAAAATGGTGATTATGGTGCAGACAAATGGTTGCAACACCATGAAAAAAATTTGGAAAGAATTAATAAGCTTTTGAATAATTAAAACAGGAGATACTTATGGCAAAACATTTGAACAGGAGTGAAATAAAAGCAATTAAACACATTATACTGACTTGGGACGGTAAAATCACATGGAGTGATTTATGTGAATCAGTGTATAAGAATCTAAACAGAACTATCACAAGGCAATCTTTAAGTGCTCATGATGAAGTTGTTGAAGCATATAGAATAAAGAAAAGTTTGTCCAATTTGAAAAAATCTGGTCTAAAGAAACCAGCTAACTTAACTATTGCGGCACAACAAATAATAAACCTTAAAGCCGAAAACGAAATGTTGAAAAAACAGAACAATAGATACAAAGAGCAATTTAGCTATTGGCAGTATAATGCTTATAGACACGGTCTTACTATGGAACAGTTGAATAGGCCATTTAATAAAAAATAATATTTGATAGGTTACACCTATTGACAAGTTTAATAAATGCGATAAATATAAATATATGGTCAGGAAGACTATTTAACTAATGCAAGGATGCATTTTATGGACAAAAACATTATCTATCCAGAGTTTACTCTGGAAGAGCAACTTATCATTATCGTCGATAAATATATCTCAAAACGATACCAGCCAGGTGATAAAAGTTTCTCATACCAGCTTTACTTAATTTTTGTGGGATACCATTTGAAGTATTTCTACCCTGAAAGGATTTATTCCAAATCCAATCGTAATATTGATAACATAATGACTATGTTTAGCTCGGTATACAAAAGTCTTACAAGCAATCTACTACAAAGATTAAACAATAAGGAAGTTGTTATCAGGGAGCTAAACTCGCTTGTTAATTACATCGATAATAATCAAGAAAAAGCAGAAGAAATCTCTGCTACTGTCAAAGCACAATATGAAATGAAAGTAATTGAGAAAGAGTTAACCTATGAAGTTCGCGTAAGAACCGTCAGGTTATAGGCAATAAAAAGCCCCTGTGCAGGGGCTAAAAGACTTCTTGATATAGGCTACTACTGAACTTCTTTCCAGACACCATCAGATTTGATTAGTTTTACTGGTTTTGTTTGTTTCATATTACTAATAGAGGCATCGACAATGCAGTTATAAACATTGTTTGCTTCTTCTGTGCAACTAACTTTCTTCACGTAATCGATTCTTAAAAGATCTTTTTCTGTAACTCTTGAATCAAGAGCTTTCATACTTGTATTTGTTCTATCTACAACACTTTTGAAAACATTGTATATATCGTCTTGCGATGGTTCATTGTTACATGCGGTTAGAAGGAAGGTGGTAATGATAACTGTGATAATTGAGTATATTTTCATTTTCTTATCCAAAAAACAATTAATTAAGAATGCCAGTTTTGGTGTTGTTATTGTCAGAGGAAAAAGTCCATTTACTTACAGTCTCTCCCTTGAAGTCGATTTCAAGAGTTTTAGACTGAGTTTGGGAACCGCCAGTAAACAGCCCCACAACTGGAATGAAAGTCGTTGCATTGAACTGATTGTTAGACATGAAATATTTCCACTGCTCATTTCCGTCATCGAGTGTGGTTCTTGTATCAGGCTCACCTAACTTAGTGAGTAATTCCGTCTTAGTTGTTTTGTTTTTAATGATCTTTGACTGGAAGCTTTGTGGTGTTTCGTTTTTAAGGTACTGGTTCCCTGATGTTGAACAGCCAGAAAGCAGGAAGACAATAATAAAAAAAGAGGCCGTTATAAATCGGTTCATTTGCTTTCTCATTTTATGTTAGCGGTGGTGTGAAATTAATTTCACCGTATAAAAACAACTCTGTCTGCATACATCTTTTTAATTTTATAGATAAGAATAATGATGCTTACGAAAAACGTAATGACTGATACAAGAGTGCTGCCGGTCCACGAGAATACTAACCACGCGAGACCAAATGCCACGAATTGAAACAGGAATGCCACACTGAGCGGGCTTTCACCGTAAGCGACCTTTGCATGACAGCCTTTACAAATCCGCACGCCATGAGGACTTTGTGTAAAGCAGAACGGGCACTTTATTGTTTCGTCTTTCATATCAACCCCAGGGTTGCAGATTAAATGGTGCGTTTACAGAGATTCTCGATGACCGACTCGCTTTAGTAAAATTGCTTGTACCGATCGATGATTGTTACATGATAGTTATTGCCTATCATAACTAGATTATCGATCTGTAATAACGATCAATATTTTCTTGACTAAACACAAATCTATTACTAGAGAATAGAGTGTGGTTACGAAAGGTGTTTACAACTAGCTGTCTATAAACGAATTTTTCTTGTAGGTTTCAGATGATGTGTTGAATAGACTTCTGAGAAGTTTGTAGGAACCTTGTGGAGGATGCTCTTTCCATATTTTCTAAGAAGCTCTATGAGCCGTTGTAAAAAGGGAATCCAGCCGGTGAGCCTGAGATGCTTTTGCTGTTTGGCTGCATTCTTTTGAAGGATCTTTTCTACGATTTCGTTCCGTTTGTCTTCTCTGAGCCGTAGTTCCAGTTCTGCAATTTTTTTACCGATACTTTCCTTTCTCTCAGCGGTTTTCAAAACTATTGCAGGAGCAGGAGCAGGAGCAGGAGCAGGAGCAGGAGCAGGAGCAGGAGCAGGAGCAGGAGCAGGAGCAGGAAGAGCAGGTTGGTCTTTTATCGATATGTCGCTTCGCAGAGCTTCTAAGTGGTCGGGGTTGTAGTTAAGCCGATTACTGAGATTTGCCCAGGAGTAGCTCTTACCCAATTGCGAAGCTTTGAAGGCTATATCGCGGTAAGAGAAAGAGAAGCCGTTCATTTTGCCTGTGCTGGCGACATTCGCCGTCCAGGATACTTCAGCTTCTTCCAGCCGTTTTGTGAAAGTCAAAAGGTCCGGCTTATCAGATAAACTTTTATCAAGTATCTGCTGCAGAGCTTCTCTTGGTGAAAGCACCCCGGTTCGTTCCGATAGCATTTTCTCATTACGGGACACTCTCTTCCGCTTCGGTTGTGCTTGCGAGGGGGGAGATGCAGTTTTGGTCACTGTCAGGTTATGAGTAATTTCAAGTTCACTGATGATCCGTGTGCTTATAAGATTTTCGTTCCTACCTAAGTAGAGCTTCCCACTGGCAATGTCGATTCTGCTGGCGATAATGTGTATATGCTGGCCTTCGTCGTCATGAAGCACATAGCAACAGAGGTGAGTATCACTAAACCCCATCTTTTTCATATAGTCGTCAGCTATCTTTGCCCATTGGTCATTCGATAGTGATTCACCATCAGGTAAGCGAAGCGAGTTGTGCCAAACTGGTTTTGCGACATCCTGGCGAAGATGCTTGGTGCTATCGAATTCAGCAATCAGTTCAAGGGCTGAATCACCTAACATGTTCCCGCCAATGACGACTGGATCACTTTTGTGGTGTGCTCCCGATTGCATTACATAACGAACAACACCAGTGAAGCTCTTACCCCTCTTGATCTTCCGCATACCCTTCACGAGGGACACTCCAAAAATCTGTTCTTAACAAGTTGTGACGAAGCTCTTCAAGTTGTCGCTTCACAGCGAAAAGCTCTGTATGAGTAAGCTGGCTATCTTTGCTCTTACCATCGATATGGATCGCAATACGATTTAGTTTTTGTGATATGTCAGTTAAAGCTTTCCAGGCTTTTGTATTAATCGCAGGTATAACATGAGGTAACTTTTGAAGGGAAGCCATACGAAGCCACTCTCCCTTTTTATAAGAGCCTCGCTTAATATTCAGGAGTTGCAGTTCTTCAACATTCAATCGGACACTGACACAATAGCTTCTTACTGCTTCTGAAGGAATTTTACTTTTATTAAAACCACCACGGCGGGAAGTTTTGGATAGATCTATATTATCTGTATAAATACTCTCTTTCATATAAACTCCATTTTATATGTTACTGATTGATAAGTATAATCCGTATACTTCATATATCATTTATACAATTAATTAGTAGTTTGTCAATCAGCAATCTTGATTGTGTAGGTGTTCTTTTATTGTCTGACTGAAAGGAAGCAAGAAAAGCAAGGGCTTTATAGAACGGTGCAACCGCTTCTATAAATTAGCTCTTGCTTGTTGTATATCTCATGTGGCACATTTTGCTATAGCCATGATCGTAGCTATCTTTATTTCACTAGTTTTATTTGATTCCTCATAGATCTTAATTAGTGATAAGTAAGCTTCTTTTGTTTTTAATTCACCAAGTGCTGTGATTACAGCTATCTTTTCCTCATCAGTGCTATACTTGTCATTATTAAAAATAGTCATTATTTTACTTTGGGCTTTTATTTTATCAACCATTTTAACCATCCTGCTTTCTTTTTTCTTTTGGATAATAATTTTTGGGTATTTAAAAGGGTCTTGATTTGTTTGTACTTTCTTTTGTGATTTAAAATTAGATAATTATTTATTTTGTTCCATTTATGGCTTTCGTTTGAAGCCTTGGAAATTAGTTTGTTTGTATTGTCAGTTTCTTCGTTATAACTATTTATTATACGACGAATTTTCCAGCTTTCGGCTAACCATCTGAAATCAATATATACTTCTTCATTGCCCGTCTGTGAACGTCTTTCATCAATATAAGGCTCTAGAATCGTATAAGCTCTTAGAGCTACGATATGAAAAACATTATATAAGTAATCTTCATCATATAATCCTTCTTTTATAGCATGGGCGCATCGTTCCCATGTGTTAAGGACAAACATGATTGATTTACTGTATTCATTATCAGGGTTCACATTAGCGAAATATTTAAGGTCAAGCTCACCCTTTTTATGACTTTTATAAAGAAGTGTCAGATTTGCCTTATGCTTTTTCAATTCAGAATCATTTTGGTAAAAGAATTCAAAATCGAAAGACAATTTCTCTTGATGAAGACGGCGTTGCCTGTTGTAGCTTTTCAAAGCTATTCCTGCAGCAGTAAAGGCAACTATTGGTGTTAGTGCTGGTAGGTATTTAACAAGGAATAGCAGTACTGTTACAATGAAACCATCTGGAGCATGATCTGCACATGAAATCATCTCATCAGCAAATTTGCACACAAAATCCATTTTTACTCCAAAAAAAACAGGGCCTTAGCCCTGTTTTTTAAATTTCTATAAAGGTTAGAAAACGTCTACATCTTCTGCTTCAGGTTTGTATGTCATCAATGTAGTTTTCATAAGCGATACTCCTATTAAGGTATACAAACTTTTATCATAAAAGATGGCTTTTGTCAATAGGGTGACGAGTGGGGTGGGGGCACTACTAAATTGATAACTATTTGATAATAAAGAAGCTATGATTCATTGCTATTCTGTCTGGTCGATAAGACGAAGTTACTGGGGCACTGAGTTCACTAACGTTTAGGACGAGAGCGGAAATGCTTGCAAACCGTTTCCCATCTTTCAAAACGATAACGTTGATACTGACGAACAGGAACGACGTTAGATTTATTAGTGATTTTCACGTTGAAGTACCTTCTATAAGGCATTTAACCCCAATGGCCAAATTACCAACGGTGATCAAATCCAGTAGAAGAGTGCCCCAGCAACAGACCAACTATACACAATATAGGTATAATGTCAATCAGGACTCATCATTAGCTTCGATTGCAAGCTTGTCATAAATTGCTTCCCCACTATGGCTTATTGTCATTCCATCTTTCACTAAAGGCAGCATGTCTTGGAATGAAAATTCAAAAGATTCCTTTTCTGATTTTATTTTTTCAGATTTTGATAAATCAAGTACTTTGCTTTGTGAGGAGCCAAAAAGTACTTTTCGCTCGCAAAAATCATGATAGTTAGGTATTAAATGCATAGAAACTTTTTCATGCATTTCTCCGATATGTGGAAGATCATTTTTATTTCGGATTAAGGGTATCTGATAAATGAAGTTTTTGAAACAAATCCTAAAAATCATATATGGCATGTTAAAAACATGGTCTTTTCTTTTGATTAAAAGAATGTTAATCGCAGGAAAAGGTGTGAATCCTGGAATAAATGTATAAAATGCCTGCATGATTGCAGGGGTTATAAAAATAGGACTATTATGTTTATCATTTATCCAGTTTAGTAGCAGTGAAAACTCATCAAGATATGATTCTGGAATCAAAGAGAGTGCAATTTTATTTAATGCCTTATATACGCCAAAGGGATAATAGGGAGATTTTAAAGAATCTATTCGGATAGACTTGTTTTTTTTATCTAATTTTATGACAGGGCTATCTTTATGTGCAACTACCTCAAGTATTTTGTTTTTTCCAACATAGATTTTTTCCTTTTGTTTCTGGAAATGTTTTTTAGGTACGCCATTTTTACCATGAAGGGCTGTTAATGTCCTGTGTATACCAATGAAATTTGCCAAATCTGTTTCTATAGTGTTGCCAAACTCTTGATTGCAGGTATCACATTCATCTAAAGAGAAAAGATATTTATTACCTAAAAACTCAGGGACAACGTGTGATAGTTTTGTAAATGATGTTTGAGGTTCACTTTTTTTGCAAAATCTGCATGGACCCTTATTATTTATAAATTTTTCATGTGTTAATTCACATGCAAATAAGATGTCATAACAGTTCAACCATTCGAAATCTTCCATGAATATTCCTAATGTTAATGAAAATGTGTTTTTTAAGTATGATGAGAGATATTGTTGCTATCTTATAAATAATGTGCCACTTTGCCGCCAAAGTCAATATTTTTAACTTAAAATCAAATGTCAACTCTAATGTAATTATTTTTTGATTTATTTAAATATAATGAATTAACAGATTTGACATATGAAAAATCTGTGATATTTATGAAATAAAAATCATGAGGAGGTAAGTATGTGGTGGATTGAAATTACAGACTTAAAAAATAAAAAAGCAATATACTTAGAAATGTCAGAGGAAAAGTGCAAAGCATTATATCAGTTTGTTTCCTCTATTTCTAATTATGTGCCTATATCGTATGGATATATAGAGAATGAAAATGAGTTAATAACTGTTAGCGGAAGATGTTATGAATTACAATATAGAGAGAAAAAAATAGTTGGTTGCAAAAAGCCTTTATCAGAATTAGAACAGTTTTAATCAAATTTCCCCAGTTATAAAAGGCGGGAATGACTATACTTCTCCTCAGTCTCAGATACTGAGGAGAGATAGTTCAAAGCTTTAATTTTCGAATTTTATTGATATCTTTTATCTTAGTTTTGAAGTATTTTAGAATGCCATTCTTAATATCATTGTCATCCTTAGTTAGCACCTCATTATTAATAGTGATATCATCAAGTGTGTTAGTTACTTCGTCGAGTGACCATTCAATATTTCCCCCTTCTTTTTTCGGGGAAATATTATAGTCTATAATATTACCAAGGTTCTGATTGTAACATTCTTTTAAAGCTTCAAGTTCACCATTTACATGATGAGAATGAACGCGATTCCCCAAAATGTCATAGACTATATATATAATAATCTCTTTCCCATTAGGGGGTAACCCATTTTTATCCCTCAAGTGAAGTTTATAAATAAAAAATCGCGAGGTGTTTTTCATAATAAATTTACCTTTTGTGAAGAGTTAACACTTGAAAATATTGTGAAAATACCTATAAGTGCTCACCGATATGAGCTATAGCAATCATTGGTTTTAACGGGTCTATCCTATTGAAAAAGCCAAAGTAAATTCGATTATCATTATAATATGTACCTTTGTTGAATTGCCCATCTTTATATGAAAGTTTATAATGGAATTCGCAATTAACATCTTTATAAACTGTCTTGCCAATCTTGAAATCTCTATCCAATTCTCCTGTTTTTCTCTCGGATTTTTTTCCCCCTTCTTCACATAACTCATATCTTAATAATGCAGACATTTGTTTTATGTTCTTAAATGTGTCTTGTGGTATAACTTCGTAATTATTTACCACAAATAGAAACTCTGTAATGCCTTTTATAAAGTTTTCAAATCCACCTTTGATTTTATTCATACTATTGAATGTCTTAAAAGTAGGATGTTCTTCATTCTCAAGAAATATCAAGTTTTTGAATATATCTTTTACACTATTGCCATACTCAATATATTCGCTTGGAAATGAATCGAGTATATTACGACAAATGATGACTAATTCTTTTTCATTTAATACAGTTGATTGTCTATTTTCTGTAACGATAGTATTATCAATACTGTTATACATATACAGCATTCTTGAATTGTATACAGGAGGTACACTATTGATGATTTTCAGTAAATTATCGCAATCCATTGGTAAGGTATCTATCTTACCCATATCATAAAATTGCCCCATCATCCAAGCCATGTCGGGTGATGTTGAATAAAACATTGTTGCTAATTTACAATCATATTCATTTGATTTATAGAATTTTATGAATTCAGAATTCATTCTCGCCATCAAGCTTCTTAAATGAGATAGCTGTTCGAGAATGATTTTTTCTCCCCTATCTAATGAGAAACTTTCTAAGAACAAGCAGACACCAGCTTTCATGGAATATCCTTATTTCATTGAGTCAGGGGTATCAAAAGAGCCTGTCATAATTGTATACATATCAATTGATTGCTGGTCAAAGAATCCTTTCGGCCAACTTGAAAGTTTTCCATCTTTGCCAATAGCTATCTTTTCTGCAGTAGATTCATTATTCTCATGGGAAATATAAAATAACGAAATTAGTTCAGGTGAAAAGTCAGGAGATGTTCTTGCGACGACACGAATTCCGTTGAGAAGATGATCGCTATGAGTTTCTATCAATACCTGTACTCCCGCTTGGGCAGTGTAAGCTATCAATCTACCCATATAGCTTTGTCCTCTGGGATGCAAATGTGCTTCTGGGTTTTCTAATACTACTAATTCGCCCGGTTTTGCTAATAGTAATGCTGAAACAATACTCAAAGCATAACTATAACCAAAACCAATGTTTTTGGGTTTAGTTTGTTTTCCAGACTCAGCCTGTATTGTGTTATAAGCAATGTTTGCATTAACTTCTAATTTAGGGTGGATTTTATAATTTGGAGATATTTCGTCCATCCATGCCTGAATGTTGCTCGCAACTCGTACACTATTTAATTTATGATGAATTCGTGGATCATCTTTATTGGGTTTTTCATTGTCCAGTATCAGTCTATCTTGTTTATTCATTATAGTATCTAATACTTCAATAACATATTCCCCTTTTTTCCCTAACCAATCACTATGGAAATTATGTTGTGATAAGGGAATATTATCTCGTGGGCCGATACGTTCAGCCTCAATATATTGGAAGTTGCTTATATTAATAAAATCTTTTAGTGTTTTAATATCCTCTAAACCTGAAATACAAGGGAGTTCATTACGTATAATTGTAGAATCTTCTTTTGTGATACCCCAACGCACTTCACAGTTACTGGTAGAAATTGTTATGCTTAACTTGCCTTCAGCAGAGGTAAAATCATTGAAGATATCGTCAATTCGACCAATATTGATTAAGTCACCGTTTAATTTTAAGTCACTTTTATTACCGAAATCAGACTGTAATATCATAGCTATAGCTTGCATAACTGTGCTTTTACCCACAGAGTTATTGCCACAAAAAACATTGAGTCCAGAAATGTTGAAAGTTTGATTTTTATAAGATTTAAAGTTTTCCAGTTTTATGGACTTGATTTGATTCATTACGTGATGTCCTTATTAATATCTTTTATAACAATACCAGTGCTTTGTTTGAGAATTTTCGCAAAGGAGTTGAATCTATACAGTATTGTGATTTTCTTACCAGTTGAAGTAGAAATGGAATCTTTGAAACCTCGCCCTAATTCAATATAAGTTTGAGAGTCCCAATGGGCATATTCCCTTGCATTTCGTTCAATAGCGGAATATAAAGTATCTACTAATTTTTCCGAATTTTTAAGAAGCATCACTTCTTGTTCATCAGATAGTTTGTAAAAGTAATAAATTATTACTTCATAAAGTTGTTTGCTTATGGGAGAAGAGTTTGAGCCAGGATCTTTAATAAAGGCTAAATCGCCAAAAACATCAGATGCAAGGTTTAAAGCTCTCAAATATCGTTTTTCGATATTTAAATATTCAAAATTATCCTTGGATATGGATGCATTACCTGAATCTATCTCTTTTTCATTCAAAAGATCTAACTTGTAGGTGTTCAGCATTTCCATTGCTCTTGATAAAAACTTATCGTAAGAATTGAAGTTATAATTTTCAAAACCAATAGTTATAAATGCAAGAGCCGAGAGGCAAAGCTCCATATCTTTCTGTCTATCAGGCTTCACTTTTCCATGGGTTGCTTGTTTGAACTCATATTTAGAAGCCAAGTAACGTAAGAATTTTACGCTTGATCCTTGATTAAGAGCAGAACGTATTTCTTGATCGCTTAATTTTACTCCATATGTATTTATACGATGGAATAATTCAACTATGAGATCTGTGCTATCTTTATTCATTTCAATAAAGTATGCCGTGATCTCATATTCTCTTATTGATCGCTGTTCAGTTCGTGATAGTTCTCTAAAATTTTTACCGTTTAAATCATTCAAGATTTCAAGCTTTGAAAGCTTAAATTCACCACTGATAAAATCGTATATTGTAGTAATACGTTGCAAACCATCAACAACAACCCATTTTTCATCTGAAACTCGCTCCCCAAAATAGAAGACTGGTAATGGTAGTTTCAAAAGGATTGATTCAATCAATTTGGATTTTTTCTCATCATTCCAAATTCGATCTTTCCTTTGGAAATCAGGTTGTAGTTCAATATCGCCAAACTGAACTCTATCAAATATTAAAGATAAAACAGGTGTTTTTGAACTTATTCTTGCTACGCCTAATTTAGCTTGTAGCGTTTTTATTTCAGAAGAGCTTGTCTTATTATCGCCATCATCAACTCCATATGTTTCGGACGACTCTAGAATCTCTTCCAGAGTGGAATTGTTGGTAGCATTATACGTTGGCAATTGAATATTATTATCAAGTGTTACAACTGAGTTTGCCATCTCTGCTGATAACTCTTTAAATCTATTTAGAGTGCTCTCAACCTTTCTTGACGCCAATTCTGAAGGATATTTTTTCAAAACTGTTTCGTAAGCTTCGTCAAGGCTTTTAACTAAATAAATTTGTTGCTCGTAGATCTTTCCAAGATTCAGTTTAAGAAAATTATCAATTTTTTTTCTTATTGTTCTAAACTCAGAACCTTGAATTTCTGATAAGGTTGCTGCGTCATGGACATTATGACTACGTAATAAAAGATGTTTTTTCTTTTCATACTTAAAATGTTGAATGTAAGGTAAGTTAGCAAAAATTGTTTCTGGTTGGTTCCTGCTCGAAGAACTACCGTAAAGTACCTGCTCTACATTACAAAAACCTCTAATATTTAAATTGGCAAAAATAGCTTCAAGCTCAGATAATGAACGTGTCTTAGTTTCAGAATTAGAGGAGACTTTGTATTTACCGTTTTCACGATCAATGCTTATAATGCATAATGGGGGCGTAGCAGGGTTTATTGGCTGTAACTGTTTGCCAAAAAGAAGATTTTCGATGTCGTTTAGCACTTGTTCAAAGTTAAGCATTAGTGCTTCCTAAATCCATGTTAGAATTGAAAACCATCCTGTAGGATACCATCATTTGGGCATTGATTCAATTTTTATCTTTACTTCAATAAAAAATTGCGTTATGCGTTTAAATGACTATGTTGCGTGATGGTATTTATGATGGTATTGATTATATTGTATTCAGAAAATGACATATAAACCAATGAGGTAAGTGCGATGTTCGAGTCCGGCCTTCGCACTCATCCTCTAAACACCTCCCTACGATGCCACTCCACAAACCTCTCATCTGGATAATTCCCTTTCCCCATCGGCAGCGCAATCTGCTTCCCAGCAAAATTC
>Ga0079104_1001297_pt1 | contig 17226 bp, 20 predicted proteins | sample MedtruBG_FD_76829 | JGI IMG/M metagenome (GOLD analysis project Ga0079104, IMG submission 76829) | Root nodule microbial communities of legume samples collected from California, USA - Medicago truncatula BG | ecosystem: Host-associated > Plants > Roots > Nodule | place: USA: California...
GGAGATCAGAATTCACGGTCGCAAGAGCGAGCTTGAGCGCCTTGTGATGACGAAGAACAGCGTCATCATGGCAGCAGTGCCCAGTTTTGTACGGAAGTGGCGCACCCGACAGGATTCGATAGCGAAATATTATTGAATGAATTCAATTGCATATTGAGAAGAAAGTCAACGAAAACGTAGCGGAATGTACCGTAAAACGTAGCAGTTCAAAGGCTCGTTCCCTATCGCCGCCCTTTCTGAAGATCACTTGCTTTCGATAATGTCACATAGCGTGAGGAGCAAAGGGAGAAATGCAGAGCAATCAACTTTCCCTCGGTTAGCTTTGATCACCTTGTTCGCAAAATCAGTTTTCCCGTAGTGGTCTGCGGTAAGCTTCTCCCCCTTCTTCTGAATAATCTTCAGGCTTTTCCCTCCTAATTTCTCCTTCAGCCAATGATCTGGAAATAGCTTTTCAATGTAGAAATCCTTCGCTCCTCCGGCGGGTATAGGCACTACGTAAAGGTTCTTTCCGACGTGGTAATATGGTTTCGTCCCATCAACTGCTGCTTTCGACCCGGTGATCCTTTTGATGGTTGACCACATACCATCGCTTTGACTGTCGTTGTCGACGATTATAATCACGGGCTTCGGCGGTGCATCCGAATGGAGCTTGTCGAACCTATCTAAATGATAAGTCATAAACTTCGGCAAATCGCCCCCTCCACCCGCTAGGTCAAGTAAGTCTCCAGCCATGTCGGAGTGATTTACAAAATCCACCAGCCAGTGGTCGCCTTTCGTGTTTTTAAGGTCCGAGAGCTTCCCTGATTTTACGAGAAGCTTTCCAATTCTTTGATTCGCGACGTTCCACCTTATTGCCTCTTTGAGGTAGATATAGTCTGTCTTTCCTTCGCAAATCACGATCGGTTTGGCACTGGTGTGAATTCTGAGGTAGTGAAAGAAATCCTTCATCAGTCGGAGATAGTGCGGCGCAGGATGTGCATTAGTATAGTTTCTCAGTGCGGTATGGTGCAAACCGCGCCCCTTGATATCGTGGACGTGGCAAAGCATTCCCCATATCTGATGAGAATTCAGCTCCTTTGCTGTTAACGACAATTTACCGGTCGCGATCGCCTTTCCATTCTTCATCATTGAGTAGGCGGCGAAGCGTACGCCCTTATAATAGTACGAACCAATGTTCACCTTCCGATTAACAGTGAGATTTGTGGTGGCTTGCCGCTGATTTTGCTGCTGCATTCGAATCTTCGTAGCGTTCAGCTTGAAGCCAGATGATAAAACCGATTTCTCAAAGCTCTTGCCCACGGACCAATTCTCCGTGTCCGGTGACAAAAAGCCGATGTGTGAGGGGAACTCGCTGAGATTGGTAGAAAAAGTGATATCGTCTGCATACCGTGAATAGGTGCACCGGTACTTTTTAGCTAAAGATTGAAGTTTATAGTCGAGGGCTTGTGTTATAAACTCCGAAATTATCGGAGATGAAGGTGCGCCTTGAGGCAGCGCGTTTTGGAAGCATGCGGTTTGGGCTATTACAGTGGCGACTGTTTCGCTTAAGGTAAAGTGTTTGTTTTTTATGAAGTAACCCCTGACCCTCCCGAAGTTAAATGTCGGAAAAAAGTTCTCTATATCTGCGTTTAGGACGTACTTTCTTCCTATGTGACGGACAGCGTTTGTGTATATTGAGAGGTCGCGATTCTTCTGAAAGCCATGTGATGTTGCTCGTGCAGGAAAATCAGGCTTTCCATGTATGTCAAAATAGCACTGGTACAGAAGTCTGCTTAATCTGGATTGAATGAATTTTAAGTTTTTATTGGGAGCGTTGATTGTTCTTTTGGTGCCATTTTTCTTCGCAATTTCAAACGAGTGATATTTAAGTTGATCGTCCGTTTTGTATATTTGCCTAGATAGAAACTTTGGCTCAACTCCTAGAAGAAAAGCTAGATGGGAGAGGTTACCGCAAGCCTTGAGTTCTTCTAAGCCGTAGTCATAAATCCTTTTGGTCATGGTTGGCGATCCGCAAGCACTCTTTTGTACACACGGTTTAAAACCGTAATATCAAGGTACGTAAGGTGGAAAACCCGCCCTACATTCTTTATAGCCGCCACAATACATGGCAGAAGAATCTGCTTGCGGATCATCTCGCTGAATATACGGTCAGCTGTTTCTGTGCAACCGCCTCGCAGAACCAAAAAGTCAAAGCGTCCCGCAATGCCATCCGCGATTTCTATGATCTGCATGGAAGTCGAAGAGCTAGGAATTCACAGCAGTCGCCGCTAATTGCGAGGACCAGCCGTCGCAAGAACCGACCGAGCATCCCGCGTACTTATCCATCGTTTTCGGCTTGAAATAAGCTTGTGTACGAACCTGTGACATCCCGCACATAGCAGCACCATGTCCGCGACCCTAGTGGAAGTCTGTCCAGCAGCATCAGCCAGCGGAACGATGTGATGTGCTTCAAAGAAGCTCTCTCGCAAGGCTCTCGTCAGCAGAGGTGGTGAAAAGTCGCATACCTCGCACACGAGGCTTTCATCACTACATCTGTCGAGGAGTCTTCTGCGCAGACGCCTGTCACGACTTCGATGTGAAGCAGTGATGACATGACCTTCAATGAAAATCTCGTCCTCAGGTACTTCAATGTGCTGTGGCTCAATCGATAGCTCCCGTATTATTGCTACCGCGATGTCGGCTAACTCGCCCTTCCTCGAAAGAGGAAACTCTGCCACAACCTCTCGATCCCTTTTTGAGGACGACAGACCGCGTGCGGGATCGATGGCGGATTGGAGGTTCTGTAGTTTCAGCGCCACCCCGTCCGGATTACGGAAGTTGTCCTTCCGCCCGTCCTTAGAATGGATTTCCGCTGCCCTAAGGACATTTGACAGATCGCGGACGTCGGAATGGTGGCGGTCAATGGGCGCGCCGTGCCGATAGAGCAAGTCGAGCGCTAAGAGGGTCTCATCCCATGTCCAATCCGGGTTTCCTGCCCCCTTAGTTACCGGCAACTCGTCTTCCCCCGTTTTTTACTATCGCTACGTGATGGTATGCGCTCTTCCTCTGCGCGCGGCAAGGATCAACTGTCGCCGCTCCCAATTCCGAGTTGGCTGTCCTGCCATTCTTTCAAAGTTTGTCCCGTCCCCACCAAACGCCACGCGGTGCGACCATTAGTGTTCCGATTTTTGATTACAGCTGCCGCTGCACTTGGGCTCGCGAACGTCACGTCCTCCGAGAATTCAACAAGGTTAGGATCATTCGTTGGGACAAGGCGCCTGTCATTCATGAGCTGCTGTCGCAATGAGGCATAGATATTTGTCGCAAAACTCTCGGTCGTTCCCCGAGATCCAGCCAGAACCGTGATTTCGCCATCCAACTCGATAGCTCTTGCTTCATACCCATACTTTCCGCTCGTCATAACGAGATCGAGTCGAGTTGCCGTACCGGTTGGCAATTCATCAATGGCATTTACAATCTGCGCATGTGCCTTCGGTCGCAGGAAATCGAAGCCGACAACCGGCAAAATCACCTGTACCTGATCGATGAAGAACTCCATATCCGCAACGTCGCTTTCGGGAAGGCTTTTGCGCGCCGGTTCATTGCCGTTGGCGACATTCGCCCGGTCCGCCAACTTTGTAAGCTCAACAAACCGGTTTTCGAGATAGCGAACATGTGCCTTTGTTAAGTTCGTATCTTTCGAAGTGACGAGACAAGCGCGGGTCCAAAAATCCTTCTGGCTATCTTTGGAATGCGATTTTATGCGATCGACGACGCTGTCGCCTTCTCCGATGTATACACGCGACTTGCTCGGTTGTTCAGGGTCATCCCCAACAAGAAAGTATACGCCGGTCCGCGTTGCCTCACCTCTTTGCAAGGCGTCCGCGAGGCGGGAACGTGGGGTCACAAGAACATGCCCTGTCCAGTTCATTATCTCTGCGGTTATGATCCCTGTGGGCGACCCATCGACCAGATAAAGGCGAACGCTGCGTCCATGCACCATGTTAAAGCCTCGTCATTAAGCTGTAAGTTCTGACCTGCAGCGTCTGACTCATAAAAATGCTCATTCTCAGTCAACCGAGCGAGTGCATCGCTGACCGCCCCATCGGAGAACAGCGCTTCCGACCAAGCCTTCAGTTACCGAACGCCTCATCGAGTACAAGGCGTTCGACAATTTTCAGTAAGGATTTTAGACCTTACCCTTCTTTGCGAGCACGTCGGCGGCGTCGAATGCGCCACGGGCACCCGCCTCATTGGCACGGAACATGATAACGGTCACGCCAATCTGTCGGGTCGGTGCGTACATCGGCGTCGAGAAAGACGAGCCGGAATAATTCCCGTAAACGCTGTTGCCAACGACGTTGGCTGTTCCGTACCCGCTTGTGTGCGTGTTCATCCCTACGAACTGCGACCCCGATGCAGTTTGAGCCTGATCAAGCCGGAAGTGCGTGTAGCCACGACTCAAAGTCGCTTCCGCTGCCTTTTTCATGGTGATCGCACCGGCTGCACTGGTGAACAGCAACCCTGAAGCGTTTGTGTCCAGTCTAACCATGTTCTGTGCGAGCGGCATTTCGCTCGTAGTGGCACAGCTACTGACCAGCGCCGCAGAAAACAGCGCACTCATGATAATGCGTTTCATAAATTCCCCCAGCAAATGCGAATCGGAAAATCGCGCTCCTAGAACAGGATTGGGCGTTTAAAATTGCAAGCCCTTGCGATCGCTATCCTCCGCTGCATGCCCTGTTGTGAAGTGGTGCGGCGGGCCCGAGGAATGGCGAAGAAGTCCGGAGAGATTACAAAAAGAGGTGTCACAATTTATAGGCGTGAGCTGTGCTTACCGCCTTGACTTTGCTCCCGATTCTCTGCAAATCCTAGTTGTAGGGGAACTCGGGGGAATAAATGGGGTCGGACAGTCTTTGGACTGATTGTAAGACGTGCAGCAAGAAAATTTCGATATCGGCACGGTCCTGTCCGCACTGCGGCGCGCGGCGCTCTAGATTTGGCTTTGCCAAATGGCTCGTGGGTGGAGCGGCGTTGGTGTTCGTCTTGGCTGCTATCGCGGCCCCTGATAAATCCGCACAAAATCAAAGCGACCCGACCAAAGCCGACACCGCGGTTGCGGGAGGCGCGACTTCGTTATTACCGGAAGAGCAGAGCCGTTTTTTGGCTGTCACCGCAGAGTTTAGTGATCGCTTCGGATTGGCAACCAATGAGCTTCAACAGAGCGTACAGCGAGACGAAAGAAGAGCGGCGCTCGTTGAAGCGCTTGGTTCGCGGCGCAGCGTTGCTGGATGGCTCGGAAGCATCAGGCAGCTTGAAACGAACAGCGACGGTAATGCGATATTGGCTGTTCGCCTTTCGCCGAATACCGAGATTGCAACATGGAACAATGCGCTTTCCGACATCGCGGACGGTACATTAATCAAAAAGGGGACGCCCCTATACAGTCGGCTGCTGAATATGTCAGTCGGCGACACCGTTGCGGTGTCTGGCAACTTTTTTCCTTCAGATGCAGATGGGGTGAAGGAAACCAGTCTGACAATTCGCGGTTCGATGAACGAGCCCGAATTCTTATTTCATTTTCAAGATGTTTCAAAACAGTAGGGGACTTGAAATATGGCAATTATTAATTGTCCAGAATGCCAGAACAGCGTGAGCGACAGCGCGTTTAAATGCCCTAAGTGTGGCGTTCAATTGAGAAAGCCAAAGCGCGGCTTCTTCGGGAAGCTCTTTAAGTGGTCGTTCATTGCTTTCAATATTCTGATGGCGATCTGGATTGTTGGCGGCACAAGTGCCGCGACCAAGGGCTACGACACCATGTCCGGTGCTGAGCAGGCTGGAGCGGCAATTGGTGCGGGAATAGGGATCACCTTGCTTCTGGGCATCTGGCTGATCGGAGATATCATTCTTGGGCTGTTCGTACTGTTCACCCGTCCCAAAGCTGCATAGCTGTTGAAAAAGTGCGGTGATTATCGCGCTTTCGATATGCCTCTCATGCTGGTTTCAGGACTCGGTTCACTTGCCAACGCCCCAGCAATGCCCGCGAGCTAGCTGTGCGAGAAAACACTGCAGGGTTTAAGGGGGGCGATCACTACGCCCCGTGCGCCATCTGACCATGATCGCTGCAGGCGAGGTGATGGCTGTGAGTTGGTCTCTGTTGCCGCTTACAAGCATCTCCTGCCTATCTGTGGCAGGAGCATGTTATGTTGAAGAGATGAAATCTAGGAGGACAGATGGTTCGTTTTTTCTTAGCCGCATTTACTATCCTAACTCTCGGAAGCTCGGATGCTGGTGCGGCTGAGTGCTTGAGCGACATTAAGGTTAGTGAATTCATCGTCAATAACTCAGTTGGTGTTGTTTCGATTAATTTCTCCCACGTCGAGGGCGTTCCCAACAGCTTTGTCTTTAAGCTGAGGAATGGCAGAGTTTTTTCGGTCGAACAAGAAAGGCAATGCGTTCTTTCAGCAGAGGTTACTTCCTACAAGGAATACATTGAGAGCACGATAGAAGGCGACGGAGAATGCGATGGGTGCGAGGAGTGAACACGCATGAAAAAAGCTTTGATTTTTCTTTACGTATTCGCTTCTCCGGCTTTCGCGTATGGTCGAAACGCTTTTGAGTTTTCAGATTTTCCGGCAGCAAAAACCTACGCAGGGGCCACCCGAGAGCCGGACTTTAAAGGGCGCGACAAGGAGTTTTCCTCATTTAGAACCCGCATTTTGGAAGGGATGAAAGATGGGCCTCGTTTTGCGGGAGAGTATTCGGTTATCCAATTTGGATGTGGTACCGGTTGCTCGGGTGTCGTAGTCGCCAACAACAGAACCGGACAGCTCTACAGCTTTCCCAGAGGCGGTGAATTCAACCAAGCACTCACATTGGATTTCAACATAGACAGCAATCTCATAGTGGCACGGTGGTACACCGACAGCTTTTGGGAGACCTGCGTAATCGAGTCTTTCCTAATAGATGACGGCAAATGGATCGCGAAAGACGCCTTAGCTTCTAAAGGTGACGGGACTTGCTCAGGGGACGTTGGTGAGGGAGTCGCGAAGGCAAGAGGGTATTAGCCTCCGTGTTGCCGTTCGGCGCAAGCGACGATTGGCTCTACCCCCGGCACGTTTGCCGACGTTGATTTCAAGTCATTAGTTTTTGGCGGCATCCCATACCGTCCAAGAGACACTAAGCTCGGCACTTGCTACCAAAAGTTTACAAGCTTCCGCAAGTTTCAAGGGCTGCTTCCGATGCGAACACGGAAGGCAGTCACAACAATTCCCGTTTCCCAGTTCCTCCAAGCCAACGAAGATCGCAACGCGGCAAAGAGCCGTCTTCGGTCAATAAAGGATACGAAGGAATGAAATCGAATGGTTTTGGCAGCTTTATTCAGACCATCGTCGTTCTTGTTCCCAACGAGAATGTGGAACAAGTCGCATCGATACTCGGAATAGAGCCATACGAGATAATTGACAATCAGGCACGCTTCGAATGGACACGACAGACTACCCGGAAGGGCGATGATGAGGGCGTTGTTTTCGACCTATCCCGAGAACTCGGTTTCGAGTTGAAATGGCGTATCGATTGGGACAAATCGGACTATTGACGGCTACGGGCGGTAGACGGCTACGATAGTCTTCAGGCGTGTAAGGAAAAATTCATTAGGTGGCACGGGAAACCGAACTTTTTGATTTGATCGATGGAGAATGGCAGCGCTTACAACCTAATCTCCTCGGACCATTTACGACGCAGACTTTTCGGAGCCTCATTGAGAGCGAAGCCGCGCACGTTTGGGAGGTTTTAGTAGAACGCTATGGGCCTGGCGGTAAAGGCAGCGGCAGCTATTACTCTCCCGCCAACATCCTCTTCAACTATCTGAGAGACAAAGCCAGAAAAGGCGTTGTTGTTAACAGAGGGTATGTCCCATCGTTGCTCGGGTGGGGAAGCCCTATCGTCATCCAATGGGAACTTGCCAACCAAGTCGCTCCGCCACCCACTGAGGAAGATCGGTCGTTCATTGAGGGCAAAACCGCGCTGAGGACCCACCTCGTCCGCGAGCGCGCAGCCGGTCTCCGGAACCACCTGCTAAGGGCTCGCCAATCAGCCGGGCTTTCCTGCGACATATGCGGTGTCACCGGTGACGATCTCGATGAAGATGTCCGGGAGGCATTGTTTGAAGCACATCACGCAAGCGCACCGTTTTCGGACGGCGAAACGAAGACAACGAGAATTGAAGACATGGCGCTCCTATGCGCTTGCTGCCACCGGCTACTTCATCGCGTCGTTTCGGTGCGGAAACAGTGGGTGAGCATTCGCGAAGCGCGGAAGTTAATTGGCAACCGAAACTCGTCCGCTTTCGCGATGCCCGGGGCCCAAGAGGGAATTCTCCGATCTTAGGGGACAGAAGGATTTGCTGCCACCGCCTGTCCCTCGTCATCCTGTGGCGGCGCTCCGGTCTGCGGCGACGCGCCGCTTTGAGAATAGTGAATTGTCCCAGGCTGTCTGAAGGTGGTTTAGTTACAGAACCCATTGATGCAAGTGGATGACCAACCTTCGCCGTCTTTGTCGATGCCGTTGTGAAAGGTCGAGTTGCCGATTGTCGCGCCGAAGCCCAAGCCACCAGCACCACCGAAAGAGCCGAAGCCACCGAAGCACCGTGGACGCGGCAAGCCGTTCTATGACGAGCCGAAGTGAGACCAGATATGAAAAAGCCGAGACGAAACCCGGCTCTTCTGTTTCGGTCGCTGCTTTGCGCTGCTTACCAATCGTACGTCGTTGAACGCCAGCTATTGCCTTCCGCATCCCGCCCGTTGTGGAACGTGGTGTTGCCGTATGTCGTGCTGTTCTGAGACCAGCGAGAGCCGGTGCGATAGTTGTTGCCCTGCATATACGTGGTGTTGCCGTACCGCTGGATTGTGTAGCGGTTACCGCTGCTGTCGTTGCATGTGCTGAACGCATCCGTACCGTAGCAAGCCGCAAAAGTCGGTCCGGAAATCAGCGAAAGTGTCAAACAGGCAATAAGCGTTTTCATAAAAGGTCTCTCCATTAAGGCGCTGGACAGGTCGGGACTCCTGAACCTGCATATCTCGCATAGCATGGGTACATAAACGTGTAAGCGAGACGGAATGCACTCCTAGTTGATCGGTCGTCTGTGTCTCGTTTGGGTACACTCCGACGATACGTTCACGTGAGACAATTTTTGTGTCTCAATTGGGTTGATTTTGGCATTGCGAGACAGTATGACTCAATGGTCTAGAACCAAATGAGACAGATGGGGCAGTTAATGAGCGAGGGAAGAGTTTTTGGATACGCCCGGGTCAGCACTGCCGATCAGAATTTGACCCTACAGAAGAAAGCCTTGAAAAATGCTGGTGCTGTCGTGGTCTTCGAAGAGAAGAAATCGGGCACCACCACGGAAGGACGGGAGCAACTGTTGATGCTGCTTGCCATTGCCCAAGCTGGCGATACGGTCTTGGTTACTCGTGTGGACCGCTTGGCTAGGTCAATTGCTGATCTGTCTCAGATCGTGGACAGGCTCAAAAAGAAGGGCGTTGCGCTGAAGGCAACCGAACAACCGATTGACACGGGCAGTGCTGCCGGAAAGGCATTTCTCGATATGCTTGGCGTCTTCGCCGAATTCGAGACGAACCTACGCAAGGAACGCCAGCTAGAAGGCATTGCCAAGGCAAAGGCGGAAGGCATCTACAAGGGTCGTAAGGCGTCGATAGATGCAGATCGCATTCAGCAGCTTGTCGCGGCAGGGAAGGGCGCTACCGAGATCGCCAAGGAACTGAACATCGGTCGGGCGTCGGTATATCGCTACATGAAGGACTGAGTTGCGCGAAATAGATCACAGATTGTCAACATGTCACGGCAGAGCCGAAGCCCTGCCGTTTTCTTTTTGCCATCTATTTATGGATTGGTCGAACGATGGGCAAAAGTTCTGAAGCGAACCCGCATTTGGGGAAGAGACTGGGAAACCCCTTGCTTTTGCGCGGCGATTCGGGGCTACTGGCGTAAGCCGTAAGCCGCACACGATTTCATTTGTTAATGGAGTAGTGCGCCGTGCCGAAACCCAATCCGAAAATTCCTGAACATTTTAGGCTGAAGCTCTTTGGCTTCGAAGTGTCCGCTTTAGGACGCTACCCGATAAACTGTGCCGTTGCGCTCTGCCTTCTGTGGATGGCAATTGCCGTGTTGTGGTTGGTCGTTCGCTCCGGGTGAAGGCATTTTAGGCAGTTTCCGGGAGCAGCGGCGGGCGGGCGCGGAAAACGTGGTCGCGGCAAGGAGCGGCAAGGACCGGCGAGAATGAGCGGCTATTTAGATGGTTGCGAAATGCAGTTGAAATTCAGTTCTTTTACATACACCGTGTATGTAAATCATGATGCATGTCCTCTTTGCTCCACTTCGGCTGTCCCTTTGCGGCACTTCATCCGGTAACAGGACTCCACCCAATGTAGGGATGATATCCCATCGGTAATGGTTCATTCGCTGATGACCTTTCCAGTGATCGGCAGATGTCGGCAGGGAATGCAGATGAGTAACAGAGGGAATCCAGATGTATCTTAAGGTTCAACAGGTGTTGGCAGGATACAACAGGTAATGGCAGGTATCATCAGGATTCCATCAGCGGTATATAGGAAAACGTTATTGGTAATGGAAGATACAGGTTGATACCGATCAAATGTAACTTGTACTCTACCAGTTAGCCGTGGACGGCGAAGCCGGACGCGGGTGCCGAAGGCACGTCCATTCGACCATGGAGACTGGTGGAATTTCATTTGAACCAGTAAGCGAATGATCCATTACCACTTGGACCAATGGTGACTTTTGGATTCCAATGTTCAAAGTCTTATCCTACCAGTTACCACCAATGCCTATTGATCTTGATGTCGCCTCACTTCGTTCGGCAAGCTCGCCTTCGGCTCGCTGTAACTAGTGATGAAGATTCTTTATTGATTCATGTACATTAGATTCCATGAAAATGTCCCCCCTTTATCTCGTAATATACTCTTTACGGGATATCCTAGGGACAAGGTGGATTGAGTGCCGCAAAGGGACATTTCTTAGTCCAAAAGCCATTGACCTTCCTCAAAAGTTAAAACCATTACAAGTTATATTTCGCCGTCGCAAGATGATTTACCTTGATCTATTCCTATACATACTGTACTTTGTCAAAACGGTTCAAGTCGTTATCGACACCGGACTTCATGTCCCACCCTCCGAATCAAAGTTTTCCCCGAAATACGCACGTTTTGTGCGTCGTTTTAACGAGGTAGATTACTAAATACATTCAGTTGGAAGCAAAGTCGGGCGAATGGCTTGTATCCAACAGGTCATTCGGAAGGCTTTGGTTCCAGTCCTCAATAGCACTGCATAGAAAGTCTATTAAAGGTCTCTGTGTTCCTCGCCCGACGCACAGAGACCTTTTTATTTTGCGCTATTTTACTGAGGACTATTTTAATGAACCACCATAACAAAAAGACTATTCAATCTGTATCGGGCAACATCGGATCGCGAAAGACGCTGACAACGCTTCAGTGGTATGACGATCTTGTAGCGAAGAACATGGGATGTCCTGTCCCGGCGACTGTCGCAACCCCCACCAACGGTCTTTCCAAGCAGTACCGCGATCTTATCGAGAACCACTATGGTTTTCCCTGCATGGTAATTTCGCAGGAAGAATTTCGCTCTGCTTCGGAAGAGTACGCACGCCAGTGTGATGCCGGATATGAAGGCATCCTTATCGTCAATCACTCCATTGCGCTCAACACCAAGGCGAACACCGCCAACCGGCTGTCGATTATGGATGAAGTCTGGTCACCAATCCGAACGATCCATATCAAATTCCAAAGTCCTGAAGACCTTCAGAAGCTGGCAGTCAAAGAGACCCCCGACGTTGTCGGCTATTACGAGCTTGTTCATTCCGACGTTACCGACGATATGGTGGAGGATGCCAAGGATTATGAAGGTTCGGATTTCACACAGTTTGGAAAGAAAGCCCAAGAGCTTGGCAAGTTCGTCATTGACGAGCATTACCGGGTAATCATCGACAAGGAGAGCCTGGACAAAGCTGCTTCCGGGGAATCGTTCAAGAAGAGCAAGACCGGCAAGGTAATCCTTCAATTCACGGTCTTCATGCTGCCGAGCATCAGCTACGGCTACAAAGATGCCCTGATAATTTCCGCCGAATTCGAGAAGACCTTGCTTGGCATGATGTGGGCAAAGGACGTCAATTTCCAGCCGAATGAATGGATCGAATCCAAGCTCGATCACGATTACCTGAGCCGCAAGGCACCGTCCGTTAGACTCTATCATGCGCCGGTCAAGAACCTGTCAAAGCACTTCTTCAAGAGGCTTGGCGACAATAACCGGGATAGGGGCAACCAAACCTTTTTGGACATGGTCGCCGATTGCCTTGGGTCTATGTTCCCCGGCAAGAGCCATATCTTTTGTACGAACGACTCCGACAGCGCTAAACCTTACGATTGGAAACTGGAATGCCCCTGCCGTGGTAAAGATGAGAACTGCGAGTGTGAAGGCTTCGGCAAGCGCGTCATTGTGAACCCCCATGGTTGGAACCATCTTCAGGGCTATGACATGGGCGTCTTCATGGCGGGTATCAATTTCGATCCGGACACGATTGAACGTCTTTATGCCTTCTATGGCGTCACGGAAAAGCAAGCCAAGGAAGCGCTCTGCTATCAGATGGTGCTTCAATTCCTTGGGCGTACCAGCCTTCGCAATAGGGACAGCGATAACCCCATTATCCTAATCGCACCCGATGAAGGTGCCGCCGCATATATCCAGCGCATTCTGAACTGTGCGCCGTCCGAAGCACTCCCCATCGATTTCGGGAAGCGTCCGCGCAAGACCCGGAGCGATAAGAAGATCAGGACGCCGGAAGAAATCCGCGAACAAGAGCGCCAGAAGAAAGCCAGACAGCGCGCGGCAAAGGCTGCTGCTGCTGAAGTGTCGATCTAACAAATTCGGCGGCACTTCACTGATGCCGCCCCCAAAACCAATTCCGATTGGCGGGTTTCGTTTATTTGGCAGTAGCCTTTAGGAGCCGCAGACAAAATCCCGTTAACAACGGCATCACGTGGACTGTTGCGATTGGCGCGCGAGGAATAGGGTTCAGCGAGTGTATTGGAGTCGAGCGCGAAGGAGCGTCCATGAGATCGATTGAAGAGCATCTAGCAAGAGAGCCTGCGAACAGCGCTCTGAAGCCAGACCAGCAATTGCTCTTTCACTACACGACGTTCGCCGGATTTCTAGGAATCGTCAGTGGAAGATCCATGTGGGCTTCGTCCATTCACTATCTCAATGACAGCCAAGAGTTTAAGCACGGCTTAGACGTGGCAAAGGGAGTGGCTCAACGAAAAATTCCCGACGAGAACGGCGCTCGCCGACAGTTGCTTGAGCGCTTTATAACCGCCTTACAGCAGTATTCACGTGGGTATCTTTATGTCGCGTCATTCACGGAAAAAGGTGACCTTCTCAGCCAGTGGCGCGGGTATGCCGCGACCGGTGGTCTCTCTTTGGGATTCGATTTCGGAGTTCTTCGTGACGTCGCGGAGCGGAATACGTTTCGCCTCATTAAGTGTATCTACGACAATGAGACAAAGCAGCGGATAGCAACTGAGATTGTGGACAGCGCGTTGAATGGAATGCCGAGCGATATCGAATTCGATGCCAGTCAAATTGAGAAATCGGCATATGCATTGGTCCTGAGCTATTTTCAGCTTGCGGCAGCCTTTAAAGATTCCTCTTTCACTGAAGAGAGTGAGTGGCGGTTGATTTCCCGCTATATCCCGATGAACCATCACAGAGTCAGGGTGCGCGCCACCCCGCGTATGCTCATCCCGTATTACGACTTGCCGCTCGATCTTGGACGGACAAAGATGGAGCGGAAGGACATTGGGCTTGAGCTAATTGTCGTTGGTCCAAGCTCAGAGCAGGATTTGATTTCCGAAGCTGTTGGAATTGCCACACATGGACAAGGCTTGTGGGTTAAATCGCAGCAGTATTCTCGGATACCGTATCGCACGCTGTAGGTACCCAAACCACGCGGTCACTTGTTACTTGCATAGCAAAGGCTCCTGTCTTTCAATCGATTTTTTCGCATTTGCCGATGCTGATAAACGGGGTATCTCGATCGTCACCTTCGCGGTCCATATAGCCACCCCAAAACATGATCTGAAACTGCATCAGTTTGAAATTAAAGCTGTGTTCCGTATTGAGGAAGTCACAGCGCATGCTTCCATCGAAAGCAGCGACCTCGTCGTCTCCGAGGCCCTGCGCTCGCCCGTAGCAATAGTAAAAATTTTCCTTGGCTCCAAACTTCTTCACACCGACCGTGTAAACGCGCACCTTCTCCGCCGTAACTGAGATCGGTAACGTTTTGTTGGTGTCAGTGACTTTGACGACGTAAGATTCGTCCGTAGGGTCAAATATCGTCGCACGCCATTCTTTACCCGTGCCTATTCCAATACCAGAGGACGCCGTAGCCTTACAAAGGTAGCTGCCCGAGAAGTCCGGCGCGTCTTTCTGTTCTGCGCTTGCTGCCGTCGCGAGGCATAGCCATACCGGTATCACGAGACGCTTCATTCCTCAGCCCACCCGATTTGTAAGATTCAACAATTTTCAATGCCCACATTTGAACTATACCTTGGCGCGTGATTCTTGAAAGAGGTATCGCCACGATGGAAACAGCCACTCTGTACGCCTATCAGATTTCACCGCCAAATGATCAGTTGCTCTACTTTGCGGAAACGCTTGAGGAATGCCAAGCCGCCGCGTTGGAGGAACGTCGGGAATTGAAAGAGGGGGACCCCGACGACGAGCATGAAGCCATGGCAATTTACCGCTGTTTGGTGCGGATGCCCGATCAGCAAACGTTGCTTCGCATTCTGAACGAGGAAACCAGCCCCATCGAAGCTTGTGTCGTTGAGCGCGAATTGGTTGCGCTGGTCATGGAATAAACAAAAGTTTCGGGAGCTTTTAGCATTTGCTGATCATGTAAGTTCACACGATCGGTTCGTTCCGTGCTCGTATGGTTCGGATAAGATGATAGCCGCCCCATACGGCTACCCAAATGAGCCAAACCACCAGCACCCACCAGTTAACAGCGGCGGCGGGTGCCCATAGCTCGCGAGCGAAATACACGATACCGAGAACGAAGAATATGTCTTTGAGCGTAGGCCTTGTCTGATATCTTCCTGTTTTGTTCGTTGCCTTAGTCATCGGCTAACAGCGATAATTCTTCTATTAATTGCTTCCGCTTTTTCGCGTGGATCAATGCGGTTTCGACAAATCCTTTGCGCTTCAGCAGTTGGATAAGTCGCTCTTGCTGATGCAGAAATGTGGTTCGTGCCTTATTATCCGTGAGTAGTGTTCGGTAGTCGTATTCTGACAATTTTGCATATTCCTCAATGGGAATATGCCTTCGTTCATGATGTAGGGTAGGGCGGCATTAAGCCGCTTTGTTCGCTTCAGGCATATCGTGTTGCTGGTTAGGGGTTAGTTTTTCAGTTGCTTCTGTTTCTTCTCTGCGAGGGCAAGCGCCTTCTTCAGAGCCTTGTGTTTGTTGGGCATGTCATATCCATCGCCGTAATGCATGGACATGCCCGGTGAGCTATGCCCCATGATGGAATTCTTCATCGTGTCGAGGCACCCCGAATTTCTGAGTAGATCAGCCATTCGGTGGCGGTAGGAATAGGTGGTCGCCTCTGCGGAGATTTGGTGGATCAATTTGTTCGCCGCTGCTGATACAGCCTCAGAGCCACCGGAACGCGCATACCGTGGAAAGCCGGTCTTGGCGTAGCGTTTCGCCGCTTGCAGTGCTTTGCCGATCAACGGAATGTCGCGGTGCCTTTCCTTGCCGGTCTTTACAAATTTTCGGTGCTCGTTCGGACCAATGGTGATGAACGGAAACGGCTCGTCCAAATGGAAGTCCGAGGGCGTCAGCAAGCAAAGCTCCTTCGCGGTTGCCCCTGTTCCTTCTGATATAGCGAGGATCGCCTTCAACTCATCATTCGCATTTGACTGTTCCAACTTGGCGTTCAGTGCGAGGATTTCAGCCTCTTTGAACGCGTGGTATTTTCCGGTTTCGACCGCGTCATTGCTTTCAATCTGTACCTTGTCGAAGGGGTTCGTTTTCGTCGGATAGTCGGATCGAAAAACTTTTGCGACGAACATGTTGATGAACCTAAGCCGTGCCTGTGCCGTCTCCAGTGCGATCTTTCCCTCTGCCACCCGAGCAGCTATTTTTCCGGCGAATTCGTATGCCTGCTTGGCGGTCATGGCGACGACATCGATTTCGCCCATGGCATCGACGAAATCGAGCGCGGCGCGCTTGTATCGGGTTTTCTTCTTGTCCTGCGCGCGCTTGTCGAGATTCAAAAACTTGCCGGGGGTTAGTTCCACATACCGCTCAAACACCTGAAGCATATTCATGGCAGGAACTTCGACCGCACCACCGAGCGCCGCGACTTCGGCGATGTCGGGGTTCTTGATCTTCTCTAATGCCTCAATGCCCCGGCTCATCATCGCGACGTAGTCTTGAAGCGATGCCGCTTCGATGGCTTCGGGTGCGTGATACTGGATACCGAGTCTTTCGCTCGTCTGCTGGATCAGCGGCGTTGTGAGCGGCGTTGAGTCGGAAATCTCGTCAGCCCTAAACAGCTTCATGTAGTGGTCGAGAAGCGCAGCGGCTTTGACAATCGCTTCCTTTCGGTCCTTTGTTCCCAAGCTTTCCCAAAATTCCCCCCTGCCGAATTTTGCGCGTTTGGCTTTGGGAACTGTAATGCGGAAGTGGTATTTACCGCTATCTCGCTGAACGATGTAGTCAAGACTCATGATGTGTTGTCCGTGCTAAAATAGAAGTGGTGCTGAAATGCGGTGCTTATGCAGCAACCGTGTCGGGGGAGTCAACAAGCGTTTGATAACACTTGAAAATTCCCGGATTTTGATTTGAAATCAAATTCTCTATGCTTGCCGAAGCGCAAGAGTGGGATAATTTTCCACAGGGTGCCGGTTCGCCGCTCTTGAAGGGGCAAAAACGTAGCAAAACGTAGCAGAAAAACGTAGCAAAATAGCCGTCTCCTGACCTACGTCATTGATTTTATTAGACATAGTGGCGCACCCGACAGGAATGCAACATGCGTTCCAAATCAATGAGTTAGAGCTACTAACCTGCCAAATCGGTCACATTGTTTCTCTTAGTGTTTTCCCGATTTCTCCTAACCGGATATC
>Ga0079104_1001302_pt1 | contig 17179 bp, 14 predicted proteins | sample MedtruBG_FD_76829 | JGI IMG/M metagenome (GOLD analysis project Ga0079104, IMG submission 76829) | Root nodule microbial communities of legume samples collected from California, USA - Medicago truncatula BG | ecosystem: Host-associated > Plants > Roots > Nodule | place: USA: California...
TACATCGCGGCCGGCATCTCGGGTGCCATCCAGCACCTGGCCGGCATGAAGGACTCCAAGGTGATCGTCGCGATCAACAAGGACCCGGAGGCACCGATCTTCAGCGTGGCCGACTACGGCTTGGAGGCGGACCTGTTCACCGCGGTGCCGGAACTGGTCAGGGCTTGGTGAGCGGCAGGCCGCGCAGCGCGTACGCGAGTTCCGGCGCCTGCCAGACCGACACGCGCTGTTCGGTGGCGTACGGCACGGCGTTGTCGCTGAGGGTGCCCAGGCCGATGTAGAGCGCGTCCTCGACCTCGTTCTGGTCGCGTGCAGTGTGCAGCGCCTTCAGGGCCTCCAAGCCGGTGCGTGCCGACTTCCACCGCCGCGCGCTCACCAGCATGCGGCGGCCGCGGCGTTCCAGTTCGAAGTCGTACGCCTCGGCCTGACGGCGCTGCACCGTGTAGCCGTCGCGCACGAACGACTGCTCCAGCAGGGCCGAGAACGCCGGCCACGCCATCGCGGACACCGCCTGCCGCGTCTGCTCGATGCGCGCCGCGCCGGGCTTGTCCCACTGGCGGCGCAAGGCCACGACGGCGATCACGAGGAACGGGGCTCCGGACAACGCGAGCACCGAGCGATACGGTTCGGGAAGCAGGGTCAGGCTCAGGACGACGAACCCCGCCGCGATGGCGAGACTGATCCACCAGGGCGAACGCAGCAGGATCGCGAAGAGCGAGTTCTTCGCCATTTGGAACTTCAAGGGAATCTCCGAGTATCAGGTGGACTGGCGGCGCTGGCGCACGGCCTCGGCCAGGCGCAGCAGCAGCGGTTCGGTCTGGGCCCAGCCGATGCAGCCGTCGGTGATGGACACGCCCCGCACGAGCGGCACGCCGGGCTTCAACGCCTGCTGGCCTTCCTCGAGGTGGCTCTCGATCATCAGGCCCATCACGCGGCGTTCGCCGGCGGCCAGGCGCGCGGCGATGTCGTCGGCGACCTCGATCTGCCGGGCGTACTGCTTCGCCGAGTTCGCGTGCGAGCAGTCGATCATCACGCGTTCGATCACGCCCGCCTTCTTCAGCGACACACACGCCGCATCGACGTCGGCGGCGCTGTAGTTCGGTCCCTTCGACCCGCCGCGCAGGATGACGTGGGCGTCCTCGTTGCCCGCGGTGTCGAAGATGGCGGCCTGCCCCATCTTGGTCATGCCCATGAACGAATGCGGCGAACGCGACGCGACGAGCGCGTCGGTGGCCACCTGCATGCTGCCGTCGGTGCCATTCTTGAAACCCACGACGCAGCTCAGGCCGGACGCCAGCTGGCGGTGGCTCGGGCTTTCGGTGGTGCGCGCGCCGATGGCGCCCCAGCTGACGAGGTCCGCGATGTACTGCGGGCTCAGCAGGTCGAGGAACTCGGTGGCGCTGGGCAGGCCCTTGCGGGCGATGTCGAGCAGCAGTTCGCGCGCGAGCCGCAGGCCCTCGTTGATGCGGAAGCTGCCGTCGAGCCGCGGGTCGTTGATGTATCCCTTCCAGCCGACGGTGGTGCGCGGCTTCTCGAAGTACACGCGCATCACGAGCAGCAGGTCCTCGCCGACGCGGTCGGCGAACGCACGCAGGCGGTCGGCGTACTCGAGCGCCTGCTCGCGGTCGTGGATCGAGCACGGTCCCACGACGACCAGCAGGCGGTCGTCGCGCCCATGCAGCACGTCGGCGATGGCGGTGCGGCTGCGTTCGACGAAGGCCTGCGTGGCGGCATCGGCCGGCAGGTCGTACTGCAGCAGTGCGGCGGAAATGAGCGGGCGGATCTCGCGGATCCGCACGTCGTCGAGGCGGGTGGCCTGGGGAGTTTCCTCGTTGGGTTCGACAACCCGCGGATGCTGGCCGATGGTCATGGCGATGTCCTGCAAGGCCCCGGGATCGGGGCGACTGCGGATTATCTCGCGGCCGGGTCCGCCGCCCGCGCCCGCCAGAACGCCACGTCGATCGCCTGCCGCGCGCCCGAGCGTTCGTTGACGATCCAGAACTGCCGTCCGTCCGGGCTCACGGCGTCCACCTCGCCCGTGAGGCGGCCCGCCACCACGCGCCGGCCTACGGCATTCGCCGGGAAGCCGGCCTGTCGCGCCAGATCGAGCAAGGGCACGGCCTCCCGGGTGTCACCGGCGAGCCGCAGCCGCTGCACGATGGGCGCGAGCAGCGGGTTCGTCGCATCGCCCGCCGACAGGTAGACCACCACCTTGGCCTGCGCGCGGCTGAGCGCCACGTTGACGAGGCGCCGCGCCTCCTCGGTCTGCAGGAACGGCTGGGTGCCGTCGGCCGGGTCGAACAGCACCACCGGCGCCTCGCTGCCCTGCGCGCGGTGCACGGTGCTGACCTTCACCTCCTCGGGCACACCCCGCGCGCGCAATCGCTGGCGGATCAGCGAGCGTTGCGCACGGAACGGCGTCAGCACGATCACCTCGTCGGGCGACCACTGCCCGCTCTCCAGCGCGGCGGCCACGGCGTTGGCGATGGCGTCCGCCGACTCGCGCCGCACCGGCCCCCGTTCGGTGGCCGACCAGGCGCCGTCGCGCTTCATGCGTTGTACGGACACCGGTGCGTCCGCATCGATGCCGGCGAAGGTGCGGCGGCGTTGCTCCGTCCACGCCGGCGACGCCAGCGCGTCGGCGGCCACGCGCAGCGCGCCGTCGTAGAACAGGTCGCTCACGAGGTCGCTGATGGGCGCGGCCATGCGCGACTGTTCGTCGAGCAGCACCACCGACGGCCCGCGCACCGGCTTCTCGGCGAACGCCGAGCGGCCGAGCCAGCGGCGCGCGAGGCGGTCGGGGGAGCGCTGCACCGGTGACAACTGCAACGGGTCGCCCGCGAACAGGCGCGCCCGGCCGAGCGGCATCAGCGCGAGCGCGTGCGCGAGGCTCACCTGGCTCGCCTCGTCGAACACCACGAGGTCGAACGGCGGGTCGCCGTCGGGCGCGAGCTGCCGCAGCGTCTTCAGCGTGAAGGCCGCGCGCGTGGTGGTCATGCTGGCGAGCCGGCACTGCTGCAACACCGCCAGCGACGCGGCGCGCAGTTCCTCGCGCAGCGCGGCCACGCGGTCGGACCACACCTTGAGCGCGGCCGTGTCGCGGGCCGACGGGCGTGCGGCCTCGGCCCGGGCGAGCCGCGTGATGACCCCGCCGTCGTCCCCGGGGATCAGGTGCTCCCGGCCGGCATAGGCGGCCGCATGGAAGCGGGCGCCGAGGCGGCGCACCGTGCCGCGGCAATGCTCGCGCCGGCCCTTCTCCAGCGCCTTGTCGACGGCGATCGTGGCCAGGTCCACCGCCTGGTTGGTGGTGGACAGCAGCAGCACCCGCGCCGCGGGCCGGGTGTCGAGGTATTCGGCCAGCAGCACGCCGAGCGTGGTGGTCTTGCCCGTGCCGGGCGGGCCCCACAGGAACGCGCTGCCGTGGTCGACGAGGGACAGCGCCGCGCGCTGGGCCGGGCGCAGCCAGCGGAACGGGGCGCCGGTGAGCGCCGGGCCCTCTGCCACCGGTTGCGGCACCGCGAGGTCAGGGAGGCACGCCCAGGCGCGTTCGGCCCACGCGGTGTCCCACCAGGCTTCGGCCACCGCGTTCAGGAAGCGCGTGGGGTACAGGCGGATGAGGAAGTCGGGCCCGGGCGGCGGGCCGCTCGCGTTCTGCAGCACCAGCTGGTCGTCCTCCGGCACCACGGCGAGCACGCTGGCGCCGCCGCGGGCGGGGGACCCCCACCAGGCGGACGCACCGTCGAGGCTGTCGTCGAGCAGGGCCTGGGCCGACGCCTGCCCCGGCCGCTGGCCTTCCGCATAGACGTAGCCGGGCTCCAGCGTGACACGCCAGAGCACGCCGTCCCGTTCGGAACGGAGCACCTTGAAGTCGTAGAACTCGGGGGTGGCCGCGAGTTCGGCGTCGATCGCCGCGCGCAGGTCGGCGAGGCTCATCGCCCGGGGAACAGGAAGAACATGGCACGCCGGAGAAAAACGGGGGGCGTGAGCTTACCCCGTTCCGGCCCCGGCGGGCCGGGCGTCAGAACGCGGGGACGACCGCGCCCTTGTACTTCTCCTCGATGAACTTCTTCACCTCGGGCGTGTGCAGCACGGCGATCAGCTTCTTGAGGGCCGGGCTGGCCGCGTTGTCGTTGCGTGCGGCCAGCAGGTTGGCGTACGGCGAATCGGCGCCCTCGATGAACAGCGCGTCGCGGGTGGGCACCAGCTTGGCTTCCAACGCGTAGTTCGTGTTGATCAGCGCCAGGTCGACGTCGGGCAGCGCACGCGGCAGCTGCGCGGCCTCCAGCTCGCGGAAGACGAGCTTCTTCGGGTTCTCGGCGATGTCGCGCGCGGTCGAGAGGATCTTCGACGGGTCCTTCAGCTTGATCAGGCCCTGCTTCTGCAGCAGCACGAGGGCGCGGCCCGTGTTGGACGGGTCGTTCGGGATCGCGATGGTGGCACCCACCGGCAGGTCGGCCACGCGCTTGATCTTCTTCGAATAGGCGCCGAACGGTTCGACGTGCACGAGGCCGTCGGGCACCGCGACGATGCTGGTCTTGCGGTCGCGGTTGAACGCGTCGAGGTACGGTTGGTGCTGGAAGAAGTTCGCGTCGACGAGCTTGTCGGCCACGGCGATGTTGGGTTGCACGTAGTCGGTGAACACCTTGACCTCGAGGTCCACGCCCTGGGCCTTGAGCTTCGGCTTCACGAACTCGAGGATCTCGGCGTGGGGCACGGGAGACGCGGCGACGCGCAGGGTGTCCTGCGCGGAGGCCCCGAGGGGCGCGGCGAACGCGGCGAGCAGGGAGAGGAGGGGGAGCAGTGGGCGCATGGGATCTCTGGAGAGCAGTCGATGAGGCGCCATGTTGACCGCGCATCCGCGCGCCACCAACTGACATTCCGGCACGTGCTCATGCGCGGATCGATTGAAGGGAAACGTCGAATCGTTCGTTGCAGATGCGCGGAATCCGTTAAGGTGGCCCGTGTGTGGTTCCGGAGTTCCCCACCATGACAGACACCCCCGTGCCGGCGGATCCCCGACGCTTTGTCCAGCAGGCCGTCGCGGCCTGCCTCGTCCCGGTCCTGCGCAACGTCCGCGAACTGTCCGCCGGCAGCCGGGACCCCGAACACGTGCACCAGTTGCGCGTCGGGCTGCGCCGGCTGCGCACCGCGCTGCGCGAACTGCCGGAGTTCAACGCCCGGCTCGACCCGGGCTGGGAGCCCGTGCTGGCACACACGTTCCGCGAACTGGGCAAACACCGCGACCAGGCGCTGCTCGCATCGAAGACGAGCCAGGCGCTTTGGCGAGCCGGAGCGCCCGCCCTCGAGGCGGACGCGGCCGCCACCGGATCATCACCCTCCCCCGCGTCGCTGGCCCGCGCCCGCCCGCTGGAGCAGGCGCTGAAGGCCCTGAGCCTCTTCAGCGTGCAACCCACCGGCTCGGACGCCAGCGCCTTCGAGGGGGACACGCTCGACGCGGTGGGCGTGCGCCTGGACAAGCTGCACCGGCAGGTCCGCAAGAGCGCGACAGGTTTCGCCGAGATGCCCGCCGAAGAACAGCACGCGGCGCGCAAGCGGCTCAAGCGGCTGCGCTATCTCGCGGAGTTCATCGCACCAGCCTATCGCCGCTCGAAGGTGTCCGCGTACTTCGACGCGCTGAAACCGGCGCAGGACGCGCTGGGGGAACACAACGACGAGGCCACCGCCCTCGACCACTTCCGCGCCCGCACCGCGCGCCACCCCGAGGCCTGGTTCGCGGTGGGCTGGCTCACCGCGCGCCAGGAGGTCTCGGCCGATGCCGCAGCACGGGCCCTGAAAAAGGCCGGCAAGGCCGAACCCTTCTGGAGAACCCGGCCGAAGAAGCAGGACTGACCCGCACCAGAAGCTGTCGGACCGCTTCCTCAGGCACGGGGGTACGATCGCCCGATGCTCCCGCCCACGACACCTCCCCGCCCGGTGCGCCGCACCGGCCTGTCGTTCGTCCGCGCCTGGCTGATCGCGTGGTGCGTGCTGCTCGCGCTGCCCGCGCCGGGGTTCGCCCAGGCGCCCCCGCCGCCCGATCCCGCCGCGCTGCTGGACTCGGCACGCAAGGAGATGGAGGGCATCCGCGCCATCCAGGTCGACACCCTGGACGACTCGGGCATGGAGGCCTTCGGCAAGCGGGTGGAGTCGGTGCAGACCCAGGCCAACAGTGCGGCCACCGCGTTCACGCCGGAGCTCGCCGACGTGCAGGCCCGGCTCGCCGAACTCGGCACACCCGCCGAAGGGGTCAAGGAGTCACCGGACATCGCCGCGCACCGGGCGCAGCTGATGCGGCAGGTGTCCATGCTGGACTCGCAGATCAAGCTGGCGCGGCTGCTCGCGGTGGAAGCCGAACAGGCGGCGGCGACGGCCTCGGCGCAGCGCCGCTCGCAGTTCAGCGCGAAGCTGGGCGAACGGTCGCCCGCGATCCTCGGCCCCACGTTCTGGAAGGAACTGGGCGACGGCCTGCCGGCCGAGCTGCGGCGGTTCGAGCGCTGGCGCACCGGCCTGACCGGGGCGCTGGGGTCCGTGCCGGCGGGCCGCTGGCTCGCCGTCGCCGCCGCGGTCGCCGTGCTGCTGGGGCTGGGCGTCGCGTGCCAACGGCTGCTGCTGCACCTCAGCGCCACCCGCGTTCCGGCTGGCCGCCTGCGGCGGTCGCTGCACGCCGTGGGCGTGGTGGCCGCGTGGACGCTGGCGCCGGGCCTCGCCGCCCACGTGATCGCCCTCGCGATGGAGTCCGGCGATGCCCTCACCGTGGCGGACGCCCGGCTGGTCGCCGGCGTGGAAGCCATAGTGTGGTTCGGCGGTTTCACCGCGGGCCTGGGCATCGCCCTGCTGTCGTCCGGCAAACCCTCGTGGCGGCTGCCCCCGATCCCGGACGGCACCGCCAGCCGCCTGCGGTGGTTCCCGCTGGCGTTCGGCGCGCTGATCGTGCTGGCCGGGTTCACCACGCGCCTCGTGGTCGCGGTGGGCCCGGGCGCGGTGGCCTCGTCGGGCATCCATGCGCTCGCCTCGCTGACCTTCATCCTGTTCCTGGCCGTCGCCCTGCGGCGCGTCCGCCCCCGCCCGGCCGAAGCCGTCGCCTCCGACGCGCCGCACGAGCCCTCCCCGCCCCTGTGGATGCAGACGGTGCGCACGGTCGCGTGGATCGTGCTGGGCGCCGCGGTGATCGCGCTGGTGTCGGGCCATGTCGCGCTGGGCACCTTCGTGGTCAACCAACTCGTGTGGGGCCTCATCGTGCTGGCCACGGCGTACCTGCTGGCCGTGCTGGTCGACGACCTCTTCATGACGCTGCTCGCGCCCACCGAGTCCACGCACGGCCAGCCGGCCGAGGGGTCGGCCGCGCCGCCGCGCACGCGCGAGCAGACCGCCGTGCTGCTGTCGGGACTGAGCCGCATCGTGATCGGGCTTTTCGCGCTGGTCCTGCTGCTCGCGCCGTACGGCGAGGGCCCGCTCGAACTGCTGCGCCGTGCCGACCACCTCAACGACGGTCTGGCCATCGGCGAGATCAGCGTGAAGCCGGCCGCGCTGCTGCAGGGCGTCCTGGTCCTCGTCGTCGGCTTCATCGCCGTGCGGCTGCTGAAGGACTGGCTGGGCAAGCGCTACATGCCCACCACCCGCATGGACGCGGGCATGCGCCTGTCGGTGACCACGCTGTTCGGCTACGCGGGTGCGGTGGCCGTGATCGCACTCGCGATGTCGGCCGTCGGCGTGGGCCTCGAACGCGTGGCCTGGGTGGCCAGCGCGCTGTCGGTGGGCATCGGCTTCGGCCTGCAGGCCGTGGTGCAGAACTTCGTGTCCGGCCTGATCCTGCTCGCCGAGCGGCCGGTCAAGGTGGGCGACTGGGTGTCGCTGTCGGGCGTCGAGGGCGACATCCGCCGCATCAACGTGCGCGCCACCGAGATCCAGATGGGCGACCGCTCCACCGTCATCGTGCCGAACTCCGAGTTCATCACGAAGATCGTGCGCAACGTCACCTACACCGACCCGCTGGGCATGGTGCAGATCAAGCTCCCGATGCCGCTGTCGACCGACACGCAGAAGGCGCGCGAGGTGCTGCTGACGGCCTTCCAGTCCCACCCCGGGGTGCTCCCGTCGCCCGCGCCGAACGTGCAGCTCGACGGCATCGACGGCACGAACCTCGTGTTCAACGCCAGCGGCTTCGTCAGTTCACCGCGCGCGGCCTACGGGGTGCGCAGCGACCTGCTGTTCGACGTGCTGGAACGGCTGCGGGAGGCGGGGCTGTCGCTGGGCAAGCCGCCGACGATGCTGGTGTCGCAGCCGGTGGAGGTGCCGCCGCCGGTGGGCTGACCTCAGCGCCCCAGGCCTTCCTGCATCCGGTCCACCACCTGCCTCGCCCCCGCCGCCATCAGCCGCGCATCCGACCCCACCGTGACGAACTGGAACCCCTTGGCGATGCGAGCGAGGGCCGCCTCGGTGGTGCCGTTGTGGATGCCGGCCACCACGCCGTGGTGTTTCGCCCGCGCGAGGATGTGGTCGATCGCCTCGGCCGCCTTCGGGTCGACGTCGTCGAACACGGGCCGGCAGCCGAGCGCGAGCGACAGGTCCGACGGGCCCACGTAGATGGCGTCCAGCCCCTCGACGGACAGGATGTCGTCGAGGCGATCCAGCGCAGCAGCCGTCTCGATCATCGCGAAGGTGACGATGGTGTCGTTCGCGTGCACCGCGTAGTCGGGACCGCCGTACAACGACGCACGCACCGGCCCGAAGCTGCGCGTGCCACGCGGCGCGTAGTGGGTGTACGCGACGAGCCGCTGGGCGTCCTCGCGCGTGTTGACCATCGGGCAGATCACGCCGTAGGCGCCCGCGTCCAGCACCTTCATCAGGATGCCGGCCTCGAGCCATGGCACGCGCACCACTGGCACCGTGGGCGTGGTGGAGATGGCCTGCAGCATCGGCACCATCGTCGCGTAGTCCACCATGCCGTGCTGCAGGTCGATGGTCAGCGAGTCCCAGCCCTGGTGGGCCATGGTCTCGGCCGAGAAGCTGTTGGGGATGGCGAGCCAGCCGTTCACGGCGGCACCGCCGGTGCGCCAGAGTTCACGTAGGCGATTGGGTCTCATCGTCGGCTCCTGGAAAGAGGGTCACTTGAAGAGCGAAGGCAGCCACAGCGAGAAGGCCGGCACGTAGGTGACGAGCATCAGGCACAGGCCGAGGGCGCTGTAGAACGGCAGGATGGACTTCATGACCTGCCCCACCGAGATGCCCCCGATGGCGCACCCCACGAACTGAGTGACCCCGACCGGCGGCGTGTTCAACCCGAGCGCGCAGTTGATCAGCATCACGATGCCGAACTGTGCCGGGTCCATGCCGTAGTGCATCGCGATGGGCAGGAAGATCGGCGTGCACACGAGGATGGTGGCCGCCATGTCGAGGAAGGTGCCCAGCAGGAACAGCAGCAGGTTGATCAGGAAGAAGATCACGAGCGGGTTGTCCGACACCATCTGCATCAGCGCGCCCGTCTTCTGCGGCACCTCGTACAGCGCCATGAAGTAGCCGAAGGCGGAGGAGATGCCGATCAGCAGCAGCACCACGCCCGTGGTCTTGCACGCCTTCGCGCAGGCCTTCAGGAAGTGCGGCCAGTCGAGCGACCGGTAGACGATGGCGGTGACCAGCAGCGCCCAGAACACCGCGGTGGCCGCCGACTCGGTGGCCGTGAACACGCCGGAGAGGATGCCCACGAGGATGATCACGACGATCAGCAAGCCGGGCAGCGCCCCGAGGAACGCCCGAAGCACCTCGCCCCAGCCGGGGAACGCGCCGCGGGTCGCGTAGCCGCGCTTGACCGCCACGTAGTACGCCGCGCCGAGGTTGCACAGCGTCAGCAGCAGCGCCGGGACGATGGCGGCGAGGATCAGGCTCAGCACGCTCACCGACGCGATGCCGGTGGTGGCCAGCGTGAAGATGATCAGGTTGTGCGAGGTGGGCATCAGCACGCCCACGAGGGCCGAGTGGGTGGTGACGTTGACCGCGTAGTCGGCGTCGTAGCCCTCCTTCTTCATCAGCGGGATCATCACCGAACCCATCGCCGAGACGTCGGCCAGTGCCGAGCCGGCCACGCCGCCGAACAGCGTGCATCCCACCACGTTGCTCATGCCGAGTCCGCCGCGCACGTGGCCCACGAGGGCGTTGGCGAAGCGCACGATGCGGTCGGCGATGCCGCCGTACAGCATCAGCTCGCCTGCAAAGACGAAGAACGGGATCGCGAGGAACGAGAACACCTGCATGCCGCCCACCATCTTCTGCACGACGACGGGCACCGGCACGCCGGCGTAGAGCACGGTGGCGACCGACGCGAGGCCGATCGAGAAGGCCACCGGCACGCCGAACACCAGCAGCACGAGAAAGCTCAGCGAGAGGACAGCCAGTTCCATGGGGACTTCCGAAGGGTCAATGCCACGCGGGCACGATGTCCTCGCCGCGCAGCAGCGCGAGGATGTGTTCGATCGAGAACATCACGACGAGCGTTCCGGCGATCACGAGCGACAGGTAGTCGACGCCCACGGGCATGCCCAGCATCGGGTCGAGTTCGTCCCACTTGAGGCGGGTCCACAGCCAGCTGCTGTGCACCAGGATGCCGCCGAAGAGGCCCACCAGCGCGTGGATGAGCACCTCGACGCGCAAGCGCCAGCGGTCGGGCAGCAGCGTGACGAGCGATTCGAGCCCGATGTGGCCCGCGTCGCGCACGCCCACGGCCACGCCGAACGCGGTGACGTACAGCACCAGCTGCAGCGCGAGCGCCTCGGTCCACGTGGGCGTGTCGTTGAAGACGTAGCGGCCCACCACCTGGGCCTGCACGCTCAGGATGATGCCGCCGAGCCCGAACACGGCCAGCACGAGGCATCCCTTGCTCAACCAGGCGCACAGACGGTTGTACGGGTGGTTGGCCGCGGGCCGTGCCGGGCCCGCGTCGGTGGCCAGCGCGACCGGGGCCAGGGCCGCCGAATCGCTCGCGTCCGACGTCACTTCGACTCCTGAACGGCCTTCACGAGGCGCTGCAGGTCGGGCGTGGTGATGAACTTCGCGTACACCGGCGCCATGGCGGCCTTGAACGCGGCCTTGTCGACGTCGTCCACGAACTGCGAGCCGGACTTGCGCACGATGTCGAGCGCCTTGGCCTCCTGCTCGTCCCACTTCTGGCGCTGGAACTGCACCGAGGCCTTGGCCGTGGAACGGAAGAGTTCCTGATCGGCCGCGGACATGCGGTCGAACACCGCCTTCGAGATCAGCAGCACCTCGGGCGCCATCGAGTGTTCGGTGCGCGAGTAGACCTTCACGGCCTCGTAGTGCTTGAAGCCCTCGTACGACGGCACGTTGTTCTCGGCCGCGTCGATCAGGCCCGTCTTCAGCGCGGTGTAGACCTCGCCCGTGGGCATCGGCGTGGCGTTCGCGCCCATCGCGGCGGCCACGGCCACCCACAGGTCGGACGGCTGCACGCGGATCTTCAGGCCCTTCGCGTCGGCCAGGCTGCGCACCGGCTTCTTCGCGTAGATGGAGCGCGAGCCGCTGTCGTAGAACGCGAGGCCCACGAGGCCCTGCGACTCGCAGCCCTTGAGGATCTCCTCGCCGATGGGGCCGTCGAGCGTCTTGCGCATGTGCGCGGTGGAGTCGAAGAGGAACGGCATCGTGGGCACGAGGCTCTTCGGGCAGATGGCGTTCAGCGTGCTGATGTTCACGCGGTTCATCTCGAGCGCGCCGATCTTCACCTGGTCGAGCGTTTCCTTCTCGTTGCCGAGGGCGCTCTTGTTGAAGACCTTGATCGTGTAGCGGCCGTTGCTGCGCTTGTCGAGCCGCTCGCTCATGTACCGCACCGCGGCGACGGTGGGGTAGTCGTCGCTGTTGTGGACGTCGGCCGAGCGGAACTCGGCGGCCTGGGCGCCACAGGCGGCGGCCAGGAGGATCGGCAGAAGCAGGAGTTTCATCGCGGGTCTCCGGGGGTGGGATCGGGGCGGTCAGAACCGGGGTTGCCGGCCGGTGAACGCAGGGTCGTACTTGCGCATCTGGCTCAGGTCGTCGCGGTTGCGCACGCCGCAGCGACGGTATTGCTCGTGGAGTTCGGCGAGGCGCTCGCGGTCGAGGGTCACGCCGAGGCCGGGGGCGGTGGGCACGCGCACCGCACCGTCCTCGAACGGCACGCGGCCACCCGCGATCACCTCTTCCTCCTGCCACGGGTAGTGCGTGTCGCAGGCGTAGGTGAGGTTGGGCACGGCGGCGGCCACGTGGGTCATCGCCATCAGGCTGATGCCGAGGTGCGAGTTCGAATGCATCGACAGGCCCAGGTCCCACAGGCGGCACATGCGGGCGAGGGTCTGCGTCACGCGCAGGCCGCCCCAGTAGTGGTGGTCGGACAGCAGCACCTTCACGGCGCCGGTGTCGGCGCCCTTGCGGAAGTCGTCGAGCGTGGTGATCACCATGTTCGTCGCGAGCGGCAGCCGCGTGTGGCGGGCGAGTTCGGCCATGCCGGCGAGGCCAGGGCACGGGTCCTCGTAGTACTCGAGCACGTCGTCGAGCTGCTCGGCCGCCGCGATGCTCGTCGCGAGGGACCAGTTCGCGTTCGGATCGAGCCGCAGCGGCACACCGGGGAATGCGGCGTGCAGCGCGCGCATGCAGGCGATCTCGTGCGCCGGCTCGAACACCCCGCCCTTGAGCTTGATGCTGCGGAAGCCGTAGAGCGAGATCATGCGGCGGGCCTGGGCCACGACCTGCTCGGGCGAGATGCCTTCGCCCCAGGCGTCGGGTGCGTAGGGGCGCTCGATGTGTTCGGCGTGCTTGAAGAAGAGGTAGGCGCTGTACGGCACGGTGTCACGCACGCGCCCGCCGAGCAGGTCGACGATGGGTGCGTTCAGCATCTGCCCCTGCAGGTCCAGCATCGCCACTTCGAAGGTGCTGGCCACCTTCGCGGCGTTCTTCGCGCTGTGCGAACCCGGGGCCAGTTCGAACTCCACGGCACCGGCGACCGGGCGGATGGCGGCGCGCACGCGCTCCTCCATCGTGTTGAGGTCGAACGGGGACAGCCCGAGCACCAGCCCCTGCGCGTCGGCCAGCACCCGCAGCATCGGCTCGTCGCCGTAGGTTTCGGAGATGCCGACACGGCCGTCGCTGGTCTCCAGCTCGACGATGGCGCGCAGCGCCCAGGGCTCGTGGATGCCCGCGGCGTTGAGCAGCGGGCCGTCGCGGAACGCGATGGGGGTCACACGGACCCGGGTGAGGGTGACGTCACGGGACATGGCGGCTTTCTGTTCGTCCGAATGCGGGAAATCAAGGGGTCGGACCCAAGTAAAGCACTAATACATTAGTGCGTCACTAGGGAAAATGCTCCCTACAATCCACCCATGAGAACGAAAGAACCCGACGCCCTCGACCGCTCGCGCCATGCCGCGCCGCAGGTGTTCGAACGCCTGCGCGAGATGATCGTCACGCTCGAACTCGCGCCGGCCACGGTGCTGTCCCGCACCGAACTCGCGAGCCGCTACGGCCTGAGCCAGACCCCGGTGCGCGATGCGCTGATGAAGCTCGGCGAGGAAGGCCTCGTCGACATCTTCCCGCAGCACGCCACGCTGGTGAGCCGCATCAACCTGAAGTCGGCCACGCAGGCGCACTTCCTTCGCCGTTCGGTGGAACTGGAGGTGGTGCGGGTGCTCGCCGAACAGGGCGACGCCGAACTGGTCGCGCACCTGCGCGCCACCATCGAGTCGCAGCGCAAGGTGTGCGACCTGAAGGACTACCCGAAATTCCTGAAGCTCGACCAGGCCTTCCACCAGCAGATGTACGAGGCGGCGGGGGTGTCGGAGCTGTGGGACCTGGTGCGCCGGGTCAGCGGGCACATCGACCGGCTGAGGCACCTGCACCTGCCGGTGGAAGGCAAGACGCTGGCGGTGGTGAAGGATCACGAGGCGATCGTCGATGCGATCGCGGCGCGGGATCCGGAGGGCGCGCGGGCCGCGCTGAACGCACACCTGTCGGGAACGCTCGCGCGCATCGACGAGGTGCGGCGGAGGCATCCGGAGTACGTGACGGAGGGTTGACTCCGCGGGGCCTGCTCAAGAAACCCGTCATCCCGGCGAACGCCGGGATCCACCGGACGAACAGCGCGGCCCTGCCGGATCATGCGACGACCTGCTGCGACCCCAGTGGATCCCGGCGTTCGCCGGGATGACATTCGACGGGCTACTGCTTCACCAACTCCACCCGCCGGTTCTTCTCCCGCCCCGCGTCGCTGTCGTTGGTGGCCACCGGCGCCAGCGACGCCACGCCCTTCGCGAACAGCCGCTTCGGATCGACCTTGTACTGCGCCTCGAGCGCCTTGACGACCGCCTCCGCCCGCCGCTGCGACAGGTCGAGGTTCGCCGGGAGGTTCCCCTGGCTGTCGGTGTGCCCCACGATGTAGACCTTCAGCGCCGGCTGGTTCTTCAGCAGCTTGGCCATCTCGTCCAGCGCGGGCGTGGACTGCGGCTTGACGTCCGACTTGCCGGTGTCGAAGTACACGCCGTAGACGGCGATCTTGCCGTCGGTGGCGATGCCCTTGGCCATCGTCTCGGCGCTGAGGTTGGCGGTGACCTTGCCCGACTCGAGCTTCTCGCTCTCGACCAGTTCGATGTAGACGCCGCCGTTCTGCTGCTCCACCGCGTCGACCACGTACACCGCCGCGTAGACACTGGACCCGTCGGGCCGCTTGCCCTGGGCCAGGACGTACCGCCCGTTCTTTCGCCCGTAGTTGAAGGCCGACCAGTACGTGGTATCCGGGAAGATCGCCGTGCCGATGCGCTGCAGCATCATGTCGCCGAACTCCGCGCCACACGTCTCCTTCCCGCAGGCGTACAGCACCGTCATGCCCGCCTGCTTCAGGGCCGCCTCGTAGTTGCGCATCACCTCGATCGACCCGCGCTGCGGCGGGTAGTTGTAGGCGAGGCGCGTGTAGCGGCCCTCCAGCGGCAGCCACTTGTCGGGTGTGCGCGCGCCGTTGTCGATCACCTGGCCCATCACGAGCTTCACGTCGGTGTAGGCCTTCGTGTCATGCCCCACGAGCTTCGCGCCTTCGAAGCGCGACAGCAGCGGGTGGTCCTTCGCCCCCTTGACCGTGTCCTGCGCCGGCATGGCGGCGCCCGCGATCCCCGCCGCGGCCAGCAGGCCCGCGGCGATCCCCATGAACTTCCTCTTCAGCATCTTCCCGGCTCCCTGCTCAATGGTCGGAAATTCTAGGGAGCGGGACGGCCACGGCCCGACCTCAAGCTAGGGGGGCGGCGATTGCCGGTACAGTCGGCAGCGGTCATGCCCTCCACCACTCCTCCTCCCCGCCACCGGCTGGTGCGGGCCGCGCGGCTCGCCCTGCTCGTCACGGCCGTGATCGTGGCCACCATCTTCGCGGTCCGCGCATGGGACGCGTGGCGCAGCCGGCCGCTGTCGCCGTGGCACATGCACGTGCCGCACGAACTGCGCGCGGCCGAACTCGACACGCTCGACTGGGCCGCCTACGTGGCGGCGGAGAACTCGGTCTTCGCGGACGTGGAGAAGGAGGTGACCGCCGCGCTGCCCGCGGAGGCCCAGCTGCCGTCGAACCGCTACAGCCCGTCGAGCCCGCTGCACCCCGCCCGCTTCGCGCAGGACTGGAACCGGTCCTACGTGCTCGAACCCGCCGGCCCGCCCTCGGGTGTCGTGGTGCTGTTGCATGGCCTGACCGACTCGCCCTACAGCCTGCGCCACATCGCCCGCCACTACCAGGCGCGCGGCTGGACCGCGGTGGCGCCGCGCATGCCAGGCCACGGCACGGTGCCCGCCGGCCTGACCGACGTCGACTGGGAGGACTGGGCCGCGGCCACACGCCTGGCCGTGCGCGAGGCGCGCCGCCGCGTGCCGGCCCCCGCACCGCTGCACCTCGTGGGCTTCTCCAACGGCGGCACGCTCGCGATGAACCACACGCTGGACGCGCTCGGCGACGCCAGGCTCGGCCGCCCCGACCGCGTGGTGCTGCTGTCGCCGATGATCGGGGTCACGAGCCTCGCCCGTTTCGCCGGCGTGCTCGGCTGGCCGGCGGTGTTCCCCGCCTTCGCGAACGCCGCATGGCTCGACGTGCTGCCCGAGTTCAATCCGTTCAAGTACAACTCGTTCCCCGTGCATGCGGCACGCGAGTCGTCGCTGTTCTCGCGCGCGCTGCAGCAGGCGATCCAGCGCGAGGCCCGCAGCGGCCGCATCGCGGCGATGCCGCCGGTGCTCACGTTCCAGTCGGTGCTGGACTACACGGTGAGTGCACCGGCCGTCGTCACCGCCTTCTACGCCCACCTGCCGGCCAATGGCAGCGAACTGGTGCTCTTCGACTACAACCACAACGCCGACCTCGGCCCGCTGATGCGCCCGGGCAGCGACGCCCTGGCCAGCCGCCTGCTGCCACCCGCGCCGCGGCGCTTCCACACGGCGGTGATCACCAACGCGGGAACCCGGTCGCTGGAGGTCACCGAACGGCGCACGGACGCGGGCACCACGGCCGAGACGCCGCATGAACTCGGCCTGACCTACCCGCGCGACGTGTTCTCTCTGTCGCACGTGGCCCTGCCCTTCCCGCCCAGCGACTCGCTGTACGGCTCGGCCCCCACGTCCGACGAGTACTTCGGCGCCCACCTCGGGGCGATGGCGGTGCGGGGCGAACGCGCGGCGCTCGTGGTCAATGGCGAGGCGCTCGTGCGCATGTCGTCGAACCCGTTCTTTCCGTATGTGCTGCGGCGGATCGACGAAGGGATCGCGAAGCCGAAGTGAAGCCTCGGGTCATCCCGGCGAACGCCGGGATCCACCGGGCGAACAGCGCGGGCCGGATTCGACGACGAGGTACTGCGGTCAGTGGATCCCGGCGTTTGCGCATTGCTGTCCGGGGAAAATCGGCGCGCTCACGGCAGCGCCCGATGAACAGGGCCATCCGAAGCGATCACGCTTGCGGCGAGTCGATCGGCCCCCTCAGCTCGCTCACCTCGAATCTGATCCGTGGCAGCACGTCGCCGCAGGCGATGTGCGCCTCCTCAAGCACGATGCGGAGCGAGCCGGCGGCTCTTCACCCCCCGTTGGAGGCGGCGAGGAGCGCAGCGGCTTGGGGTTGCCGCCGCGCAGCGGCGGTCGAGCCCACTTGTTTGAGCCCGCAGGGCGAGTTGTGGGCGAAGCCCCAAGCCGCGAGCAC
>Ga0079104_1001312_pt1 | contig 17102 bp, 14 predicted proteins | sample MedtruBG_FD_76829 | JGI IMG/M metagenome (GOLD analysis project Ga0079104, IMG submission 76829) | Root nodule microbial communities of legume samples collected from California, USA - Medicago truncatula BG | ecosystem: Host-associated > Plants > Roots > Nodule | place: USA: California...
TGCGCGTTGGTGCTGCGGTTGGCGCAGGTGCGGGCAATGAAGAGCGTGTTGACGCGCTGGTTGCCGCGGGCGTTGACGTTCTGCTGATTGACTCCTCCCACGGCCATTCCGAAGGCGTTCTGCAACGTATTCGTGAAACCCGTGCGAAATACCCAGACCTGCAAATCATCGGCGGTAACGTCGCTACGGGTGCAGGCGCCCGTGCGCTGGCTGACGCTGGCGTGAGCGCGGTGAAAGTGGGTATCGGTCCTGGCTCTATCTGTACTACCCGTATCGTGACCGGCGTAGGCGTCCCACAAATCACGGCTGTTTCCGACGCGGTTGAAGCGCTGGAAGGCCTGGGCATCCCAGTTATCGCCGATGGCGGTATCCGTTTCTCCGGTGACATCGCCAAAGCCATTGCCGCGGGCGCAAGCGCAGTCATGGTCGGTTCTATGCTGGCAGGTACCGAAGAATCCCCGGGTGAAATCGAACTTTACCAGGGCCGTTCTTACAAATCCTACCGCGGCATGGGCTCTCTGGGCGCGATGTCCAAAGGCTCCTCAGACCGTTACTTCCAGAGCGATAACGCTGCCGACAAACTGGTACCGGAAGGTATCGAAGGTCGCGTGGCGTACAAAGGTCGCCTGAAAGAGATCATTCACCAGCAGATGGGCGGCCTGCGCTCCTGTATGGGCCTGACCGGCTGTGGTACCATCGACGCGCTGCGTACCAAGGCTGAGTTCGTACGCATCAGCGGGGCGGGCATTCAGGAAAGTCACGTACATGACGTGACCATCACCAAGGAATCCCCGAACTACCGCATGGGTTCTTGATTATTTCCCGCGCCCGGCTTATGCCGGGCGCTTTGATTTTGTTTCACTTGCCCTGGAATTATCGTCAATGACCGACAATATTCATAAACATCGCATTCTTATCCTCGATTTCGGTTCTCAATACACTCAGCTGGTTGCACGTCGCGTGCGCGAGCTGGGCGTTTATTGTGAACTGTGGGCCTGGGACGTTACCGAAGCACAAATTCGTGAGTTCAATCCGAGCGGTATCATCCTGTCCGGTGGCCCGGAAAGCACCACCGAAGACAACAGCCCACGCGCACCAGAGTACGTTTTCGAAGCAGGCGTCCCGGTTCTTGGCGTGTGCTACGGCATGCAGACCATGGCGATGCAGCTTGGCGGCCACGTTGAAGGCTCTAATGAACGCGAGTTCGGCTACGCTCAGGTAGAAGTCAGAACCGACAGCGCACTGGTTCGCAGTATCGAAGACGCCCTGACCGCGGAGGGCAAACCTCTGCTCGACGTGTGGATGAGCCACGGCGACAAAGTCACCGCCATCCCGTCTGATTTCGTTACCGTTGCCAGCACCGAAACGTGCCCGTTTGCCATCATGGCTAACGAAGAAAAGCGCTTCTACGGTGTGCAGTTCCACCCGGAAGTGACGCACACCCGTCAGGGCCTGCGTATGCTGGAGCGTTTCGTGCTCGATATCTGCCAGTGCGAAGCCCTGTGGACCTCAGCAAAAATCATTGAAGATGCGGTTGAGCGTATTCGTCAGCAGGTTGGCGACGACAAAGTGATCCTCGGCCTGTCCGGCGGCGTCGATTCTTCCGTCACCGCGATGCTGCTGCACCGTGCAATTGGTAAAAATTTGACCTGTGTGTTCGTCGACAACGGTCTGCTGCGCCTGAATGAATCTCAGCAAGTGCTGGATATGTTCGGCGATCATTTCGGTCTGAACATCGTGCACGTGGAAGGCGAAGAGCGCTTCCTGAGCGCGCTGGCGGGCGAAAACGATCCGGAAGCGAAACGTAAAATCATTGGCCGCGTGTTTGTCGAAGTGTTCGATGAAGAAGCGCTGAAGCTCGAAGACGTGAAATGGCTGGCACAGGGCACTATCTACCCTGACGTGATTGAATCCGCCGCCTCCGCGACCGGTAAAGCACACGTCATCAAATCTCACCACAACGTGGGCGGCCTGCCGAAAGAGATGAAGATGGGCCTGGTTGAACCGTTGCGTGAACTGTTCAAAGACGAAGTGCGCAAAATCGGTCTGGAGCTGGGTCTGCCGTACGACATGCTGTACCGTCACCCGTTCCCGGGGCCAGGTCTCGGTGTGCGTGTGCTGGGTGAAGTGAAGAAAGAGTACTGCGACCTGCTGCGTCGTGCGGACGCTATCTTCATCGAAGAACTGCACAAAGCTGACCTGTATAACAAAGTGAGTCAGGCGTTCACCGTGTTCCTGCCGGTCCGTTCCGTGGGCGTGATGGGCGATGGCCGCAAGTACGACTGGGTTGTTTCCCTGCGTGCCGTTGAAACCATCGACTTCATGACCGCGCATTGGGCGCACCTGCCGTACGATTTCCTCGGCCGCGTGTCCAACCGCATCATCAACGAAGTGAACGGCATTTCCCGCGTGGTATATGACATCAGCGGCAAACCGCCAGCGACGATCGAGTGGGAATAACTTCCGGTCAGCTCTAGCTTCTCAGCCCGCGTAAATGCGGGCTTTTTTATTTCTGATCAGTCAATTTTTCGCGTGAACCACCAGAATCCGAGCGCTAAGAAACTGACCGCAGCACCGAGCAGGCACACGCCAGACCAGCCCCCGTAGGCATAAGTCGCAGTGGTGCTGATGGCGCCCAGTCCGCTGCCGATCGAATAGAACAACATGTAAAGCCCGACCAGACGGCTATGGGCTTCGGGTCGGGTGCGGAAAATCATGCTCTGGTTGGTGACGTGCAGTGCCTGTCCACCCAAATCGAGCAGCACAATACCGATCACCAGCACGCCGAGCGATACTGCCATTTGTGACAGCGGCCACCAGGCCAAGAGCAATGCGATAAGCGCGAGCGCACTGGTGCGTTGGGCATATCCCTGATCGGCCCATTGTCCGGCCCTTGTGGCGATAAGCGCCCCAACCACTCCCGCGAGACCGAAGGCTCCGATGGCGGTGTGTGAGAAGCCAAACGGCGGGGCACTTAACGGCAGCACTAACGCACTCCAGAAAATGTTGAACGCGGCAAACATCAGCAGTGCCAGCCCGCCGCGCACCTGCAGTACTTTTTCTTCTTTCAGAAGCGTCAGCATGGAGGCAATCAGGCGTGGATAGCTCATCGCGTCAGGTGCCGTTGTCAGGCTCGGAAGCCTGCGCCAAAGCGGAAGTGCAATCAAGAGCATGAGGAGCGCGGAACCGAGGTAAACGCCGCGCCAGTCAGTCAGATCGCTGACGGCGCCAGAAAATACCCGGGCCATCAGTAAACCAATAAACACGCCGCTTTGTGCCGAACCAACGACGCGTCCTTGCTCATGCGGGGCTGCTGCACTGGCCGCATAGGCTATCAACCCTTGGGTCATCGCTGTTCCCAGCAAGCCGACGGCGAGCATACCCACCAGCAGGGCAGACGCAGAACTCGCCATGGCGACCGCAATGAGAGCAACCACCAGCGCCAGCAGTTGGAAGCCCATAAGGCGACGGCGATCCATTCTGTCGCCCAGCGGGACCAGCAACAGAAGGGCCATTGCGCAGCCAATCTGTGTGGCGGTGACCACGCCGCCGACAGCGGCATGATTGATACCGAAGTCCTGTGCCAGCACGTCGAGCAAAGGCTGTGCGTAATAGACATTGGCCACGCTCAAGCCGCTGGCAATGGCGAATAGCCATACCAGACTGCGGGGTATGCCCGCTGGCCGAGACTGTTCGCCACTTTGGTCTGACAATAACGGTGATACGAGAGAAGTTTTCATGATCTCAAGCCCCTGCAATCTGGTTTCAAAACAAAACTGATTGAATGCTAGGTTATGTAGTTTTAAAATGCAACCAGAATGCCGATTGAAACTGCAGGAGGACACTATGTCGCCAAACGAATCCATCAACGATGAACCCTGTCCCGTGGCCCGCAGCGTTGATGTAGTGGGGGATCGCTGGTCACTTTTAATCGTGCGCAATGCCTTCGATGGCGTTCGCCGATTCGGCGATTTTCAGCGCAGCTTAGGGGTGGCACGAAACATTCTCTCCGACCGACTGCGAAAACTGGTCAATGCGGAGATCCTTGAGTTGCGGGACGCCTCTGATGGGACGGCGTATCAGGAGTACGTTTTGACGGCCAAGGGTGAAAGCTTGTTTCCCGTGATGGTGGCGCTGCGGCAGTGGGGCGAACAGCATCTGTTTGAGGAGGGTGAACGTCATTCAGTTCTGATCGACAAACATACCGGCAAGCCAATTCGGTTCATGGGACCCACTGCGCAAGACGGTACTGCGGTGTTATCCGCCGAAACTGAAGTGCAGAAAGTGAAGTGAAATGACCTGTGAGTGGAGGTGCCGATTACCTCGAATGTGCATGCAGGCGAAGAATTTGCTGGCGCATAAAATCCATCAGTCGTTGGCTGGCGGGTGAAAGAGGGCGGTTGACGGTTTTCACTACGCCGACGTCCATGTAGGTGATGCAGTCGTTGATCGTCCGGCGGGCCACTCTCAGGCCGCTCAGCGCCCAGGGGCGATAGACCAGATCTGACAAAATCGTGACGCCTTTACCCTGCGCCACCAGGCTGCGGACGGCTTCGAACGAGTTAGAGCGAAAGCAAACGTCCGGCGCGAATCCGCTGCTTTTAAAATGATCGCCGATCACGCCGGGATATTCGTCGGTGCTCAACATCAAATAGGGTATTTTCGCCACATCGCTAAGTGTAATTTCAGGTTTGCCAAGCAGCGGATGGTCGATTGACGTCCAGAGCTGACGCAACGAACGGATAAACGTTTCCACTTCCAGATCGTCGTCGTGTGGAATATTTGAGGTCAGCAATAAACAGAAATCGACCTGCTGATTTCGCAGCGCGGTGAGCAGATCCGGTGCCTGGGCTTCCTGAAAAATGATTTCTATCAGCGGGAAACGGCTTTCAATTTCATGCAATATTTCGGGCAGCAGATAGGCTGAAAGCGTTTCGGCGATGCCGACGCGGACCACACCGGCCGTGGTCTCGGGCTGGTTCAGCAAATCTTCCAGCGCAAAACGGCTGTCGTTGATGATTTTTCGGGCATGGGCGAGAAAGCGTTCACCCGCCGCGGTCAGCTGAATACCTTTGGGCTGGCGCAGGAACAATTGCGCATTCACCGTTTCTTCGAGGTTGCGCAGCGCAACGGTCATCGAGGATTGCGAAACGTGGCAACGGCTGGCAGCTTTAGAAACTTGTAATGTTTCTGCTAAAGCTATGTAGAACTCAAGTTGTCTCAGAGTGAACTTCATAGTTTTAAACGATGCCCGATGAGTAAAACATTATATTAGCATCCCATTGAGCCCCGCGATAATCTTCTGTTCATCCAGAACGTATTTTTACGGGAGCATTTATGCCTTATTTATTACTTAGCCTCGCGGCCTGTTTTTGGGGCGGGAATTATGTGGTGGGCCATATTTTGGTGGCGCACACAGACCCTATTTTACTCTCCGCTGCCCGCTGGGTTTTAACGGCGATACTATTGGTGGGCCTCTATTCTCGCCAGATTCGTGCCCAGTGGCCGGTGATGAAACGCTCTTTCTCAGTGCTGGCGTTCCTTGCATTATTTGGGCAGGTATTATTTCCGCTGACGCTTTATATTGGGTTGCAATATACCTCCTCACTGAATGCGGCGATTTATTTATCCACCACGCCGGTGCTGGTGTTATTAATTAACCGGTATATTTTTAAAGAAAAAATATCGGTACATAATATTGCCGGTGTTGTTTTGAGTTCGTTTGGTGTGGTGTGGCTGGTGATGCAGGGGGATTTATTGCATCTGGATACGCTGAAAAACCTCAACCGCGGCGACCTCTGGACCATGGGCTCGGCGGCCAGTTGGGCGGTGTACTGCGCGTTTCTGCGCACTAAGCCACGTGAAGTCGGGGGCAATGCTTTTGTGGCGGTCAGCGCGGCGTTTGGTGCCGTGGTGCTGCTGCCGGTGCTGCTGTTCTCCATGTTCGAACATGGCCTACCGTCCACCCGTGAGTACCTGCAACCGGAGTTTCTGTCAGGGCTGGCGTATCTGATTATTTTCCCGTCGTGGCTGTCATATCTGCTGTGGAACAAAGGCATTCAGGCCATCGGCGCAACCCGGGGCGAAGTGTTCTCCCATTTGATTCCACTGACCGGGGGATTATTTAGCGTGATGTTCCTGAACGTGACGCTGCACCCATTCCATCTGGTCAGCACGATATTGATTATTTGCGGGATTGCGCTGTGCTCCCGAAGCGCACAAAAAAGGGCGACAAAAGTCGCCCTGTCATAACGCCAGGTGGCCCCGATTAGGGGGCCGTCCTGGTCTCTGCTGTTGCTTCTGTCGTTTCCGCGTCAGGTGTGATTTCTTCTTCCGGCGCGGCGTCTTCTGGCGGTGTATCGACCATCGCTTCCTGAATGACTTCTTCATCCATTGATGGGTTCAGCGCCACCGCCAGCGGGGAGGACATCAGGCTGTCGGGCATCACCACGTGTGGTAATGGCGCATCGACAATGATCTCCGGCTGACGTTTTCTGATCCAGCTGATGGCCCCGATAGTCACCCCGCACAGCGTGAAGCAGAAATACAGTACGTTGCCGCCGAAGGGCTGCATGACAGCGCCGGTTATCAGCGGCCCGATACAGGCCCCGACGCCGAAAGCCATCAGCAGGCAGGCTGTCAGCGACACGCGTCGCTCTGCTTCCACGCGATCATTGGCAATCGCCACGCCGAGCGGGTAAAGCGAGAACATCGCCATGCTGGAAACGAAGGCGATACCCAGCAGCCAGTAAAAGCCAAGATGCGGCAGAATCGACAGCGGCAAAGAGGCCAGCGCGAACAGCACCGCGGTATAAAACAGCAGATGCTGGCGGTCATAGCGGTCGGAGAGCCAGCTCAGCGGGAACTGTGAAACCATTCCGGCGAAAATGGTCACGCCCATGAACAGGCCAGTTTGTTGGGTGGTTAAGCCTTGCGAAATGGCATACACCGGCGCGAGGCCATAAAACGCCCCGGCGGCCATGCCCATCACCAGCGTTGCCGCCAGCAGTTTGGGGATAGCTTTAAAGAAGTAGCCGAGCTCCATCGGGGCGGGAGTCATTGGCTGCGCGGTGGTGCGGGTGGTGAGCGCGATCGGCACCAGGCACAGGGCGAAGCAGAGGGCGACAATCAGCAGCATCGACGGGCCGGTTCCGGCAGCCGCCATCAGGATAATCTGCCCGCCGCACAGGCCGAGATAGGTCGCGACCATATACAATCCGAAGATGGCACCGCGCTGTGAGGATTCCGCCCGGTCGTTGAGCCAGCTTTCCAGCACCATGTACTGGCACATCATGCACAGACCGATAACCATGCGCAGGAAAATCCACAGGGGGATAAAATCGCTGAGTCCGTGTCCAACAACCGAGGCGGTGATGATCCCCGCACAGGAGACGTAAGCACGAATATGCCCGACGCGGGCAATCAGGTTGTGGCCGACTTTGCCGCCAATCACCAGACCGAGATAGTTCGCTGCAGTTATCGCCCCGATAACCGTACCGCTGACGTCTTCGTGCGCAAGGCGCAGTGAAATATAGGTCGTCAACAGCCCGGAACCGAGCAGCATCAGCAGGGTGGTGGTGTACAGCGGCAGAAAGGTATTCAGGATGTTTTTCATACGTTCCCTGTATTGGCTGTTCGTTACGGGTTCACCATCATCGTGCTTGGTTTTACCGTAGGATGCAAATGCAGGGACTTTTACCGGGAATTGTCCTGGTCAGATGGGGGTTAATTTTGCTCGGTGCGCACCTGAGTTTCAGTGACCTGACTCGATTGCTGCGCGGCTTTCTTGTCCTGATGATGCTGCCAGGCGCCGATTGAGGAATAGACGAAGCGGCCAAAGAAGAAGAGGAAGCTGATAAGTAAAATGATCCGGGTCATGCGACTGTTAAACTGGTGTCGTTTGCGCATCGGGGTTGCCTGGCTCACTGAGGGGGTCCTTTAATAATACCCATTATGGGCGATGGGGCCTATTAAGGCACAGCGAGGCAGCAGGGTCAATTAACAATTGCATAAAAAGTGTGCAAAACAGAACCGAAGATCAAAACGGGTGAACGCATGAATGGAATGACGCATTAATCATAACCGCACTGTGATTTATTGATTTAAGTCAAATCGTCCACACTGGTGCTACTTATAATCTGTTGCCCCTTTCCGCTCTGTGACAGTAACTGGCCGCGGAAGTCGATAATCAGGTTGGATGCCTGTCTGAAACTGCCCATCGGGAATTGGGTCCTCTTTTGAGTATCTATGCATCTTACTGAATTCTATAAAAACAATCGTGACAAATGGTGGGGATTACCGCTCATCCTGCCCTCGTTGCTTTTACCTGTTGCCCGCGCTGCCAATACCTTTACCCACATAGATGGCGGAATCGTCTCACTTTATTATCTGCCGCTGGCACTGCTGCTGTCCCTGATGCTCTTTTTTGGCTGGAAAGCGCTGCCCGGTATCGTGGCAGGGATTTGGCTGGTGGTTGCGCAAGGCATGACTGTGCCTGAAACCATTAGCGTCACCTTCCATTTTTTAATCCCCATTGTCCTCAGCTGGGGCGGGTATCGGGTTTTCGTGCCGAGGCGGCATTCCGTTTCCTATGGCTGCACGCGCCTGATGCCGCAGCGCCTGTTCTGGCAGATGTTTTTCCCTGCCACTCTTTTTCAGCTGTTGCTGCTGGCCTGCGTCTTTTTTAATATTCTGCCCGCGCGCATTTCGCTGGCCGGAACCGGACCGCTGACGCTGCACAGTCTGATTAACTATCAGTCGATGCTGGTGGGCTGCTTAACCGGGGTTCCGCTCTGTTATCTGGTTATTCGGATCATCCGAAATCCGATGTATTTGCGCTCGTTCATTTCCCAGCTTCGCCAACAAATTGACGCCAAAGTGAGCGCAGTCGAGATGATCGCCTGGTCGCTTATTTTGTTGATTATCATGGGGCTGCTGTATATTCCTGTCGCAAATTCCGCCTCAATTTTCACCACCAATTATACCCTCTCACTGTTGCTGCCAGTCATGCTGTGGGGTTCGATGCGTTTCGGCTATCGGCTGATGTCTGTCATCTGGACGATAGTCCTGATAGTTAGTATTCACTTCTACTACCGATACATGCCGTCTTATCCGAGCTACAGCAACCAGCTGGCGATCACCTCCTCCAGCTATCTGGTGTTCTCGTTTATCGTGGTGTATATGGCGATGCTGTCGACGCAGCAGCGTTATATTCACGCTCGCGTGAAGCGGATGGCGTTTATCGACCCGGTGGTTCAGATGCCAAATTTGTGGGCGCTGAGCCGCAAGCTCTCCCACACGCCGTGGTCAGTGCTGTGCTTCTTACGCATCCCGGAACTCGAGGTGTTAGGGCGTCATTACGGGATGATGGTGCGTATCCAGTACAAGCAAACGCTGGGGAAATGGCTCGAGTCGGAGCTGCACGACGGCGAGTGTACTTACCAACTTTCCGGCCACGACCTGGTGATTCGACTGAATACGGAATCCCATGAAGAACGGATTGCCGCCATTGATGCGCGGATAAAAAAATTCCGTTTTGTTTGGGATGGTATGCCGCTGCAGCCGAATGTCGGGGTGAGTTACTGCCATGTGCGTTCCCCGGTGATGCAGCTGCCCCTGTTGCTCGGTGAGCTAAGCACGATGGCTAACTCCTCGCTGGTGACCGGTTCACCTGAAAACCTGCAACACCGCGACGCCTCGCATTTGCAGCAGGGCCTGAAAGATAAAATCACCATGATGAACCGGCTGCAGCTGGCGCTGGAGCACGGTAATTTCAGCCTGATGGCGCAGCCGATTGTCGGTATGCGCGGCGACAGCTACCACGAAGTTCTGCTGCGCCTGAATGGCGATAACGATCAGCTGATAGCCCCGGAACTGTTTCTCCCGGTGGCCCACGAGTTTGGGCTTTCGTCGCGGATCGACCTGTGGGTACTGGAAAATACGCTGAAGTTTATGGATAGCCGTCGCGAAACGCTGCCGGGTCTGCGACTGTCGGTGAATATCTCACCCTCATCGGCCTGCGGATCGCAGTTCCCGAAAACGGTATCAGACTTGCTAACGCGCTATAACATTCAGGGCTGGCAGCTCATTTTTGAAATCACGGAAAACCATTCGCTGAGCCACCCGGATCAGGCCATGTTGAATATGGCGCAGCTGCAAGCGTTGGGCTGTCGGATTGCCATTGATGATTTTGGTACCGGCTATGCCAGCTATGCGCGGCTGAAAAACGTCAGCGCCGATATCCTGAAAATCGACGGCAGCTTTATCAAGAATCTGCTGTCGAGCACGCTGGATTACCAAATCGTTTCGTCTATTTGCCAACTGGCGCGAATGAAGAACATGCAGGTGGTGGCAGAGTACGTTGAAACGGATGAAATTCGTGAAGCGGCGCTGGGCCTGGGAATTGATTATTTGCAGGGCTTTTATCTCGGCAAGCCAGAACCTTTAGAGGGTCTGGCTGCCGCAAATATCGAGCCTGTTACATCAGGCGGCGATGTCTGGTGATTCTTCTTCGGTAATTTTCAGCATCCAGCCGGTCACGCCTTGCCAGTACTGCTGCTCTTTTTCCAGATCGAGCAGCACCAGCGCGTTTTGACTAAACCAGTTGTGAGGGAAGCACAGTGTCCAGTGATTCGCTTCGGTGGTCAGTTTTAAGGTCGGTGGCGTGGTCGTCGCCTGACGCTGGTTATTTAGCAGCACGCCGAGGCGCAGCAGCTGGATCATCGGCAGGAACTGCTTCTTCTTAAACAGCGTAAAGCGCGGCAAATCGTCCAGCTTCACCCCTTTGCGGTGATAACGCACCAGGGTTGCCATCAGTGTCTGCTGCTCCTGGTTGAAGCCTGGCAAATCACTGTTTTGCAGAATGTACGCCGAATGGCGATGCATCCCGCTGTGATTGATATTCAGCCCCACCTCATGCAGCATCGCGGCCCATTTCAGCAGGGCAGCCAGCTGGGGATGCGCCTGCTTTGCGTTCTGCTCCACCCACTGCTCGTAGATCTGATGGGTGGTTTCCAGCACGCGACGTGCCTGTTCACGGTCGATATGGTACTGACTGGCGAGGCTTTCCGCGGTCCGGCTGCGGATATCGTCATGGCGGAAACGGCCTTCCATCTCATACAGCACACCTTCGCGCAGCGCGCCGTCAGAAAGGCGCAGCTCTTTGATAGCCAGTGAATCAAACACGCCGCACAGAATCGCCAGGCCCGGCATAAAGACCGCCTGGCGGTCTTCTGAAAGCCCAGGCACGCTAAGCGCGCTAAAGTTTTTGAACTTCAGCGCTTCTTCAACCAGCATCTCCAGGCGTTCTGGCGTGATGATGCCATCTTTCTCGCCCATTTCGATCAGCACTTCGTGTACCGCTTTAATGGTGCCGGACGCGCCCATGGCCACGTTCCAGCCCTGAATACGGTATTGCCAGGAGAGGGTTTCCAGTTTCTGCACCGCCGCAAGGCGGGCACGCTGGAAGTTCTCTTTACTGATAAGTCCGCCAGGGAAGAACATTTGGGCAAAGCTCACGCAGCCCATACGACGGCTTTCAACCAGCTGCGGCGTAAAGTCTTCGCCGATGACCAGTTCCGTCGAGCCGCCGCCGATGTCGATAACCAGCTTGCGGCCTTTTTCCGGCTGAGTGTGTTCCACGCCCATAAAAATCAGGCGCGCTTCTTCATTCCCGGAAATGATTTCAATTGGGTACGGAATCACCTTTTCAGCGCGCTTCAAAAACTCCGGCGCGTTGAGCGCCTGGCGAAGCGTATGCGTGCCGACGATGCAGACGCTGGACGGAGGAAATCCTTGCAGGCGTTCCGCAAACAGTGACAGACAGGTCAGGCCGCGTTCCATCGCTTCTTCACTGAGCATATTGTCTTCATTCAGGCCATCGGCCAAATGGACACGCTGTTTCAGGCGGCCAATGATTTGCAGCGCACCGTCAACGACGCGCGCGATAACCATATGAAAACTGTTCGATCCCAGGTCAACCGCAGCAATCTCCTGCGGTCGTGACATTTTGTTTTTTATGGGCATAGATTAATCGGGCTGCTCAAGTGATTTAATGTAGTCGTAGATCGCCAGCTGTGACCGGACTTTGCGGCGGTTGCCGCGGGGCACGTAACGATTACTCAGTTCTTTGTCGATAAAACGGGCTTTCACGGTATCGCTAAATTGCAGATCGACGATATCCAGCACCTGTTGTTTCAGGCGCGGATCGAGGATCGGCGTTGCGACTTCAATTCGGTAATCGATATTGCGCGTCATCCAGTCGGCGGAAGAGAGCCACACTTTTTTCGCGCCGCCATCTTCAAAAATATAGAGCCTGTCGTGCTCAAGATAACGGTCAACGATGCTGATGACGTTAATATTTTCGCTAATGCCTTCCAGCTGCGGGATAAGTGAACACATACCGCGGATCAGCAGGTTGACCGGCACACCGGTACTGGATGCCGCATACAGACGATCGACCAGGCCTTTATCGACCAGATTGTTCAGCTTCAGGGTGATCCCCGACGGCCGACCGTTCTGCGCATGCGCAATTTCGTTGTCGATCATGTCATACAGCAGACGACGTGAGTTTTGCGGCGAGACCATCAGGTAATCGAAATTCACCGGCCGGTACGGGTTCTCAATGAAGTTAAACACCCGGCGGACTTCGTTGGTGATCCGCGCATCGGCGGTCAGCAGCGAATAGTCGGTGTAAATGCGGGCGGTTTTTTCGTTGAAGTTCCCGGTGCCGATATGCGCATAGCGCACCACGTCGTCGCCTTCCTTACGGGAAACAAGGAACAGTTTGGCGTGAATTTTCAGGCCAGGCGCGGAGAAGATGACATGTACACCGGCTTCCGTCAGGCGCTTCGCCCAATGGATGTTGGCTTCTTCGTCAAAGCGCGCCTGCAGTTCAACCACCACCGTCACTTTTTTGCCGTTGTGCGCCGCGTGGATCATCGAGTCGATAATACGCGAGTCTTTCGCCACGCGGTAAATATTGATTTTGATAGCCAGCACACTCGGGTCAAACGAGGCCTGACGCAGCAGTTCCAGCACGTGCTCAAAGGTGTGGTACGGGTAATAGAGCAGCACGTCGCGCTGACGAATGGCGTCGAAACCGTTGCGGAATTTATCGAACCAGATATGGCGCAGGCGCGGCAGCGGTTTGTTCACCAGGTTGGCTTTACCGACGTTCGGGAAGCTAATGAAATCTTTAAAGTTATGGTAGCGGCCGCCCGGCACGATGGAGTCATAGCGGGTGATGGCGAATTTCTTACGCAGCATCTCGACCATCGCATCAGGCATATCGCGCTGATACACAAAGCGCACCGGCTCCGCCGTCAGGCGCTGTTTCAGGCTCGAGGACATCAACTCCATCAGGCTCGATTCCATCTCGTGCACCAGGTCGTACTCGGCATCACGGGTCATTTTCATCGAGTAGGCATTCAGGGCATCGTAATCGAAGAAGCCCTGGAAGATGTCGTCCAGGCAGTAGCGCAGAATGTTGTCGAGCAAGATCATCGGTTTGCGGCGGCGCGGGGTTTCCGGCGGCAAATTGACGAAGCGCGGCACTTTATCCGACGGGATTTCCAGCAGGGCGTAGCTAATTTCTTCGCCGCGAATAATCTCCACCGCCAGATAGGTGTAATCGTCTTTCAGGAACTGCACCAAATCCGTTTCGCGGTTAATCAGGATCGGCGTGATGTGCTGGCGCAGGTAATGTTTGAAGTAGTGGCGTAACCAGCTTTGCTGATTGACCGACAGCTGACGCTCGTTAATCAGGAAGATTTGATTACGCGCCATTTCGAGCAGCAGCTCGTTATAAAGGCTGTCAAATTCCTGGTCGGCTTTCAGCACGCGGGCCTGAATTTTTCCCAGCAGATGGCGGGAATGGGCGGTGAGGCCTTGTTCTTCACTGATGATAATGCGGCGCTTGAGTTCGGCAAAACGTACTTTATAGAACTCATCAAGGTTATTGGAATAGATCCCCAAAAAACGCATGCGTTCTATCAACGGGTTGCTTTTATCCGCCGCTTCCTGGAGCACGCGCTCGTTAAAGGATAACCAGCTCAGTTCTTTTTCGATATAAAGCTTATCCTGACCCATTACTACTCACACTCCGGTTGATTGACGCGGACAGCCCTCACATTATGGCGAGCTTTGACCTGTGATGTCCAACTGTGCCAGGTAAGTATGACAATAATCTGTTTGTCTGAACCTGGGATAACGTTTTTTTATTATTCAGCGGTATGGGAGAGGGAAGAAAGCGCCTGTCGCGACGGACAGGCAGCCTGGAACTATGCTTCGGAGGCGTAGCCTTGCGCGGGAAGCTGAACGCCGTCCAGCCATGCGCTGTTGTCTTTCATTGCCAGACGTCCATCGACAAACCAGCTCACCACCAGCGGGTAGATGGCGTGTTCCTGATGTTGTACGCGAGCGGTAATGTCGTCTTCCGTATCACCGGCGAACACCGGTACGTTGGCCTGTAAAATCACCGGGCCGCCGTCGAGTTCGTCCGTCACGAAATGCACGGAGGTGCCGTGCTCTTCGTCGCCGTTTTCCAGCACCTGACGATGGGTGTTCAGGCCCGGATATTTAGGCAGCAGGGAAGGGTGAATATTCAGCAGACGCCCCTGATAATGCGCCACGAACGCCGGACTCAGAATGCGCATATAGCCTGCCAGCACCACCACATCCGGGGCGTAGGCGTCAATTTCCTGCATCAGCTCGCGGTCAAACGCTTCGCGATTGGGAAACTGACTGGCGCTCAGGGCATGAGCCGGGATCGTTGCTTCACGGGCGCGCTCAAGGCCGAACGCGTCGGCCTTATTGCTGAAAACAGCCCGCAGGGTGCCATTGATTTTCTTCTGCTTGCAGGCGTCGATAATCGCCTGCAAATTGCTTCCGTTGCCAGAAATCAGCACCACAATATTTTTCATTACTCGATGACCACACGCTGTTCAGAATCGGATGCTTTGATATAGCCGATTTTCCACGCGTTTTCACCTTTATCCTTCATCAGCGCGATAGCGTTATCGGCTTCTGCGGCGGGCAGCGCAATCAGCATGCCCACGCCACAGTTGAAGGTGCGATACATCTCATGCTGGCTAACGTTGCCGGCGGTTTGCAGCCAGTTGAAGACGGATGGCCACTGCCAGGAGGCTTCGTCGATCACGGCCTGGGTGTTGTCCGGCAGTACGCGAGGAATATTTTCCCAGAAACCGCCGCCGGTCAGGTGCGCGATGGCGTGCACGTCGACGCTGGCAATGAGTTCCAGAATGTTTTTCACGTAGATACGGGTTGGCGCCAGCAGGTGATCGGCCAGAGGTTTGCCGTCGAGCTCGGTGGTCTCCGGGTTGGTGCCGCTGACTTCAAGAATTTTACGCACCAGCGAATAGCCGTTGGAGTGCGGACCGCTGGAGCCGAGAGCCACCAGCACGTCGCCGTCGGCCACTTTACTGCCGTCGATGATTTCGGATTTCTCAACCACGCCCACGCAGAAACCGGCCACGTCGTAATCTTCGCCGTGATACATGCCCGGCATTTCAGCGGTTTCACCGCCCACCAGCGCACAACCGGACTGCAGACAGCCCTCGGCGATGCCGGTGATAACGCTGGATGCAACGTCGACGTCCAGCTTGCCGGTCGCGTAGTAATCGAGGAAGAACAACGGCTCAGCGCCTTGTACCACCAGGTCGTTCACACACATGGCCACCAGGTCGATGCCGATGGTGTCGTGGCGCTTAAGATCCATTGCCAGGCGCAGCTTGGTGCCGACGCCATCCGTACCGGAAACCAGCACCGGCTCACGATATTTTTGCGGCAGTGCGCACAGTGCGCCGAATCCACCCAGGCCACCCATGACTTCCGGGCGGCGGGTTTTCTTCACCACACCTTTGATTCGGTCAACCAGAGCATTACCCGCGTCAATATCAACACCGGCATCTTTATAGCTGAGAGAGGTTTTGTCGGTCACTGCAAGTCTCCACGAATGGCGTTAGCAAATAAAATCGGCGCCATTCTAACAGCCTAAGCAAACGTTTGCGAGCCTGGGCGCGGGATATCTTTTGTTGACGTTTTTTTACACGGTTTCAGCATTCATTCAGGCAAATTTGAACCCGTTCACGAAAATGAAACCGGGTACATTTTAATGCTTGCAGGTTATTGCCACAGCACACAATATCCCACTGAAACCGGTTTCTGAAATTGCCGTCAGGAGGAGTAAAGCAGATGCACATTGCCGCGTTTGATATTGGTGGCACTGCGCTCAAAATGGGCGTAGTGACTGACGAAGGGGCGATCGTCGCGAAAGGGAAACTGGCCATCAAAGACAGCGACGGCGAGGCTATTCTGCAAGGCATTCTGAGCTGGCTGGATGCGCATCCGGAATGTGAAGGCATCGCCATTAGCGCGCCTGGCTACGTCAATCCTCATACCGGTTTCATCGAAATGGGCGGGGCGATCCGCAAATTTGACCAGTTCGGCATTAAAGCGTGGCTTGAAGAGCGCACCCGTCTGCCGGTTGCGATTGAAAACGACGCCAACTGCGTGCTGCTCGCCGAACGCTGGCGGGGCAAAGCGGCTGAGATGAGCGATTTCCTGGTGCTGACCATTGGCACCGGCATCGGCGGCGCGATTTTCTGCAATAACCAGCTGGTGCGTGGCGCGCGTTTTCGCGGCGGCGAATTTGGCTACATGTTTACCGACCGCCCCGGCAGCCGCCACCCGACGCACTACACCATGAATGCCACCTGCACGCTGCGCGTTCTGCGCAACCGCTATGCGAGCCATATCGGAAAACCGCTCGATGAAGTCACTGGCGAAGAGATATTCGACGCCAGCGAGGCGGGAGACGCGGTCTGCCAGCGGCTGGTGAACGATTTCTTCAACGGCATCGCCAGCGGCCTGTATAACCTGGTCAATCTGTTCGATCCGCAAACTATTCTGCTCGGCGGTGGCATCACCGAACGCCCGGGCTTCCTGCAGCAACTGAAACAGCATCTCGCCTGGTTTGGTATTGATGAATACGTCGATACCGTTAGCCACGGCAACGACGCCGGTTTACTCGGCGCGGTTTACCATTTTAATCAGCAGTCTGAACGTTAAAGAGGGAGTTGTTA